>Ga0208373_1004417_pt1 | contig 12679 bp, 3 predicted proteins | sample RifOxyC2_FD_184036 | JGI IMG/M metagenome (GOLD analysis project Ga0208373, IMG submission 184036) | Soil microbial communities from Rifle, Colorado - Rifle Oxygen_injection C2 (SPAdes) | ecosystem: Environmental > Terrestrial > Deep subsurface > Rock core/Sediment | place: Rifle, Colorado...
CATTATATTGCTTTTTTAGGTCTTTTTTGTTTGTTTACAGGGGGTGGATACTTTGAGAGCGGATTAGGTGGATACCATGACAGCGGATTGGGTGGATACCTTAGAGCGGATTATACAGTTATAGGGGTTACCTGAATAATGGATTTCGCTCTGTCCAGAAACATTTATATTACCCGTGCAGAATATTCTTACTATGCCGTTAAAATACAACTTTGTCTGACCGGATACACTTATACCTGCTAAATAATATGTACCTGTCGTTATTGTTATACTATCCTGGCCGCTTAATGTAAGCACTCCGTTTATTATTGCTTTCTTGCCTTTAGTTGTTAAAGGAATATTACTATTATCGTTATTCTGTGATACCTGTACTTGAATTGTTACTAAATCAACTACATATGGATTTATTGCTGGCACATTTTGAGTTATTTTTTTCTTAACTTGGCTCTGACCAGTTAAAATTACTGTTTGTCCTTCTGCATTACCATCTATTAACGCTTGACCATTCAGCATTATCTGGCTATTGCTTCTTACATCCCCATATACCTTACCCTGCCCATTGATTGTTACACCATCTTTACCAAATACTGCATATTCACTTAAGTAGGTTACTGTAAATGTATTTGCTTTCAATACTTCGGTATTTTCTACATTGTCGATACTTCGATATTCAACCAAATGTATTCCTTCAGTCAAAGTAAACGTAGTTGAATATACTGTATAAGTTCCACCATCTATTCGGTATTCGGTATACTTCACTCCCGAAGCTACATTTGCTGTTATTGGATCCGTTGCTGTTAGCCTTAAAGGTGTTAATGGTGATATTACGGTTCTTCCGAATGCTTGATATTGCGGATCGCCTATTATCAATTGTGTTATTGGTAATGTGCCATCTACATAGAACGTCTGCTCTTTTATGAGCTCTTTATTGCCTAAATTGTCTAATGAATAGTGTTTTACTATGTGTATGCCTTCTGGCAAAGTAAATGGAGAATTATATGTAATGTATTCTGAATTATCTATTTTAAATCTTATTTCTTTTAATCCGGAAGTTACGTTATTGTTTATAGGGTCTATTGCTGTTAACACAATTTTTGTTTGTAGATTTATATATGTTTTTCCATTAGCAATATATTTTATTCCGTCAAGGGATAATTGGCTTTCTGGTTTTGTGTTGTCTAATTTTATTGTTATAGTTCTTTCTGGTTCTATATTGTCTACGTTGTCTTGTGAGTAATAATTCATTGAATATACTCCATCTACGCCGGTTATGTTGAATGTGGTGGTATATTGAGTGTATGCTGGAATATTATCGGTGCTGATATATATTGTATATTTAGTTTCTTTTATACCGGATGGTATTGTCCCGCTATCTATCGCGATTAATTTAATTTGTGAATCAGAAGTAAAATATTCAATATATTTTGGTTCTGATATAGAAACAAATGTTTCAGGCGCAGAATTATCTATTATTAATTTTAATGATTTTTCTTGCTCTTGATTTGAAAGATTATCATACGACCTGTAAGTAATTGTATGCTCGCCTTCTGATAAAGTAGAAAGTTCAATTTGTTGAATATAAATATTGTATGATCCGTCATCTATTTTATATTCAATATATTTTACTCCACAAGAAACAGTTGGAGCATCTATAGCTGTTAAAGAAATTATCGTTTCCGAACTTACCCATAGTTTATTATCAAATGTATATTTCGGGCTTGAAACTGAAATTTCTGTATTAGGTGAAGTATTATCAATAATCACCGTTTTTGATTTTATCTGCTCTATGTTATTCAGATTATCTTTACTGCAATAATATATTGTGTGTTCGCCTTCTGTACCGATTATAAACGATGAAGTATATATTTGCCAATCAGTTTCATCGATTTTGTAATTGCGTATAGAAACGCCACAGCCGTCATCAACTGCATTAAGTCTTATTGGTGTTGTGGAAGTTATCCATGTTTTTTCACCATTTATATATTTTGGATAGTCAATGCTAATTATTGTTACAGGCGGGGTGTTGTCCAGTTTAACAGTAGTGGATTTTACTACTTCTGTATTTTCAACGTTGTCAACTGAATAATATTTTATTGTATAAATACCATCGTCTCCTGTTATATTGAATGTCGAAGTATATTGCATAAACTCAAGATTGTTTATAGAGTAATTTGTTCTTTTTACTCCGGATGGAATTGTCCCTGAACTTGTCCCGAGTGGAATCGAGGGATCAATCGCAATTATATCAATCTTTGTTTGCGATGTTATATAATTTTCATATTTAGGCTGTGACATTGAAACACTTGTTTCAGGAGGAATAGTATCGACAATTATTTCAAGTTCTTTAGCTTGTTCTGTATTTCCGATAACATCTATGCTATAGTATGTAATTGTATGCGAGCTTTCTATCGGTATTGTAAATGTTCCTGTATATACTTGCCAGTCGCCTTCATCTATCCGGTATTTTATTTCTTTTACTCCAAAACCTTTCCCGTCACCGATGTTAATTAAATCATCAATTGCTATTAAAGTAAATTGTGTCTGAACTGATACATATGTCGATAACTGTGTAATATATTTAGGTTCACTAATTGATATTGTTATCCTCGGTGGTTGCATATCATGTATAATTTCAAACTTTCCTGTAGTTGAAGATATCGAATTCCCCACCCAATCGGTTGCTACTACTGTTAGAGTCCAGAAACCAGCATCAATAGAAAGCGGATTTATCTCTTGCTCATTATATACTTGTATTGTCGTGCTTCTTTCTAAATTGGTTAAAAATGCATAATAAGTTGGTGCCGGATCAAGATTATCTGTAACTGCAAAACTTATCGTTATATAAGAGGTGTTTATAACAAAACGTTCCCCACCCGTTGGGTTAATTAATGTGATATGAGGCGGTACTGTATCTAATATAAACAAACCATAATAAGAAAGTGATGAAAGATATCCTTGAACATTAGGATTTTCTCCTTCATAAACAATTTGATCAATTATCAATGAACTTAACCACTGTGTTCCATCCCATTTATATATTGCTAACTTAGTTATATCGGTAACTTTTGAAGGATCATATCTAAATATTATTTTTGCAGGAGATGAAAAAATAGTACCAGTTGGTTTTAGATCATATATATTACTTATCAAATGGAGTCCTTGTTCTTTTGCCTGCAAAAGAGCCAAAGAGATATCAGCGTCTGTGTTTGGAACTATTGTAAAATCTACAGAAATGTCTGAAATCAAAGATACATTATTATCTGTACTCGTTGAAATAAATAGTGTTCTTGCTATTTTGATATTAGACCATTCAGACCAATTAGATAACCCATTCGCAGTTTTAATTTGAAAATAATAATTTGTACCTGAAAATAACTCGCCAATCTCTTTATTTTCTATGTTTCCAGGATTTGTATTAGTTGACCACGTCAAGTCGTAAAAGGGGTTCATAGACTGAAAAGAAGAATATCTTATACAATATTTCCCATCATTAATATTGCCAGTATTACCGTTATATCCAGGGGCTACCCAACTAATATTTATTGAATTTAAAGTTACCTTTGTTATAGTAATATTATTTACAGCCGATGGAACAATTACTTCCGGTATAAATGGACAATATTTATAAATATTACATCCAATAAACATTTCTCCAGGATATTGTTGCACATATCTAACAAGCGTGGCTTTTTCTAAAGCGTATAATGCATTGCTCCCATAAGTATCAACAGCAATTGATTGTGGAAAAGTAAATCCATTCCATTCGGAAATATAATTGCCATTGGCATCGAATTGTTGTACTCTTTGATTTCCGTACTGCCTATACCACGAACCAGTTTGATCTATTATGTTTTCTAATATTCCAGTGTCTGTTACAAATGCATTGCCATTGGAGTCAATGGCAATGTCTGTAGGATACATAAATTGTCCTCTTCCATTACCATAAATTCCCCATTGTGTTACGAAAATTCCATTATTTGTAAATTTTTGTATTCTATGGTTTTGCGTATCTGCAACATATACATTTCCAAGAGAATCTATTCCTAATCCTCCTGGATTTTTAAATTGCCCTTGTCCTGAACCTTCGAGTCCCCAACTATCAATATAATTTCCATTAGAATTATATTTTTCTATTTTATTGTTAATCGCATTGATTACAAAGATATTATCAGAAACATCAATAGCTAAATCAACTGGATTATTAACTGTCCATTGACGAATAAAATTACCCTGAGAGTCATATTTATCTACACGATTGTTATTATTATCTGCAACAAAAAAATTACCCAATGTATCGACAGCTATCCCTACCGGATTTTCTGCTACATTATCCCATTCGATAATAAAATTACCAGAACTATCATATTTTTTTACCTTTTGTGATTCATATCTTCCAGAACTTAATGATATATGAGCATCTGTAACATATACAAAACCCCATTTATCAATTGCTATGCGCTGTGGCCTACGAAATGTTGTTTGAGATTCAGGATAAGCCCATCCTCCCCAAATAAGAATATTTTTTGGAGAAGCAATTATAACTTCCAAACAATTTGGAAACGTTTCTAATTGTCCATTAGGATTCGTTACATTTACATTCCAATATCCAATAGTAGCATTTCTTAAGTCAATATTGCATTTAATTTCATTTGAATTTTCTACCATTACATCAGTGACATTGATGTCAGATTCACCTTGTCTTGATAACTTTACTGTTGCTCCTGTTTGGAAATTAAATCCTTTTATAGTAAAATCCCTTAATATATCTGAATTGTTTCCTTTCCCATGTGAAATCCAATCTACTATAGGTTTTTCAGGCGAAACATTTTCTTTAAATAATTGAACCCTTTCTAAACCACCTTCGGTAAGTATTCCCTGCCCTCTTTCAAGAATATAAATATTATCATTGGAAGTAATGCCAATAGAGATAGGATAAGTAAATTGACCATCACCAGTACCAAAAGAACCCCATTTTGTAATAAATTCGCCATTCGTGGTAAATTTTTGTATTCTATGATTCCCAAAAGAAGGACCATTCGGCCATCTCATTCCTCCGTCAACAACTAAAACATTATTTTTAGAGTCAATTCCAATATCGGTAGGGTATTTAAATTGTCCATCCTTATCACCATAACAGCCCCATTGATTTATAAGATTACCAAATAAATCATATTTTTGAATCTGATGATTCCTATAGTCAGCAACATAAATATTACCATCGTTATCTACTCTTAATCCCATAAATTCTGTTAAAGGATATGTTCGTGCTTGAAGAAATGTGCCAGATGTAGTGAATTTTATAATTTCACTTTCACAATACAAAGGATACCTATAATCATAAATGGTAGAAGTTAAATACAAAATATCATTTTTGTCTATTGCAATGCCATTTATTTTAGTGTATACACTTCGAGAAAGTGGCCATTTCAATAACACTTTTCCATTAGAGCCAAATTTCTTAATATATTGATCTCCAGCTGTGTATAGATATCCTAAGGAATCACAAGCCATACTGTTCCTATCCCAAAACACATCATGATCCGGGCCCCATTCATATAGACTATTTCCTATTCCGTCAAATTTTTCGATTATACTCCAAGAATCAGACACAAAAACATTTTCTAATTTATCAACTACAAAACCTTCAGGAGTGTCAAAATATCTAGGACCTAAGCCATTTTGACCGTATCCTCCAAATTTTGTAAGAAAAGTTGGAATGGGTGTCGTCAATGTTTCTGAAAACAAAATATTTGAACATTCTGACCAATTTTGCGATTCATCAGCCGTTTTTATAGAAAAATAATATTTTGTTGAACTGTTTAATCCTGTAACTGTCTTTATTTCATCGCTACCAGGAGTAATATTAGCCGACCATTTTATTTCATTTTCTGCATTATTCCACCAACTAATTACATCACCTGAAATCACATTATTAGTAGAATATTTTAAATAATATTGTCCATTTGTAATATTTCCGATATTACCATCGTTACCAGGTGCTGTCCAAGTAAGAGTCATAGATGTAATATTTATTATTGTTACATCGAGATTATTGATACTTGATGGAACCATTCTATCTATAAATACCACATCAGGAGCATTTATTTCAGTTGTTGCGACTCCAGTAGCTGTTGCACCTTGACCATCAAACGCTTCGAAATAATAAGTATAATAATTTCCCAAATCTAATGAAACCGAATAAGAATAAATAGCACCGGTGTTGTAATTTCCAGAAACATAGTTCATCGTAAACGGACTACCTGAAATTTCAATGTTATTCTTTTTAATGTGAACCTTGGGGTATCCTGATTCTGGAGCGTCATTATCTGCATCAGTATACATTACCCGATAAGTGAAAGATGTTGAACTATCTCCTATTTCGGGATTTAATCCATCGCTAGTGTAATTTATTTCATTTGTCCAAGATAATATAGGAGCTGAATTTATAATTCTTGCTAATTTAGTATAATAACGCGTACCATCTGTACCCATATAACTAATGCATATATTATCATTTTCATCTATATCCATTGAAGGAAGATAACTCCCCGACGTAGGAGATGGGTCAATAACTTGATCCACAAACCATTCAGTACCTAACCATTTACTAATTTTTATCTTTTTATTTATTGAATCCCTATATGAAATATATGGATAACCTCTAGAGTCTATAACAATACTAGTATAACTAAAAGCTGAACTTTGATTTAAAGATTCAATAGTTGTTGTTAACCAGGAATTTCCATCCCATTTAGCGTATTTGACACTCCCAGTAACATTTTCGCAATAACTTATGTTCGGAAAATTATTTGAATCAAGAGATATAGAATTAAAATATCCAAATCTTTTTCCTTGGGCAATATCTACGGTTTGAATGTTCCAGCCAGTTTCTGATAATCTAGCATATTTAAGACAATCTAAACTAGCGCGATTTAGATAACATATGTGAGGAAAGTTATTTGTGTCAATAGCGATTGATGGAAATGCACCTGCATAGGAATTATCTACGGTTTGAATGTTCCAGCCAGTTTCTGATAATCTAGCATATTTAAGAACACTATTCATTTCCATGGATTGATAAGCTATATGTGGAAATCCATTATTATCAATCGCAATAGAACAAAAATCAAAACCAGTATCTACGGTACTTATAGTCCATAATGTACCATTACATTTGGCATATTTTAATTCACCTGAAGTACCGCTTAAACTATTGAAATAACTTATATGAGGATTATCGTTTGAATCTAACGCTAAAGATATTGGTATGTATCCCCCAACTTTACTAGCAGAGTCTACTATCTCAACATACCAATTTGAACCAGTCCAATATGCATATTTGATGTCGTAAGTTGGAGAGCCTGTTCCATAAGCAATATGTGGATAATCTTTTTTATCTATTTTTAATGATGTATTAACTCCACATGTATTATCTATAGTATCTATTTGCCAAATTGCTATGGCATTGGTATTGAAAACTAATGAAAAAATACTAAATAAATAAATTAATTTAATACTTCTGCTTACCATAATTTACTCCGAATTTTGAATCAATTTTTTTTAATAAAAAAGGTTACAGAAATAATTGCTTTATTAAGAATATTATTTTATATGAGCTTAATTACAATATTCTTTTATATTCAATTACCTTCGGTAACCTGGCTGGCGTAAATGACAAAAAGTCTTTTTACATTATCGGTAAGCTGGCTAGCATAGACTTTTGTCTTTAGCCCCTTTAGTTTTGCGTACTCATCCAGATTTCTCTGGAGTAGCCTTTTCGGGTCTTCTATTATTTTCAATGTCAAATTAAAGAACTTTCAAACCACTAAAAGTATAAAGTATTTTATAAAATAAGTCAAGTAGTTTTAGTATAAACAGAAATCTAATAAATTTAAAAAATAAACTATTTACGACGCAAAATATTTTTCTTTTTTACTATAGTCAAGCCAAAAGTTAAAATAATTATAGTAGTGATAAAGGTAGCGATTTTTCCATATTCGAAACTTTTTGGTTTAAACATAAATTTAACTACATGTTGGCCTTTAGATAAGAATACTGCTCTAAATAAATAATTTGCTTTAAATATTTTTTCTTCTTTTTCATCTACAAAACACTTCCAACCTGGATAATATGTATCATTTAAAACTAAATACCCATCACTTGAACTTTTCGTATTTATTACAACTTCTGAATTCTCATATTTTTTTATTTTAACTTCTCGAATATTTATCGTATCTGAACCAAAGTTAGTTTCTTCTTCTAATATTACAGTTTTAAATGGGTTAAATTTGCCCGATTGAATATAATCTAGTATTTTAGTTTCGTCTTTAAAGATTTCTGCTTTTGGAACTATTACAACCCTCGGTACAAATTTCGTATTTTCATATATTGAATAACTAAAATCTTTCAATATCTTATCAATTCGTAATTTAAGAGACTCACTTTTAATAGGGTATGCTGATATAATATATTTTCCATTTTGAATGCCAAAGAGAATAGCCTCCCTTGTAGAAAATTCTATAAATGAAAAATCATTTTTTGGAGCAATTACAGCAATTTTATGGCGATAAATATCTTCAAACTTACTTACCCTATTTGTTTGTAGAGCTATATGTCCAGAAACCATTGAAATATGATAAAGCATATTAGAATTTGGTGTCAAAAAATTTTGAAAATAATAATAAGAGTCAGTATTATTGCTCCAACCTTTATTTTGCCTATAAAGCAAATCTTGAATATAATCTGAAAAAGTATCGATTCTATAAATACTTCTATCCATTTGTAAAATTTTAGCAGATTCAGGGAACGATAACCACTTTTTAGGATCATATGTAGGGTTTTGATTTATTCCAAATCTAAATAAATCTAAAAAAGCCAATGGAATAAAAATAATAAATGCTTTTTGAAATTTTTGAGGTATCTTATTTTTAACAAATTCAAAACCAAAACCGGAAAAAATACTAATTAAAAATATAGCAATAAATAAAATTCTTTGGTGAATTCTAAAATATTTAAAACCTGGTAATATATTTTTTAAAATATTTGTTAAGAATAATTCATTATGTAAGGCGATAGTAAAAAAAATTAAAATAAAAATTAAAAATATTTTTAACTGCTGATTTTTTTTAAATTCAAAAATTAAAGCAATTAGAATAAAAATAAAAGGTAATAATCCAAAATAAAACGAATTTTCCCAAAAAATAATATTTTTGTTATAAAAAGGGTAAGTTGCATCGACTATATTACCATAATAAAAAGGTTTAAAGAATGTTATTAAATCTTTGAATCTATATGACCAGGTGGTTAAAAAATCATTAGAAACTCCACTTTCACGAATTCCTAGTTTAACCAATTCATATGTGGGTAACCATTGAATTGCCGAAAGCCCAGCACCAACAAGTGAAATTATAAAAAATGCTAAAATAAGAGTAATTATCTTTTTCTTTCGGAAAATTCCAGAAAAAATATAGAGTAGTATCGATAAAAAAGAATAATAAGCGATCTGAGGAAACCCGGTTAGTATTTGGAATGCAAAAATTACTCCTATTAAAATACTATACATCATGTTATTTGTTCTTAGAAATAGTTCAATTAATAAAAACAAAAGTGGAATCCAACATGCGGCTTGAATCATATTTAAATGTTTGACATGCAAAATAAAAAATCCTGAAAACATAAATGTAATAGCTGAAAAAAGTGAAGTTGTTTTACTTAAATTTAAAATTCTTGCATACAAAAAAGTAAAAAAACCTGCTATAAAAAATGTAAAAATAATGCTATAATTAAAAGCTATAAATGTAGGTAAAAAACGGAAAAACAATAGGTTTAATGGGTAGCAAAATCCACCTTGTCCTTCTGAATGAATTGGATAACCATTAAAAATATAAGGTGTCCAAAGAAAAGACTTATTAAACCTTAGACTTTCAGAAAGGAAATTCTTATAAGCATAATTTATACAAATTGTGTCTTGCGTATCAATATCCGGGGTAATAAATAATCCCCTTAAAGTTGCTGCTTTCCAGAAAAATGCAAATAGAAAACATATTAATATTATTGAAATCAACAAAACCTCAGATATCTTTTTCATAAAAATTAATAATAAACATTTGATTGCATATTTTATATATCTTCAAAATGATTATATTTCTTTTTTTAGAAAATTCAAGGACCTTTGTAACTCCCGAGACCCGGTATTGATTTTAAAATTAGTATGAACCAGACCTTTTACAAGGGTAAAATTTGAATTTTTTTTGATTCTGTGAGCAATTACTTCAAATTAGAAATATTTTTGGTCAAGTGCAAAATTGTCTCTAAAAACTTTTTTGAAAACGATATAATATATGCATAAAACAACTCCTCAAAACCAGTTTTTAATAACCGCCAGTAGCAACTGCCGGTTGCTGAACACCAGTTGTAGCTGGAATATTACTCCCACAGTAAACAGAAGACCATCTAATTGCAGTTCCAATTTGTGTTGGTGTGGTTCTTTGTGTATTATCTCCAAGTCCTAATTGATAATCTAAGTTACTTCCCCAAGCCCAGAGTGTACCGGTTGTCTTTATAGCTAAGGAGTGACTATAACCACAAGCAACAGAAGACCAGTTCCCAGCATTAGCAGTCGATAAAAATAATATATTAGTGATTAAGAAAGCTACAATTGTTATAAAAATACGTAAAATTCTTTTCATTTTCATTTACTTATTACAACTTGCTATTTAATTATAAATAAATACCCGAACCCTGTCAATGACAAATTTTTATATTTTGTGAGCAAGAGAGCTTTTTTTTTGTTATGCTTGTAGATAGATTTAAATTAATAACTATACTAAAAATATAGTGCTAAATAATATATCTCGACTGGAAATTATAGATTATCTAAAATACATATAATCATATGTTACAAGTATTATGCCAAACTCATTTACTACAAAGAAATTGATTTATTCATATATATTGAACAGTTTGTCGGTATTAGCATATTTTTCTCTGCATAGTTATTTATACATGCTATTACAATGCCCAATCATTAAAATCAGAAGTTTGTCATAGAAATCATTTTCTTTTTTCTTGACAAGGTAGTTTAATCGTTATATAATCAAAGTATTACCCAACCCTCAGAGGTTGGGCAAGATAAAAATCAATCTTAACTGATGTACGGAGGATATGGGTGAAGAAGTGGATTTATTTGGTAATTGGAATTGTTTTGTTTTTTGCTTTCATACAACGACTTATAAGATATCTCGGCGATATTCCTAATCCGGCACAACTTTCAGATTATACCCCCTCACTAACTACTAAAATATATGATATAAATGGCGAAGTTATTGCAGAGCTATTTGTAGAAAAAAGGACGGTGGTATCTCTTGCCCAGATACCTATGGATTTGATAAATGCCGTTATAGCTATTGAAGATACACGCTTTTTCAAACACTGGGGGATAGATCCGTATAGGATAGTCGGAGCATTTTTATCAAATGTAAAAGCATTTGGTGTTGTAGAAGGCGGTTCAACTATTACCCAACAGCTTTCAAAAGTTATCTTTTTGTCAAGAAGAAAAACATTGGACAGGAAAGTCAAAGAGGTAATCCTTGCCCTACAGTTAGAAAGAGATTATTCGAAAAATGAAATCCTTGAGATGTATCTCAATCAGATATATTTTGGAAATGGTGCATACGGTGTTGCAACAGCATCAAAAGTATATTTTGGGAAAAATATACAGGATTTAACGCTTGATGAATGTGCTTTACTTGCCGGTCTGCCTAGGGCACCTTCTGCATATTCGCCTTTTAGAAATCCTGAAAAGGCAATTCAGCGAAGAGCAATTGTTCTGTCAAGAATGCACGATGTAGGTTTTATATCAGAGGAACAAAAAAAAGAATCATCGGAGAGAAATATTGTTGTTTACCCGCCCAATGTAGTAACTAAAGTAGCGCCATATTTTATAGATGATATTCGTCAAACGCTTGAAGCAGAATACGGAAGTCAACTTTATCAGGGTGGATATGAGATTTATACAACTCTTGATAAAAAAATACAACTTGCAGCTGAAAGTGTATTTGATAAAAATCTAAAAGAGTTTGATGAACTTAAGAAATCTACTGTATCAGTAGAAGGTGGTTTGATTTGTATGGATGTGAAAACAGGTGAAATAAGGGCATTAATCGGCGGAAGAAATTTTCAATATAGCCAATTTAACAGGGTTTTTCAGGCAAAAAGACAACCTGGTAGTGCCTTTAAAATATTTGTTTATACCGCAGCAATAGAAAATGGATTCACGCCAGTTTCCATAATTGATGATTCACCGGTTACTTTTTATAATAATTCTATTGATTGGGAACTTCTATCCACAACAACAGATTTTTCCGATGTTGATGATAAAGAATTTCTAAAAAAGCTTATTGAAAAGGATAACGAAGCGAAAAATGCTAATGAAAAAGTTTTATGGCAGCCCAGAAATTATTCTGAAAAGTTTTATGGTCCTGTTCTTTTAAGAAATGCATTGGAACATTCGCTTAATATATGTTCGGTAAAAATTACAAATATACTAACTCCACCTACGGTTGCTTCATATGCAAAAAAATTAGGGATAGAATCTCCTGTTACAGAAACTATTTCTTTAGCACTTGGTGCTTCTGAAGTAACATTGAAAGAATTAACCGCTGCAGTATCGACAATTGCC
>Ga0208373_1004418_pt1 | contig 12677 bp, 13 predicted proteins | sample RifOxyC2_FD_184036 | JGI IMG/M metagenome (GOLD analysis project Ga0208373, IMG submission 184036) | Soil microbial communities from Rifle, Colorado - Rifle Oxygen_injection C2 (SPAdes) | ecosystem: Environmental > Terrestrial > Deep subsurface > Rock core/Sediment | place: Rifle, Colorado...
GCCTTTAAAATAAATCACCTTATGCTTGTGTTCCTGCCGATGCAGGGTGGCCATGTATTTCCGGTCGGAAGTGAAAGTTATTTCGTCCAGGCGCGGCATTGTTTTTTCCAGTTCCCGGCGCTTCAGCCCGATTTGGGCGCCGGCCAGAAGCAAAGCCGTTTCCGTGCCCGAACCCAAAACCTGCCAGTCTTGCGTCTGCTCGTCTTCGTTTTGAATCACGGCATCGTTGCAAATCATGCCGATTTTTAAAAGCTGAAAACTTTCGGCAAAAGTATGTTCGTTGATCTGGCAGCCTTCGGCCAGCATCTCCAGAGTGCAGGAATCGGTGACCACTTCGGCCACCCGCATTTCACCCTCGGTTAAGGTGCCGGTCTTGTCGGTGCAGATAACCGTGGTGCTGCCCAAAGTCTCGGCGGCCACCAGCTTGCGCACCAGAGCCTGCTTTTTTAAAATGGACTGCATGCCCAAAGCCAGAATAACCGTGACCGCCACCAGCAAACCCTCGGGAATGGCCGCCACGGCTATGGCCACGGCGGTATTGAACATCGCCCCGAAAGGTTCGCCGGTCAACAGTCCCAAAATAAGAATGAATAAACTTAAACTAAGAATAAACAAGCCCAGACTTTTGGAAAATTTATCCAGTTTTTTCTGCAAGGGCGTCTGTTCCTCGTCCACCTCGCGGAGCAGTTTGGCGACTTTGCCGATTTCCGTGCCCGTACCCGTAGCCACCGCCACCGCTTTGCCCCGGCCGGCTAAAACATTGGTGCCGGAATAAACCATGCTGGCGCGTTCGGCCAGAGTCAGTCCTCTGGGCAGCGGCTCCAGTTTTTTGCGGACCGGACTGGATTCTCCGGTTAAGGCGGCTTCGGCGGTTTCCAGTTCCGCCAGTTCAAAAATTCTGGCGTCGGCCGCCACTTTATCGCCGGCTTCCAGAACGATGACGTCGCCCGGCACCAAATATCTGGACTCAATGATTTTTTCCAAACCGTCCCTGACAACTCTAACTTTTAGCGTGACCATTTCGCTCAAAGAAGCCAAAGCCGTCTGGGCTTTGTTTTCCTGGACAAAACCCACGGCCACGTTGATTAAAATGGCCGCCAAAATAATCTGGGCGTCTATCCGCTCGCCCAAAGAAAAGCTTACCAGGGCCGCGACCAGCAAAATGTAAATCAAAGCGCTCCTGAACTGGGCGATAAAAATGGCCAGCTTGCTTAATCTCTTCTTTTTGGGCAACTCGTTAAAACCGTATTGCTGGCGCCTAAAACCGGCTTCCTCGTCGGTTAAGCCGTTTTTACCGGACTGAAACTCCTTAAAAATTTCGTCCGCTTCCCTGGCGTGCCAGTTGTTTGGTTTTGGAGACATGGAGTTGGAAATTAGAAATTCATTAAAAATTAATCTTATTATACCAAAAAACCGCCTGTTGGGCGATTAAACCCTTGCCAAAACAAAACTATTATGCTATTATTGGCAAAGTTAAAAAAGTATTATTTAAGCCTCAACCGCCCGCGCCTAGCTCCCGCCTTCGCTTTCACCTCCGCTAAAGCTACGGCGAACAAGAAAGCTACGGCGGGCAGGACTTCTGATGGAATAGTTTGCTCTTACGATTTGACTAATTAAATATAAAAATATATCTTCTCCGCGCATAGCTCAGCCTGGTAGAGCAGTTGCCTTTTAAGCAAATGGTCGGGGGTTCAAATCCCTCTGCGCGGACCAGTTAATTTAGAAGTCGTTTCAATTAGGAACGTCTTTTTGTTTTTTAAATAATTTAATGGGATTTGAACCCGGGAAAGGGGTCGGGGAAACCCCGCCATGGCGGGGCGGTGGAAGTACCGAAACCGCAAGGTTTCGGGGAGTCCCGACTTTGCTTTAGCAAACGTCGGGACGACGGGTTCTAATCCCTCTGCGCGGACCATCCACCTTCGCCCCTTCGGGGCTTCGGTGAATTAAAAATCTAAAATAACGTAATGAAAAATAAATAGTCCTCCGAAGCTAAAAGCGAAGGAGGACTGCGCGGACCAGTTAAACAAGTAAAATTTTAGGACAGTCGGCCAATAGTTGGCATGGCTGTTTTAGTTTTACTTGCCTCGGTTTTTTACAATCAAATCGCTTAAATAGAAATGCCTGTTAATGCCATTAAGTCCTAAACCATTATATTTAAACTCTCTGGAGCATAAAACTTCCCACCCTTTAAATGAATTTAATAAATCGTTGATTTTATAAAATGAAACAGGCACTTTGTTAAAAGGTGGGTCTGGATTTTTATAAAAAGTTCTAATGGCTATTATTCCATTTTTGGATAAATGTTTTTGTAAGGCAGGCATAAAAATTCCTAGGGTCCATTTTTTATCTAGAAATTGAATCACATTCTGCGTAAAAATAACATCATAAACATCGTCAAAGTCTGATGAAAAAATAAATTCTTCCAACACTGATTTCTTCCAGATAATTTTTTGATTCTGTTTTTGGGGAATTTTTTTATCAACTGCGGTAACGAAACCGCCGGCTGCTGAAAATTTCTCGGCTTGTTTTCCTTCCCCGGCCCCCAAATCTAAAACTTTATTATTATCAATATGTTTTAAAACCTCTTGCATGAATTGTGGCATATATAAATTTTATCACGAATAAGATTTAAAAAAATGGGGATTTTATTTTTACAGATTTAATTACGCCTCTTTTAAATATTTATAAGTTGCCAATATCCACTTATCAATATCCCTATTCTTTTGCCAATACTTTCTGGCTTGGGTCAAAAATTTTTTATGCGCCGGGTAAGCAACCACGCCTACTCTGCCATGCAAACTAATAAAAATTTTAGTCTGATGCATAACCGCATTAAAAATTTCGCTTAAATCCCAAAATATCCCCGATTCAGTATTTTTTTTCCTAAATAATTCAGGAAAGTATTTTAGGGCATAGTTAAAAAAAAGGAAATGTAATATCTCATGGGTCGCAACAAACTTAACGCCTTGGGGATGAAAATAAAATACCTGAAAACTTTTATCATGCAGAAATCTAGGATTGCAATCAATAATTGATAAATACCCTGTGTATCGGGAATTTTTTAGATTTAAACCTTTAAATATTTTCGTGGCTTCAATAAAAAACTTTTTTTCTATGTCATTCCAGTCTCGTTGAAATTCTTTTACTCTTTTATTTAAATAAATATGATGCTTACGGTAAAAATAATCAAAGTATTTACTAATGGCCTGCATTTTTTTAACTCTGTTGGTTAAGAATTTAACCTGCTTTAATTCCGGATGTACTCCAATAATACCACGGGAAAAATCAATACCGCCTCTTTTTATATCCAAAAACTCCAAAGCCATTTTTTTGTCCAGAAGTTTATTTAATTTAAACACTACTTGATTATTATTTGACATAAAATAAAAACCCGGGCGAATATATTTCATTATAGCAAATTCGTTCGGGTTTGTTTAGTAGTTGAAATGAACTAATCTTTGGCGCATTCCTGAATAAGTTCCTCCAGTAGAAACGTGACGGTTTTTTGAGCATGGACGCAAAAAATATCGTCCAATGACCAAATAGTTCCGTGACGTATATCAGCACTGTAAGGGCAACCGCCACCACAAAGACTTAAAGCAATACAATCTCGACACTGTTCCATGGAAAGTGGCGAACGCTGACGCCATTCATTCCATAAGGGATGTTCAAGAGGATTAAGGTCAGGTCCAAGGTTAACAAAATTCTTTTTAGTTCCACAGTAACCTTGACACACGCCAACTAACCCGTCGGGGGAAGCGACCAACTGGTGTCCGCAGCCACCGCAGTCATAATAATAAACCTGACCCTCAATAAACGAGTTAACTTTCCTCATTATTCTGTCTTCATAAACCCCATTTTCTCTGAAGAAACGAAAACTCTGGATAATGCCATGCGCTGCCTGTTCGGCGTATTCTTGAAGTTCACCTCTAAGACTAGTTGCAGCATCATTCTCAATCATAATGTTAAAGCCCAAGGATTTTGCATCCAGTTCCTTAACAAACCAGACTGCAATTTCCTTTAAGTTATTAACATTATAACGACTAATGGTACAACAGAACCCAGCCTCGATATCACTCTCAGATAAAGTTCGGTATCCGCGCATGATATCTTGAAAGCTACCTTGCTGATTGTGGTACGGCCTGCAGGTATTATGAATATGCGCCGGGCCATCCAAAGAAATGGCTACATTCAAACTTTCCGCCTTCTTTAATATGCGGATAACCTCGTTATCAACCAGTGTACCGTTGGTATTAACTGTTATGGATGTGTTGAACGGCAGTTTTCCTTGAAGTTTTAGCTCACTGATATAATCAATGGCTTTCTCTAAAACAACCAAATTCATGAGTGGTTCACCGCCATAGAAGATGATCTGGGGCTCTTCAATGGTGTCGCTTGATGCCAAACATTTAACAAACAAATCCAGAGCTTCTTTAGCTGTCGCTTCTGTCATTAAGGAAAACTTATAATACTGTGGCATGGCATTTTCAACAAAACAGTAACGGCAGGCCAAATTACAAGCATCCGTCAGCATAAGATATAATATTCCTATCCTCCTGCACTCAAGACCTTGCTGAATTTGTAAATAATCAGCTAGGTCTGTTTGTGATTCGGACGGTAAAACCAGCTTATGCTGAATAAGCTGTTGTAAAACTTCCGGCAAGAGCAGGGTCTCTAGCTTGTCAGCGGAAATCATTCCCTGACTAAGGGAACGTAACCGTTCCGCAATCTCTACATCTACTATAACAACTCCCAAAGTGAGAGCGTTATATACTGCCGTTAATCCATCTGTTTTGCCACTGACAAAATGACAAAATCTGGATAGTCTGTAAGCCATCTCTTAATCTCCTTTTGGATTGTTAAGTTGAAAAACATGAGGGCAATGGTTGTATTACCCTCATGCACAAGCTTGTTTACCGCACCATAATAATGGTGTCACGGGCGCGTTTGCAGGGTGTGCAGCGACACGAACCGCATGCAGAACAGCTGCATTTACCACCTCCGCCGCACCGCATTTCCATACCATCCCGCACCTTGCCCTTGATGCGGCTAAAGGTTGATTTTGAAGGTACAATTACCTTCATTTCAACCCCCTTTCTATCTCTACCGTTTTTCTTAAGCTGGCTACTGCTTTTTCAGCGCCAATTTAACTTAATTGCACTTAGAAATCAACGGATAAAGATCCGAATAATGATGTAAATGTACAAAATTTGGCCAATCTTAGCTTTTGCAATAAAAAGGGCCAAAACGCCTTACTTAATATAAGACGTAATGACCCGATTTTTGTTACAAAAATATATTATACTATTATAAAAATTATGTCAAATCAAGTTAATAAATCTAATATTTTTTTAATCTTTGGGTTCATAAATTTTATTATTTTTTATTATTTCTATTTCTAGCTCTTTCGCTATAAGCAATATCCTCAACAGCTACTAAATTAGCTTTTTTCATAACCTCTTTTATTGCTCGAGGAATATCATCTAAATAATGAAATAATTCTGATTGTGAAACTATTCCCTTTGTTTTATTAGCCTCTATATAAACATTTCCAGAAGTCCAAAAAGGAATTTTATCATTTTTTACATCAACTTTTTCAGGTAGAGCGTTAGTCCAAAAACGAATTGTAATACCGATTGTTTTATTGTCTTTTTTCATAAAATTATTTTTATTATTATCTTTCTAAAACACAAAACCCCACGCCAGTTGGGCTTTTTAGGGCCCCATATTCCTTTCGGGATATGACTTATCACAAGTGGCTGAGTGAGGTCCAGTATTGTGTGAGTTTTTAGCCATGCCCGCTAAAATAGCGGGTTTAGGCTATTAAATTGTGCTTTTATAATAATACTAAAATATTTTAAAGTAAAGCCTCTTATTATAAGCTAAAACCCTTCCCCACTTTATCCCGCGAGGCCAGCCATTAACACCCATATTAAGGCTGGTTTTTTTGATTAATATAGATGTTGACAAACCTGGTGGAAAATCTGTTCAAATGCCGGTTTGTCAGCCCTGGGCCTTTCTGATAATATAGGTAGGCTATGGCCGAACTCTCCAAACTACCTCCGCAGAACCTGGAAGCCGAACAGTCGGTTTTGGGCTGTCTCTTGATAGACAAAGAGGCTATTATTAAGGTAGCCGATTTTTTAATGCCCGAGGATTTTTACAAAGAGGCCCACGGCAAAATCCTGGAGGCCGTTTACGAGCTGTTTGAAAAACGCGAGCCGATTGACCTGATTTCCCTGGCCAACCGCCTGCGCGAAAAAAACCAGCTGGAGGCCATCGGCGGCCAGAGTTATCTGGCGGCTTTGGCCGACACCGTGGCCACGGCCAGCCACGTGGTGTATTACGGAGAGATTATCCAGAAAAAAGCCACTCTAAGAAGGCTGATGACCGCCGCTTCGGACATCGCCGAGCTAGCCCATAAAGAAACCGATGAGATTGACGATGTCTTGGACCGGGCCGAACAAAAACTTTTCAAAATTTCCCAAAAATATCTCAAACAAAATTTCGTGCCCATCAAGAGCGTCTTAACCGAAGCTTTTGACCGGATTGACGAACTGCACAAGCAAAAAGGCAAGCTGCGGGGTCTGGCCACCGGCTTTAAAGACATTGATAACCTGCTGGCCGGCCTGCAAAAATCGGATTTGATTGTTCTGGCGGCCCGGCCGTCGGTCGGCAAAACCTCGCTGGCTTTGGACATCGCCAGAAAAGTGGCCACCCGGGAAAAAGTGCCGGTCGGGCTGTTCAGTTTGGAAATGAGCAAGGAACAGCTGGTGGACCGCCTGCTCTGCGCCGAAGCCGGCGTCAACTTGTGGAAAATGAGAACCGGCAACCTGTCCTCCAAAGAAGGCGACGATGACTTCCCCAAAATCGGCCAGGCCATGGGCGTTTTATCCGAAGCCCCGATTTTTATAGACGACTCGGCCACTTCCAACGTCATGGAAATCAGAACCAAGGCCAGAAGGCTGAAGCTGGAACACGGTTTGGGCCTGTTGGTTATTGACTACCTCCAGCTGATGGAAGGCCGCGGCCGAAACAGCGATAACCGCGTCCAGGAAGTCGCCGAAATCACCAGGGGTTTAAAAGCCGTGGCCCGGGAGTTGGACATTCCGGTGCTGGCCCTGTCCCAGCTTTCCCGCGCCGTGGAACAGCAGACCGGTCCGGCCGTGCCCAAGCTGGCCCACTTGAGGGAATCCGGCTCCATTGAGCAGGACGCGGACGTGGTCATGTTCATTTACCGCAAAGCCGCCGACCGGAAATACCGCTACGACGACATTCCTCTGGAAGAAAGAAACATCGCCGAAATCCACGTGGCCAAACACCGTAACGGCCCCATTGGCACCGTTAAACTGTTTTTTGAAGAAAACCAGGCCTCGTTTAAAAATCTTGAGAAACAGGCCGAAGAAGTTTATTAAAATTTTAGTTATAGGTTTTGGTCGTGGAAATTAGTTAGGTTTTAGTTGGAGTTTTAGTCAGCTTAGCTAAAACCAAAACCACGACTTAACTAACATCTAAAACTACGACTAAAACTTTAACTGTCTAAAAATATGTCATTATTCAATAAATTAAACCAAATTAAAGAATTAAAACAGCAGGCCAAGAATCTGCAAAGCCAGCTGGCCGAAGAAAAAGTCAGCCTGGAAAAAGACGGCCTTAAGCTTACCATGGACGGCAATCAAAAAATCCAAAATCTGGAAATCGCCGAGGCGCTGCTGACGCCGGAAAAAAAAGACCGGCTGGAAGGATTGCTTAAAGACCTGCAGAACGAAGCCATCGTTAAAGTCCAGCGGCTGATGGCCGAAAAAATGAGAGCCAGCGGAAATTTTAACATTCCCGGACTTAGCTAAAAGATGCTTCCTCTTTCCATAAAAAAACTGATTGAGCAATTCAATAAACTGCCGGGCATCGGACCAAAAACGGCCGAGCGTCTGGCTTTTTATTTATTAAAAAAACCTCAAGCCGATCTTGAGGCATTCGCCGAAAGCCTGATTAACGCCAAAAAAAACCTGACTGTTTGCTCCGTTTGTTTGAACGTTTCCAGCCACGACCCCTGCAACATCTGCCACGACAACGCCCGCGACCGCCAGACCATCTGCGTGGTCACCAACAGCCAAAACCTGCAGGCCATTGAGCGGACCGGCGAATATCAGGGCGTCTATCATATTTTGGGCGGCGTCATCAATCAGCTGGAAGGCTTTGGTCCGGAATCTTTAAACATCAAACAGCTGCTGGAGCGGATTAAAAAGGACAACATTAAAGAAGTCATTCTCGGGCTTAATCCCGATTTGGAAGGCGAATCAACCGCTTTATATTTAAAAAAACTGCTCCAGCCGCTGGGCCTTAAAATAACCCGGCTGGCCAAGGGCCTGCCTTCGGGCTCGGACATAGAATATGCCGACGAGATTACCTTGGGTAGCGCGCTGAAAAACAGAAACGAATTATAAAACCCGCCGAATCGGCGGGTTATTTAATTAACCAATCTTCTCTATCTCAACTTCCGTGAACGGCTGGCGATGGCCCACCACTTTATCGTAACGGATTTTGGCCTTATACTTGCCCACGCTGACTTTTTTGGCCCGGCCGGTCTTAATCACCTTAGCGCTTACTTTTTTGGCTAAAACAGGAGTGCCGACTTCTGTTTTTTTGTCGTCGGCCACCAGCAAAACCTGGTCAAATTCAACCCGCGAACCTTCCTGGGCTTTGAGTTTTTCCACCTTGAGCCGTTGGCCTTCGACGACTTTATACTGCTTGCCGCCGGTCTTAATTACCGCAATTTTCATAAATTTTATTTTTTAAAGATTAAGGATTAAGTGTTAAGTATTAAGTCAATGACTTAATAGACTTAATGTCAGCCAAAGGCTGACCAGCCTCTGGCTGGGACTTAATACTTAAAGATACTTCCCGTATTTTAACAAACGACCCCGGATAAGTCAAGGCTTATAATTCCACCCTGTCCCCTGTTTTCAGGCCGTTTTTATTGACCCAGCCGGCCTGGACTTCCAAAACCCGGTCAACGGCCTCGGGTGAAACCATCCGGCTTACTTCCCCGTTATCGTCAAAAAGCGGAATGTTTTCCTGCCAACCGACCACCTCATCCCCTTTTATCCAGATAACATCCAGCGGAAACTTCATGCCTTTCATCCAAAAATGCTGAATTTGCTTCTGGCCGTATTCAAACAGCAGTCCGCAATCGTCACACAAAGATTCGCGTCCGGACAAGCCCGTAGTTATTTCTTCAAGGCTTTGGGCCAGCTGAACTTTAAGCCGTCCGCCGGCCAGTTGAATGGTTTTTTTCCGCATAAACAATTCTTCTCCCGTTTGATTTTGATTATAGCCAAAAGACCGGCTTTGGCAACCGGCCAAAACCAGGCAAATCAGGCTTGTTGATAAAATCAGCTTGACCTTCATTTTAAACTTCTTGATTTATACCTGGCCATCAGCCACAAAGCCAGGATGACCATCACCAGTAGTAAAATTCCCAAAGAAACCAGCTTGCCGACGGTCTGCTGAAAAATTGCCGAGGCGCCGAAAATCAAAGTTAAAAAATACAAAAAGATGACCGCCTGCGAATGATTAAAGCCCGCGTCCAGCAAACGGAAATGGAGATGTTTCCGGTCGGCCAGCCAAACAGATTTTTTGTCTTTGAAAATCCGCCGGACAATCACCCAAATAACGTCCAGAATGGGAATACCCATAATCAGCAAAGCGGTGGCGATTTTGGCGCCGCTTACTATGGCCAATACGCCCAGCATAAAGCCGATGAACAAACTGCCGCCCTCGCCCAAAAAAATCCTGGCCGGATGAAAATTCCAGATTAAAAATCCCAAACAAGCGCCCGCCAGAATCAAGCACAAAATGGAGGTCCCACTCATTGGCACGTCCCAGAACAGGCTGATAATAAATAAAATGACCGAGCCGATAACGGCCACGCCGGCCACTAGTCCGTCCAGTCCGTCCAAAAACTTGGTGGTGTACATCATGCCCAAGAGCCAGAAAAATATTAACAGGGGCGACCAGACGGTTCCGCCCAGATTTAACAGCCCGCCCAGAGGATTGGTAATGTAGCTGACGGACATGCCGCTTAGAATAACGGTTAAAGCGGCCAAGACCGGCCAAATAAGCTGTAAACCGGGCTTGAGCCGGTATTTATCGTCCAGCCAGCCGCCGAACATTAAAAACAGTCCGCCTAAAATAATCCCCAAAATGTGGCCCGGCTGAATCCGGCCGTCCAAAAGCAAACCGGCCTGATAAAAAACGATGGTCACTAAAACAAAAGTCAGATAAACGGCCAAACCTCCCAGCATGGGCACCGGTTGTTTATGAACTTTTCTGGGCTCGGTGGGAGCATCCACGATTTTAAACTTCAAAGCCAAATCCCGAACCAGCTTGGTTATGATTAAAGCGACTATAAAAGACCCGACTAAAGGCAGGAAATAATTTTTTATTATAACCAAATCCATAGGATATTAAATTTCCCAGCCCGAGGCTGGTCGGCCTTGGGCCGATAATTTTTAATTTCTAATGATTTTTTAATTAAAAAATTTAAAAACTGAAAATTAATTAAAAATTAAAAAATTTAAATTGATAATTTTGAAACTTTATCAACATAGCCCTGTAAAATATACATGGCCGCCACCGCGTCATCCTTGCCTTTTTTCGCGGCCTCCACGGTGGAAAGGCGTTCATCATGGCTAACGACTTCAATTTCCAAATTATCTTTTAATTTTTGAATGAATCTTTTGACTTCTTTGGTCTGCGCCGTTTCCCCGCCAGACATGCCCAAGGGCAGGCCCACCACTATTTTATCAATCTCTTCCGCCTTAAGGCAGTCTTTCAGGCTTTCAATGTTTAAATCCTTAGCCTTAACGACTTTCCACGGCATGGCCACGCCCACCGCTAAATCGGCCAGCGCCAGCCCGACTTTGCTTGAACCGTAATCTATGCCTAAAATCTTGGTCATGGACAATAATTATCTGGTTAGAATTTCACAACCTTTTTCGGTCACCGCTACCGTGTGCTCAAAATGGGCGGCCAAAGATTTGTCTTTCATGGCAATGTCCCACTCGTTGGCCAAAACCACAATCTCCGGCTGGCCGGCGCTGACCATCGGCTCCAGAGCCAAAACCATACCCGCTTCCAAAACTTCGCCGGTACCGGTATGGCCGAAGTTGGGAATCCTGGGCTCTTCATGGACCTCATAGCCGACGCCGTGGCCGACCAATTTTCTGATGACGCTAAAACCGTGGCTTTCCACGTATTGCTGAACGGCCTGGCCGAAATCGCCCAGGGTTTTACCGGGTTTGATTTGCTTAAGGCCGACGGCCAAAGATTTTTGAGTTACTTTGAGCAATTTTTTGGCTTCTTTGGAAATTTTACCCGCCGCTACGGTTAAAGCATGATCGGTGCATAAATCCTGATACCAGATGCCCAAATCCAAACCGACCAAATCCCCCTCTTTAATTTCCCGCTCGTCCGGAATGCCGTGGACCAGAACGTCGTTAACCGAAATGCACAAAGCCGCCGGATACGGCGGCGTGCCAAAACCTTCAAATGACGGCTTGGCGCCGGCCTCGGCAATCAATTTACGGGCCAGCCGGTCCAGTTCCAGCTTTTTAACGCCCGGCCTGACTGCCGCGGCCAGCTGAAGCAAAATCCGGTGCAGAATTTTACCGCCCGCTCTTAATTTTTCTATTTCTTCCGGCGTTTTAATGGTGATATTGGTCATAATTAATCCTTGACGGATAATTTCTTAAAAATTTCTTGGGTCACTTCCGGAATCGGCGGCAGACCGTCAACTTTTAGATAAACTCCTTTGGCCTGATAATAATCCCGAATGGGTTCGGTTTCACGGTGATAAACTTCAAGGCGTTTTTTGATGACGGCCGGCTGGTCGTCGTCCCTGATAATCAAAGCGGCGCCGTCATGGTCGCAAATTTTTTCATTCCGGGGCGGATTGTATTTAAGATGATAAACGTAACCGCACTGGGAGCAGGTCCGCCGGCCGGAAATTCTCTGAATTGATTCTTCATCGGGAATGCTTATTTCCAGGACGTAATCCAATTTGACGATTTCATCCAAAAATTTAGCCTGGGAAACGTTTCGGGGATAACCGTCCAGAATAAAACCCTTGGAACAATCGGCGCCGGACAGTTTTTTGGTTAATAAATCCAAGGCCGAATCATCGGGCACCAAGTTGCCCTGATTGATGACGGACCCGATTTTTTTTCCGAGAGCCGATTGGGATTTGACTTCCTCGCGCAGAATGTCTCCCATGGTAATGTGGCAGATACCCAGCCTGGCGGCGAGCTTTTCCGCCTGGGTGCCTTTGCCGCAGCCCTGCGGCCCGAAAATAATCAGTTTCATAGATTAAATTTAAACTGGTAAATATTGACCATATTATACCACTAAAAATTAAATTTCTCAACTCAATAATTTAGCTAAGATTAGCCAAATCATTTAATAAACTATTGACTTAATCATTATAATATGATATACTTCTTTATTGTTCATTCAACCAATACCACTAACAAAGGAAGGAGGTACGGATGGGAACCCTGGCGGAAGCCTTGGCTAAAGCTGGCCTAGTTGAACCAAACTCGGCCAAACAACAAGAAGATGATGACAAAAAAAGGAGGCGACAACAAGAGCAGCAACAAATCAGTACACTTTCTAATGCT
>Ga0208373_1004419_pt1 | contig 12668 bp, 10 predicted proteins | sample RifOxyC2_FD_184036 | JGI IMG/M metagenome (GOLD analysis project Ga0208373, IMG submission 184036) | Soil microbial communities from Rifle, Colorado - Rifle Oxygen_injection C2 (SPAdes) | ecosystem: Environmental > Terrestrial > Deep subsurface > Rock core/Sediment | place: Rifle, Colorado...
AGCCCGGCAGGTCCGTGACGACGAAGCTGAGGTTGACGTCCCCGCTCCCGGTGTTGTTCACGACGAGGTGGGACACGACGCTGGAGCCGGGAGATGCCTCCTGGCCGTCATCCGTGACCCACATCTCGACCTCCGGGAGGTCCACTGTGAAATTGAATGCCATCGTCGCCGTGAACTCGTCGGTCGCGCAGACAGAATCTCCGCCGATGACGACACTCGCATTCCCTGGCGCAGAGTCGCCTGAGGATTCGACCATCACGGTCAGGACGGACTCCTGAGACACGTTGACGAGCATGCTGTAAGATTCGCTGTAGTTGGTGCCGTCCTCAGTGAATGTGACGATCCATCCAGTCGGAGAGGAGACCTTCTCGAAAGTGATGTTGTCCCTGGTGTTGCCCGTGTTGGCGATGAGTACCTCGAAAGCGATCTGTTGCCCTGGGACGATGGTCACAGCCGTGTCGTCAACCGAAGTCATCTCGAACGAGCAGTCCGCCAATACAGGCGTCATCGGGATCGGTACGAATGCAATGATGAGCACGACGAACGCGAACACTCCGACCATCTTCCTCCGCGTGTCGAGCTTGGTTATGTCGTTGAGGGGTGGCGGATGCTTGGCCCCGAGGAATAGGATCAGTATAGCGAACAGGAGCCAGGACCAGTAATAGAACGACAATGCTATGAGGGCCGCGATGGCCGCCCAGCTCGCGTACTTCGCGTTCGGCCCCAGGAGCGCCCTGGCGATATGTCCACCGTCAAGCTGGCCCGCTGGTAGCAGGTTGAGGGCGGTCACGAGGAATCCCACCCATGCGGCGAACGCTGTCGGGTGCAGTAGATAGTCTCCCTGCAGAGGCACGAGTTCCTCGAGCCACAGGTAGATCATAGGGAACGATATCCTGACCAGGCCTTCGGAACCAAGGTCCAGGGGCACCGGTCTTGCCTCCATGTTCGTCAGAATGAGGCCGAGGATGCCTATAGGGATGGCCAGAGCGAGCCCCGCGAGCGGTCCCGCAACACCGATCTCCAGTAAGCTCCTCCGGTTAGGTATCGGGTCACGGAGCGATATGAATGCCCCGAACGTGCCGAGTGGTGGCACAGACGGTATGAAGAATGGGAGGGAGGCTGCGACCTTCCTCCTCCTTGCCATGAAGAAGTGGCCAAGCTCGTGGACTCCTAGGATGGCCATCAATGGTAGTGTGAAGACGAGTATCCCTGTGAGGATGTTCTCGGCCGAGAACATCTCGTTCTCCGGGACATCGGCGTAGGACCCCCAATCAAGGATGCCCGCGAACATCATCGCCAAGAACGTTATGACGAGCATCGCGAGGTTGACGTAGATGCTCTTGTACTTCGCGGGCGGCTTCCTACCGACCATTATGACGTGCTCACCCTTGTCGTAGGTGATCATAGGGATGTACCCGTGAGGGGACATCTCTTCTCTGAGCCGCTCGAAATTGTCCTCGAGGGTCGTCTCATCGATCCTGCAGAAGAATTGGACGACGTCATAGTTCACTTTGACATCGTAGACAGGGAAGTACCTCGCCACGAGGCCTTTGACTAGTTCGATCTCCTTGGATGCGTCTGGCGGAGTCTCTGATGCCATTGCGGTCTGCACGAACAAGGCGTCACTACATAAGTCTTTGTACGTCTTGGGAGTGCCAGCATGTCGAGAAAAGCCTTATATCCGGGCACCTTGTGACAATCCCGATGTCGCAGGACACCGAGACACGTGCACTCATTGGCCTCGTCGGCCTGCTGAGGCTGGGCAACTGCGTCATGGGCGCGCTCGGCGTGCTGCTCGCAGCGCTAATCTGTGCCGGCCCGGAGCACTTGCTCGATTACACAGTCGAAGTAGTCCTATCGATGCTCATAGTCGTCCTGTTCACTGGCGCGGGCAATGCCCTCAACGATTACTTCGACCGGGAGGTCGACAAGGTCGCGCATCCAGAGAGGCCGATTCCCATGGGGACCGTGTCGTCACGGAGCGCGTTAGTGCTGTCGATTGTGCTGTTCTCACTGACCGTGGTTGCGAGCGTTTTCGTCAACCTGTGGTCCACCCTGATAGTTGTCACGTCGATATTCTTCATGGTCGCCTACGAGGTGTTGCTGAAGGCTGAGGGTTTAGCGGGGAACCTCACTATCAGCTGGCTCACAGGCGCCCTGTTTCTCTTTGGCGGGGCGGTTGTGGACAGCATGGATATCGCTTGGATATTGGCGGCGCTCGCGTTCCTGGCAACCTTGGGTAGGGAGATAGTCAAGGACGTCCAGGACATCGAAGGTGACAGAGGCTCGAGGACCACACTCCCGATGCGGTTGGGGACCAAGAACGCCGGATTCGTGGCCTCCGCTGCCTTTGTCGGCGCAGTCGCGCTGAGCCCGGTGCCGTATCTCTGCGAGCTGCTTTCAGCATGGTACATTCCCATGGTAGCGGTCGCCGATGCAATGTTTATATACTGCGCGACGGTTCACTTCGCCGACCCGAAGAAGGGTCAGAAGGTGGCTAAGCTGGCAATGCTCGTCGCCTTGATATCTTTCCTTCTGGGGGGCGTACTCTGACCGTCAAGGATTCCATCCTCAGCACGCTCAGGCAACACAAGATGCACATGACACTCATTGACCCTGAGAAGCAGCCCGCCGAGGATTCCGCGGGCATCGCACGCACGGCGTGCGAGATGGGCACGGACGCCATAATGGTCGGCGGGTCCACTGGCGTCACGCAGGGCAACCTTGACTCCACCGTCGACCGGATCAAGAATGCATGCAAGCTCCCCGTCATATACTTCCCCTCCGGTGCCAACGCCATTGCGCGCGAGTGCGATGCGATATACTTCATGAGCATGCTCAACTCCCGAAATGTGAGGAACATAACTGGGGAGCATTGGCGGGGTGCGCCCGTGATACGCAAGCTCGGTCTAGAGACTATATCGATGGGTTATGTCATAGTCGAGCCGGGCATGAAGGTCGGAGAGGTCGGCGAGGCTGATCTCGTGGATAGGTCCGACATCCCCCGTGCAGTGGGTTATGCGCTCAGTGCCGAGATGTTTGGGATGGACCTGTTCTATCTGGAGGCCGGTTCGGGCGCTCCCATGCCCGTGCCGCCAGAGATGGTCCGGGCGGTCAGGGCGAGTGTGAGCATACCGATCGTTGTAGGCGGAGGCATCACTGAGGTCAGTCATGTGTCTCCCCTCGTGTCCGCAGGTGCGGACATAGTGGTCACCGGGACGCTTGTGGAGAACGGCGGGTTCGAGGCCAGGCTGAAGGGGATCGTGGACGCGGTCCACAGAGGTTAGGACCTCTGTCGACGGCAACGTCATAATGTTTTTGTAGTGACCTCACGAATACTCATGGCAGGTGAAACCATGGGAATCATGGATTACTTCAAGAGGGCCGAGAAGGACATCATGTGCCCTGAGTGCGAGAAACACAAGAAGCACGTGAAGCTCGTCGAAGGCGACGGGAAGGTCATCGAGTGCCCGGAGTGTCACTACATCCACATGGCCAGGAGATAGACTAGCTCCTCGGCCTCTGGCCCAAACCCCGGAGACACCTTTCAGTCACGAGCGAACCGACGCTCGCGATGCCATTCTGAGCGTTTCATGTGGGAGTGTGCGCCCCGCAACATTGATGCAGGTGCCTCCCGATATGGTCCATTGGATGCCTCCCCCCAGACCCATAGCATTCCAAGCCACTAATGGCGCGACGTCCCAAACCGAAGTTGCATCGGTTCTTCTTGTGGATGACGATCGCGATTTCCATCTCCTCGTGAAGGAGATGCTGGGGCGTCTGGGTCGGTTCGAGGTGACCTCGGCTGAATCGGTGGACGAGGCCCTCGCTCTTCTGAGCAAGGGCCATTACGACGTCATCGTGGCCGACTATCTCATGCCAGGGGCCACCGGGCTGGATATGCTGAGGACGCTTAGATCTGAAGGCAACGACACCCCCTTCGTCATGTTCACGGGCAAAGGGCGGGAGGATGTGGCGATAGACGCCCTGAACAGCGGCGCCGATTTCTACGTGCAGAAGGGGGGCGACTCCGGGGCATCGTTCGCGAACCTATCCAAGATGATTGTGCATCTGGTGCAAGCTAGGTGTGCCGAGAGGCGCGGTCATGAGTCCCTCGGCAAAGCCATCTCCAAGCTCCAGGAACTCGATTCCATCGTCAATCAGAGCCCCGTCATAGTCGCGACCTGGCTCGTCGGCGAACGGTGGCCGATGGGATACATATCGTCGAACGTGTCGCAGCTCGGTTACTCTGCGGAGGATTTCATGTCTGGCCGGGTTTCGTATGCGGACATCGTGCACCCGGAGGACCTCCCTGGATTGAGGGCTGAGGTGGTGAGGAGCAACGAGAGCGGTTCACATTCGTGGGGTTTCGAGTACCGAGTTCTTACGAAGGCCGGTGATGTGCGGTGGATCAACGAGCGCACACTGATTATTCAGAAGGAAGGCGTGCCAATCGGATGGCAGGGTGTTCTGCTCGATATCACGGATCGGAAGCTGGCGGAGAGAAGGATACATGATCTTGCGATGATCGTGGATTCGTCGCATGACGCTATTTACGGGATGGATCTCGATTACACTATCACTAGCTGGAATCGGGCGGCGGAGGAATTGTACGGATACTCCGCGGCAGAAGCCATCGGGACCAAAGGAGAGTTCCTCGTGCCAGACGATATTCGAGAGGAGCTCGCATCGGTCAGAGCCCGTGTGAGGAATGGCGAGAAGGTCGACAACTACGAGGCCGTCAGGCTGAGAAAGGACGGGACTCGAGTGGATGTCGCGATCACGTTCTCTCCAGTACGGAATGATTCGGGGAAGGTGGTTGGTTTCTCGCTGACCGTCCGGGACATTTCGGAGCGGAAGAGGGCCGACCACCTGCTTGCAGAATCCGAACTCAAATACAGGACTCTGTTCGACGGCGCGAATGACGCGATATACATCCTGGACGCCGAGGGACGCATACTAGACGTCAACAAGACTGCATGCGAACAGAGCGGGTATTCGAGGAATGAGATCATAGGTGGCTCGATCACTGAGATTGAAGCCCCTAGCGAGGCGGGAGGGACTGTGCCAAGGATTGATTCTGTGAAGCGTCATGGAGCCGGCTTCTTCGAGTCCATGCACAAGGCCAAGGACGGCAGGGAATTCCCGGTCGAAGTGAGCGCGAGGCTCATCGAATATGCTAGTCGACCAGCACTTATGGAAGTGACCCGGGATATCAGCGAGCGCAAGATGGCTGAGGACGCCCTGAGGACCGTGATGTCAAGCCTGGAGGATCTGGAGTCGATTGTGACTTCCAGCCCTGCGGTTGTGTTCCAGTGGACCTATTCGGGCAGGGAGGGCAGACGTGTCCAGTTCGTCAGCAACAATGTGCAGCAATTCGGCTACGCGCCATCAGAGCTGGTCTCGAAGATGTTCGACTTCTGGGAGCTTGTTCATCCTGATGACAGGGTCGTCGTCGCCTCTGAGATATCGAAGTATCATGAGACGGGCGCGGGCATGTACACTCTGGAGTACAGGATCGTGACGAAGGACGGCGGCGTGAGGTGGGTTGAAGACAGGACCTCCGTGGTCATGGATGATGCCGGCTTGCCCGTGCGACATCAGGGAATAGTGATGGACATAACGGCCAGGAAACTCGCCGAGGAGGCCCTGAAGAATGCGAACGAGAAGTTGAACCTCCTCGGATCGATAACCAGGCACGATGTCGCCAACCAGCTCGGGATACTCGTCGCCGCTATGTCACTGCTCGAAGAGGAGTCTGACGAGGCATCGAAGAAGGCGCGCATGAAGATGATGCAGGAAGCGGTCTCGACCATATCCCAGCAGCTGGAGTTCGCCGGTTCATATCAGAAGGCTGGGACGAAGCAACCTGAGTGGGTGCACGTGAGGCTTGACATCGCCGTGGCCGTCAGCTCGGTGGGCATCGGGGGTGTCAAGGTGGATGTCCGCGTAGGCAATATGGAGGTCTGGGCGGACCCGATGTTCGAGAGGGTGCTCTTCAACCTGTTCGACAACGCGATCAGGCATGGAGGCGAGGTCACGGCGATACGGATCTTCACCGAGCGGAGGGCGGATGCCGTGGTACTGGTCTTCGAGGACGATGGTGTCGGCGTGAGTCCTGAAGAGAAGGAGATCATATTCGGCAAAGGGTACGGTGTGAATACGGGACATGGCCTCTTCCTTTGCAGAGAGATACTGGGCATCACCGGCTTGACGATTATGGAGAACGGTTCCAGGTTCGAGATATACATACCTGGCGGAAAGCACAGAGGCCAGGCTCGCTGAGGGCCTGCGGGTGGAATGCCGTCTAGGGTGTAAAGGTCCTTCCGAACCTCCCTCCTCCGGCGACTGTCGCAGATGTCGCGACTCCGTTGATGATGCCATCGAACGTGATCCTCTCAGGCGACCTCTCGTCACTGCCGATCCGGAACGAGTTCTCTCCCACGGGCACGAGTTGCTCGGAGGCGCCATGTCTGTGTACATACCTGAGACCGTCCCGCCTTCTGACCACCCTGAAATTGGTGAGCCATGGGTTGTGCGACCTGAAGTGTCCTTCATATCGCACGAGTTGCTCATCCGGGCTTGCTTCGCCGGGACATCCGGGTGCGTTCCTGACATACGTTCGCTCGCCGTGGTGAACACGGTCGATCTTTCCATCGACCTTCTCGAATTCCAGAAGGAACAGGTCGAAGCCGGGACCATCCACGAGGAACGAATCGTGTTCCCTGGGCTCGAGCGCCATCTCATGGCCGTCCGTGAGGATTCTGAGCATGCCGTTCCGTTCGAAGGCATCGAGCCTTCCGTGCGGTCCTGCGAAGGTCCCCCTGTACTCCGTGGCCTTCGGGGTCTTGTAGGCATCCTCCTTGGATGGTACGTCTGGCAATGGCTTGCCGTCTGAGGATCTCCTGATAGCCTCCATAGCGAAGCGCGCGACTTCCTCGGGGTCGCCAGGACCGTTGACCATCACCATGGCCCCTATCCCTGAATCCGTGTCCATGAGCATCGACGTGTAGTACCCCACCATCCCTCCTTGGTGGCCTATGTATGTATGACCATCGATGGATTCGATGTTCAACCCGTAGCCATATCCCCCTGAGTGGAGCTCGTCGTCCGGCGTGATGTATGGGGTGATCATCAATCTGAAGCTCTCAGCGGACATGATGCGCCCCCATGGCCCCTCGCCCCCTTTCATCAGGACTCTGATGTAGGCTAGCATGTCCTCGACAGGAGCACATATGGTCCCATCCGCGGTGCCGCTCTCGAACCACGGTGCAGGATACAACGCCGACCCACGTCTGAAGGGTCTGTCATCGTGCATCGGCTGGTGGGCCACCGCGTGCCGACCCCTGATGTCGTTCGTGATGACTGGCTCTGAGGATCTCATTCCGGCACCCTCTAGGATCCCTTCGCGGATGATCGTGCCATATGCTTTTCCAGTGACCGTTTCCAGCACCAAGCCCAGGACCTTGTATCCTGAATTGGAGTAATGGAAGTAAGTGCCAGGTTCGCATGTCGCCTCGGTATCGTTCAGATCCATGGCTTCGGTCCATCCGACAGGGGTCGCGTCTAGACCGATCACTATGCCTGCGGAATGCGTCATGAGATGGTGCAGTGTGATTTCTGAGTATCTCGACCTGATGGACAGCCACGGTAGGTATTCTCTGACGGGCTTGTGGATGTCCAGCACTCCTTGTTCAGCGAGCTGCAGGAGCGCGATGCATGTGAAAGATTTGCTGACGGACCCAATCTGGAACAGCGAGTCAGTTGAGAGAGGGCGCCCGCTGGCTATGTCCGAGAATCCTTTGGCCGCAGTGAAGAGTGTCTTTCCCCTGTCGGTAATCCCTAGGACCATGCCCGGAGTACCTCGTCTCCACATCGAGTAGTCCGCAAACTCGGAGAGCTTGTGGAGGACCACGTTCATATCGTCTTTCAAAGATAGTCTCCTCAGCACACGATACTCTCTTCTGGTAGTCAATGGTTTTGCTGAAATCATCCTCGTGTGCCAGGCAACATTAATGAATGGTCCTCGCGTTCTGGTCCCAGTGCGGAGCGTGCAGGATATGTCGTTGATTGATACGGCCCTGACTGAGGTCGAGCGGCACTTGGACGAGGACGAGGTCGTGGGTCTGGCGAGGGACATGATACGCATACCGAGCATCTTCGGAAACGAAGCTCGCATTGCGGAGTTCATCGCATCGAGACTGGAATCGTGGGGGTTTTCTCCCAGGTTCGTTGAGGTTCCAGGTTTCGGTCCTGATGTGGTCGTCGATTATGGCGACCCCGGACTGCCGAAGGTCGTTCTCAGCGGACACATGGACACGGTCGAGGTCATGTCTGGCTGGGTCCACGATCCGTTCAGGGCGTCCATCGAGGACGGATTCATGTACGGTCTCGGTTCACTCGACATGAAGAGCGGCCTTGCTGCAATGATGGTCGCTCTCAAGGCGATCAGTGAGAGCGGCCTTCAGGATAGACTCCACGTGTCATTCCAGGCAGTGTCTGGTGAGGAGAAGGACGGTGACGGGACAAGGACCTTGATCCGTGCGGGCGAGTTCGAGGGCGCGCGTGCAATCATCGTCGGTGAGGGGTTTGGCGGCCTGAATGTCGTGACTGCTGGCAGACGAGGAGGTTCCTACTATGAAATCGAGGTGCGCGGGAAGTCGGCGCACGGGGCCATCCCTCACAAAGGCATCAACGCGGTAGTTGAGGCGTCCAAGGTTGTCCTGGCTCTGGACAGTATGGAGATGGTCCGGGCCGATGGCGTGCTCGCGGACGACCTAGCCCCTTTGAAGGAGTCGCAGACAGTCTTGCTCATGCATGGAGGTACCGGGAGCCTGACGGTGCCAGATAGATGCACCATGAAGGTCGTCAGGTCCACGGTGCCGGGGGGAAAGACCGACATATCCGATGATATTCGTTCTGTCATCGCGGGGCTGGGGTTGCAGGGCAGCGCGGAAGTGACATTCAAGTCGGGCCCTAAGGACCTCTATCTTCCTCACATGACCTCGTCTGACAGCCCTCTCGTGAGGGCTGTCGTGTCATCCGTACGTCAATACACCGGATCATCGCCGACGGTTGTGTGCGGCGTTTCGGAGGCCGATGATAATCTGATTGCTCAGGAGACCCGCGTGCCGGTGATATGCGTGGGACCCGGTGAATCTGGCAACCTTGCTCGGTACCACCAGGCAGAAGAGGCTATATCGATTGGCCAGTTGGGAACGGCCGCAAAGGTCTTCGCAAGAACCGTCCTAGATCTATCGTAAGCCCTAGTCTTCGGCGCGGGCATCCCCGGTTTAGAATGTGTGCGGGAGAGGGGATTCGAACCCCCGAACTCCTGCGAGACCGGATATCCTATCCAGTGCATGGACCTTAAGTCCTGCGCTTTTGTCCAGGCTTAGCTACTCCCGCGGGGGCCTAATCCCTGAGGACTCCCTTAACTCTTTTGAGCCCTAGAACTTGGCTAGCAGCTCCTCCAGGGACGTGCCTTCCCTCACCTTGAGGTCGTATCTGACCCTGATCAGGGGCTTGTTCGCCTTCAGGACCCTCCTCAGGTCTATGGGTGTCCCGGAGACGACCACGTCGCACTTGGCCCTGTTGATGGTCTCCTGCAGGTCCTGGACCTGGTGGTTCCCGTAGCCCATCGCGGGCAGGACCTTCTCGAGGTGCTTGTACTTCTCGAAGGTCGCCTTTATCGAGTTGACCGCGAACGGCCTCGGATCGATGATCTCCTTCGCGCCGCAGTTCTGTGCTGCGATCATGCCCGCGCCGAAGGACATCTCGCCGTGCGTGACCGTAGGACCGTCCTCTATGACGAGGACCTTCTTCCCCTTGATCGCCTTGGGGTCCTCGGCGGTGACGGGTGAGTCAGCCAGGATGAGCTTCGCCTTGGGGTTGAGCTCAGTGACGACCTGCTTCACGAGTTCGACCTTCTTCGGATCGGCCGTGTCCATCTTGTTGACTATGATGACGTCCGCCATACGCATGTTGGTCTCGCCAGGGTGGTACAGCTTCCCGTGCTCCGCCCTGTGCGGGTCCGCCACGACGATGTGCAGGTCGGGGACATAGAACGGCGTGTCGTTGTTGCCTCCGTCCCATAGGATGACATCGGCCTCCTGCTCAGCCTGCCGGAGTATCCTCTCGTAATCTACGCCGGCGTACACGATGATCCCCTTGTCTATGTGGGGCTCGTACTCCTCTCTCTCTTCAATCGTGCACTCGTGCTTGTCCAGGTCCTCGTATGTCGCGAACCTCTGCACGGCCTGCTTCTCGAGGTCCCCGTAGGGCATCGGGTGCCTGATCGCGACGACCCTCCGGCCCTTGGCCCTGAGGATTGTCGCAATCGCCCTCGTCGTCTGGCTCTTTCCAGAGCCTGTCCTCACAGCGCAGATGGCTATGACGGGCACCTTCGACTTGACCGCGGTCTGGTTCCCGCCCATGAGCCTGAAGTCCGCCCCCACCGCGTTGACGATGGATGCCTTGTGCATCACATCGACATGCGCTATGTCGGAGTACGCGAAAATGACCTGCTCGGCCTTGTGCTTCTTTATAAGCTCCGGGAGGTCCTTCTCGGGATAGATGTCGATGCCTCTTGGGTACAGCTTGCCCGCGAGGCTAGCCGGGTACTTTCGGCCGTCGATGTTCGGTATCTGCGTCGCCGTGAACGCCACTACCTCGTAGTTAGCGTTGTCTCGGAAGTAGACATTGAAGTTGTGGAAGTCCCTTCCGGCCGCCCCCATTATGATGACTTTCGCTCGCATGCCTCTCACTGGTTCCGCGGTTATCGGTTGCGACGATATATGCCTTTCGCGGTAACGAGTTTGGTCAGTATCGTGTCCACCATGCAAAGGTATTCGTAAACGGATGATGATTCGTGGCCGATGCCGTACAGGAAGCCGTCGGATACCGAGATTCTCGACGCTATCAAGGACGCTCTCCGGAGGCACGGGATCATAAACTCGCAGAGGAAGTTCTCCGAGTTGGTCATGAGGGAGCTCAGGCGGCACGACCCCGACTATTCCGTCAGCGAGCCCAGGATACGGCGCCTCGCCCTCTCTAGCGGGCTTGTGACAATCGAGATGAGGGCCAGGGAGTCGGACGAGAAGACATCGGCCGGGCTATGCCCCGTGTGCGGAGGTCGGACGGAGAAGATAAGGAACCTCACGGTCTACGGTGGCACGGTCACTCGAGGGTACAGGTGCAAGGGCTGCGGCTATTGGACCGGGCTCAAGAGACGTGTGCCAACATTGTACATCTTCTCGCCCAAGTCGTGAGCTGCAATTCAACATCTTTATCTCAATGATTCGCTTATCCGCACGTGAGGAGAGACCATGACGCTTGTGGACTTCGGCCGGATGGAGTCTGGTAAGATCAGGATCAGCCCGAGGATCGGCTCACCACTGGGCCTCGTCGACGGCAGCGAGGTCTTCAGCTCGATGTTCCGGTACGAGGCGGGGGACAAGGGCACGTTCGAGATAGTGCTGTCACCGTTCGGTCCGGAGAACTACAGGGAGATAGCCTATGTCACGATCCATGTCAGGGACGAGCCCGGCGCCCTCGCTCAGGCCGCTCAATTCCTGAAGACGAGGAACATCGACATACTGAACTCCGAGACGGTCAGCTCGATCCCGAACGTCATCATGGTCTGGGAGATGCTCGTGGACCTGTCGTTCTTCGGAGATTCGCTGACGCTCAAGAAGGAGTTCGACGACGCGAAGCATTCCCGGGACGCGGGCCTCACCATGGTCGACTTCCTGAATGTGGAAAGCTCCAACCTGGCGACCAGGTATACCAGGGGCGCGGCCCCGGGTAGTGACAAGGTGAAGACCATGGCGCTCAGGAAGACCGAGAAGAAGGCGAGCACCCTCGCGGGAGGCGTCTTCGAGCTGCCTCATGCGTATGTCAACTTCCTCGGGAAGGACTCTGGGCCCGTCATGTTCGTCGCCGAGCCCGAGTCATGGATACTGTCCGTCGTGTTCCTCAACGACGACTCACAGCTGCACAAGATCAAGATCGACCTCCCCGACAGGCCGGGCGCGATCTACGAAATCATGAAGACCCTGGGGGATCTGTCCATCAATGTGTTGTCAGGCGGCACCAACGTCCTCGTGTATTACGAGCGCATGACGTGCGAGCTCGTCGTCGATGTCCGGTCGTCCGCCGTGAAGGGCAAGGCGGAGATCGAGAAGACTCTCAAGGAAAGGGTCGCGGCGTTGGGTCCGCAGTTCTCGCTCACTGAGGTATCGTCCATCGCGCTATGATGCTACGGGACCGTCGACTTCTGCTTGTCACAGATGTACGTGCCAGTCTCCGTTTCGACGAGTGCGACCCCGTCCCCTGCTGCCAGGTCGTCTTCGCTCCAGCATGTGACCTTGGGGCCCTTTCCATCGATCTCTACCAGGACGAGCGCCATCGGGACCTTGAAACCCTCGGGCGGGCTCTTCAACCTGGCGGACGATAGCACCACACCAGTGTCCTTCCATTCAGCGTCAGAGGTGACCTTGCCGCATCTGGGGCATCTCGGCTTTGACGCCCGCGTGGCGAACCCGCATCTGCATCTCTTACCCTTCACTCGAACTCCTCCGGCGCTGCCAGGGCAGACGATTCGGGACCCTTGCATTCGCGAGGCAGACGTGTCAGGTGACCGACTCCATTCCCATAATATCTTTTGC
>Ga0208373_1004420_pt1 | contig 12667 bp, 18 predicted proteins | sample RifOxyC2_FD_184036 | JGI IMG/M metagenome (GOLD analysis project Ga0208373, IMG submission 184036) | Soil microbial communities from Rifle, Colorado - Rifle Oxygen_injection C2 (SPAdes) | ecosystem: Environmental > Terrestrial > Deep subsurface > Rock core/Sediment | place: Rifle, Colorado...
ATGGACAGATAGACTTAGTTGGGGCCGGAATTTGTCTAAGGGATCAGTGGAAAGTACATGGCCACCCCGATACGGTATTCCAAGAAGTCCGATTCTTGACTTCATAAAACCTCCATCTACAAGGTTCCTCCACGGGAACCTTTTTTATTACAAAAATAAAAAAACAGCTGAAAGTCATCAGCTGTTGAAAAAATTGACTTGCGACGAAGAGGAACTCCTTCGTCTTTCCCGGCGGAGATTGGTAATCGCGGCAGGTAACAGAATAAGGATAATCATGCCGAACATTGGAGCGAGTAATTCCGGATACCCCTCCGTTTTGTTGGCTTTGATGACAAGGTATAAAACCGGCGAGCCTGCCAATGAGACAATCAAAATTCTTACGCACGCCAAAGAATGGCAATTACACCATCTCTGGAATTTATTCACTTGATTTTCCGAAGAGTCCATCTCAACTCCCTCCTTCCGTTAAAATTAAAGTGCTTTTACTTATTTTCAATGTATTATTTTATAACCAATTTGTCAACCCAACCCGCCGAGCCGGCGGGTGAGCCCTTGACTAATTTATCGTTTTTGATTAAATTAAGTTCTTAGTTCTTTCCTTTACAAGGAGGGTTTATGTCAAGTCAATCGGAACTTGCTAAAAGAGCCGGCGAGTTGCTGCCTAAGGGCTGGATATTAATGACTTTCGACGAACTGTTCAGGTATTTAAAGCCTTATAATGCCGGCCGGCTGCTTATCATTTTCAGCGCTTACCCCAACGACCAGCCGCTTAATAAAGTGATTCTTAGTTTACTGGAAGCCATGCCTCCTATTATTGAGGACTGGCTGGAGGTAAATAAAAGATTCGGCTGGTTGCCGGCCATTCACGAGCTGTGCTGGAGAAAAATCCAGGCCGGCAATTGGCATGAAGTGGATTTTAACTTATTATACCACCTCTATTACTCCACTAAGGATCCCGAGTTAAAACGAAGAGCTTTAGACGCCATGCGCCAAAAGCTCCAGCGATCTCCAATCCCGACACCGGCTTAAAGGTGTCGGTTTTTTTCTTCTTTAAAATTTATTAAAGACGGTTTTAAAACGATTTTTAATTTATCCGGAACTTTTCAATCTTTTATTAATGAACTTTTCAATATAATCCATCATTTCACCTTTGGCTTCGGCCGGACTTTCGGCCACCCAGACGGCAAAATTGTAAAGCTCCTGATGGTCGGCCTTGAGCCATTTATCATTTAAATACAAAAAGATTAACAAGCTGGTCACGGCCAGCCGTTTATTGCCGTTTTGAAAAGGATGATTTTTGATTAATAAATAGAACAAGGCCGCCGCTTTGCCGGTCAAACCCCGGTAAAGATCCTGGCGATTGAATTTCTGAAAAGGAACTTTAACGCAACTTTCCAGAATATTGGGATACCTGGTTTCAAAAGGAGGAATGGGCTCGTTCCAGCTCATGGTTTTAACGGCCAGGGTATGGGCGATGTATTTGATGGTTTCAACGGAAATGCTTTTTATCATAATCCCTACTCCTTGCCTAATTTCTTAAGCACGTCGCCGTATTGCCTGATAACCTCAACCACCCCGCTCTCAATCCGCTTTTTAAGCTTTTCGGTAAGTTCAGTCGTTGCCAGCTCTTTAACTTCACCGGCATTAATGATGTAATTACGCCCGACTTTTTCGGCTTTAAGCTGGCCCTTTTTAATCTTTTTAAAAACGGCAATCCGGCTAATCTGTAAGAGATCGGCCAATTCCTTAACGCTATAATATTGTTTTTTGGCGGTTTTCATATATTGTTAACTTATACTTATAGATTAACATATGTTAACCTGCCTGTCAATGGTTAACAAAAAATAGTTTTTTTATCCCTTTTTACTCTTTACTCGGCAGGTTGACATTTTTGCCAAAATAGACTATAGCTTATGAAGAAGTTGAACCTTAACTATTTTGAGGGGGATGTATGAGTACCAGATTGGGCACGTTTTCGGTTTGTTTATTGGCGGCCGCGCTGGTGATTTTGGCCGGTTGCGCGAAAGAAGGAGACTGGCAAGAAAATGATTTTGACTACCAATACTATCTGAATAGCCTGGAGACCTTCCGGGCAGAAGTATTAACAATTGAAACCATTGATTACAACGGGGACGGGAGATCTGATTTGCATCTGCAAGTTTTGAGCCAGGGCAAGCAACATACCCTGGTTGTCACTTTCAGGCAATATCCCATCGAAGAAAGCTACCGTAAGTATCTCGTCAATCCCCGCTGGAATAAAGAATCAACCAATCCCCTGACCTTTCTTCAGACTCATCTCCGGCCCGGCTCAAAAATAATGATTCCCACTTCAAAATCATTTAATCGTCAGGAAGATATAGACTACCGCTTTATCTATCTGGAGGGAGATAGTTTCAACTTTCCGGAAAACATTTAACCTGCCGCTGGCGGGCCATAACGGAACCAATTTCAACCCGGTTCCGTTTTTTATTTGGGCATTCCCACCCAAATGGTACAAAGATATATAATACAGTTGTCTAACCATTAATCTTTGTACTATTATGTATCTACTAAAGCAGGTCCCTTCGGAGGCCCAGATTAAGAAGTGTTTGCGAAAAGCTGTCTTTGGTAAGAATATCTTTTGCCCAGAATGCCGAAGTCAACAAGTAGTTTGTTATGAAAACAGATACCGTTGCAAAAGATGCCGGTTTAAATTTTCCCTCTTAAGCCATACGTGGCTTAAAGGCACAAAATTAAGTTATCAGAATCTCTGGCTCATCTTATGGTGTTGGCAGAAACAAGTTCCAGTTAAGCAGACAATGAATTTAATGCGTTTGTCAGAGAAAGCCATTAGGCACTGGTTTGACCTCCTGCGTTCAAATTTGCCTGAATTAAGCGTTATTTTAGAAAAAAAGGTGCAGATGGACGAGGCCTACTCCAAGGGCAGGTCAGTACTCCTGGCTAAACAGATAGGCACCCGTAATTTAGCTTGGGAAGTTTTAACTAAAAACTCCGTTAATCAAAATGACGCCGTTAATTTTATGATGCAATACATTAAACCCAGAAGTAAATTTCAAACAGACGGGGCGGCTATCTACAAAAACGGCAAGAAGTACTGGATGTTAAGGCACAAGGTCGATATTCACAAAAAATTTGAGTTTGGACTGACTAGCGAAATCGAGGGTATGTTCGGCAATATGAGGACGTTCATCAGAAGAATGTACCATCATACCACCCCTGAAAAGCTTCCTGAATACGTAAGTGAATTTTGCATCAGATTTTCCTTACCGGAAATCTTCATTTCACCCAATGAATACTTAACTAAAACATTATCTCTTGTACCAACTAGGTAGGTATGCCCTTTTATTTGGGCTTGACAAAAATCTAATAATCTACTAAAATGTTGCCCGCGATGTTTTTAATGAAATCGCCGGTAAATATGCCGTAGAAGACATCTACGGCCCGAGGAAAGAAGAGTTTTTAACTGCGGTCAGGGCGAGAATTTCTTCCCAAGTTGAACCAATCGGCGTTAATCTGGAACAACTTGGATTTCTGACTGCGCCGCGGTTGCCAACCAATGTCATGAACGCCCTCAACGCCAAAATCGCCGCTACTCAACAGGCGATTCAGGCCGAGAACGAGCTGCGCAAGGCCCAGGCCGAGGCTCAAAAGGCCATTGCCAAAGCCGAAGGCGAGGCCAAGGCCAATGAACTGCTGGCAAAGTCAATTTCCACGTCTCTGATCCAATGGCGTCAGCTTGAGAACACTCAACAAGCCATTGCTAAATGGAATGGCAAAGCGCCAGAATTTTGGGGCGGAAGCGGTTCTGGGTTCATGTTCAACATTCCTTTCAATCAACCCGGTCCGACTCCCGTCAAAACTCCTTAAACTCAACAAGAGGGGCTCACACTACTTCGGTAGTCGAGTCCCTCTATTTTTTTATTTTAAAAACAAAACCACCGCCATATTTAGCCGCTTTACAATCACTTGACAATTATTTTTAAATGGTTTACAATTACTTTACAATTATGATTACAATTGAACAAATACTGCAATTAGCAAATAGCGAAAAAGTGTTAAAAACCAGTGAAATCGCTAAAAAATTTCATATTTCAAGACAATATGCCAATCTTTTGGTATCACAGTTAGTTAGCTCCCGTAAGCTAATTAAAACCGGCTCTACCAGAAACGCTAAATACATCTTACCGGCATACGCTTCAAGTCATGCGAATTTATTGCCCGCAAAAATTACAAAAAATCTGGTTAATAAAAATCTTGAAGAGCATAAAGTTTTAGCTTCTCTGGAAAAATCCTTTCCTTTAATAGAAAAACTTAACGAAAATATAAAAAGCATCTTTACCTATGCTTTCTCCGAAATGCTAAATAATGCCATAGAGCATTCTCAATCAAAAAATATTGAAGTTGAAGTATCAATTAATAATAAAATACTATCTTTTATCGTGAATGATTCGGGAGTCGGAGTTTTTAGAAATATAATGGAAAAAAGAAAACTAAAATCCGAATTAGAAGCGATTCAAGATTTACTTAAAGGCAAAACAACCACCGCGCCCAAATTACATTCCGGCGAGGGCATCTTTTTTACGTCCAAAGTCGGCGAGCTGTTTATTTTGGACAGCCATGACTATCAATTGATTATTAATAATAAAATCAAAGACATTTTTCTGGTAAAGCCGAAAAAAAACAAACGGGGTACCAGGGTTACTTTTAAAATATCAACTGAAAGCACGCATCACTTAAATGACGTTTTTAAGAAATACGCTAATCCCGACTCTGAAAGCGGTTATGGTTTTGATAAAACGGAAATAAAAATTAAATTATACACCATGAGCGGGGTTTACATATCACGTTCTCAAGCGCGCAGGGTTTTAACCGGTCTTGATAAGTTTACTTCAATAGTTTTTGATTTTGACAAAGTGCCGATGATTGGACAGGCTTTTGCCGATGAGATATTCCGGGTCTTTCAAACTCAACATCCGAAAATAAAAATTGAATATACCAATGCTAATGAGGCGGTAAAGTTTATGATAGACAGGGCTGTTAACAGTTAGTAGATAAACAAAAAACTCTGACGGACCCCCTCTTACGAGGGGGCTGGCCAGAGCGTTTATAAATAAAATATAGCTCATTTTCAAAAATAAGTCAAGGATAAAAAAACCCGCCCTGTCGAATGACGGGGCGGCTTTGGGGGAAGAATGATTAATTAACACTGCCGGGAGATTTTTCCCCTATTTTCCAAATGCCTTTTTCTCTAAAAGCCGGGATGTTCTGGCGGCGTGCCGCATTAGTTAAGGCTGGGGCGGACTTTTTGTTTCTTTTAATATAATCCGATAAAGTAATTATTTTTTCACCTTTAAGATATGTTATCCGCTTATGTAAAGACTCAATTAAAGCCAGTGAGATAACCTTTTCCATGATTTTAGTATTTTTAGCGTCACGATAATCATTAAAAGACTTATAATAATCTTTTTTTTCTCGATCCCTGATAATTATCATGGGGAAACCAAGGCATTGAAGCTGAAAACAAATAAGGACTCGGCCAATTCGGCCATTACCGTCATTAAAAGGATGAATAGTTTCAAAATCCAAATGAAATTTGGCTATTTTATCCAAAAAATAAGTGTCCAAATCGCTGGCGTAGTCCAAAATTATTGATTCAATCATTCGTTGTACATGTTCCGGAGCCGGTGCTATATGAGTTCCCACTCGTACATATTCACCCTTTTGCCTAAAACGTCCGGCAATATTATCATCGATCCCGCCTATCAACATTTTATGAAATAATAAAATTAATTCTTGATTTAATTCTTTTTCTTTTGATTTACGGATATAATTAATAACCCTGGCTAAATTTTTAGCTTCAAAAATTTCTCTGACGGAAACATTTCTGGAAACTTCCAAATCTAAAAGAATTTTCTCGGTTTCTTTCAGTGTCAAGGTGGAATTTTCAATGGCATTGGAATTATAAACACTTTCAGGTATTTCAGCTTCATTAATTATGGCTAAAAGGGATTCCTTACCTTTAAGTAAAATATCATATTCGGCTTTAAGAGTTTTTATTCTTTTTTTAATAGGGTTAGTTATTGGCATATTATTACTTTATATAAATATTATATACTATTCACTATTTTTTGTCAATATTTAGTGAATTTAAACAAAAAACCGAACTAATTCACGCTTTTTATCAAGATTTAACTGAAAAACATCCGCTAAATAATGAAGTATGGTTTTTTATTTTATCTCGCCTAAAGAGGCGGATCATCTCGCCTAAAGAGGCGGAATTAAATAAATCATTCTTTTTCGGGCCCCTGTCCCGAACGTAGGGACGGTTTTGGCAAAAGAATGATTTTTGTGGTCAAGTTTAGCTCGATGGGGTCGCTTCCGCCAAGCAAATATAATCAATATCTTTAAAAATCAAGAGTATATACAGGGGCTAAAGGCGATGTTTGCGGAATTGGCTGACTTGGCTTGACAAAACATATAAAAGTGCTATCGTTAAATTATTCCCTTCGGGGTGTTAAAAATTAACTTTCAATCATATGAAAGCAATTTTGAACCACCCCGGCGTTCAGAATTAGTAGAAAGTTATCGCTCCTGGCGTAGCTCATTGTCTACTGTAAAAAAACGATGTAAAACCCAAAGTGGTAGCTCCTCTACTTATTACCATTAGCAACGGGGTATAATTTTCCTATTAGTCGAGGAAAGTAGTGGTCAATGCGAAAAACTCTTGATATACCAAGTAGCTGGCGCCCCCTCTCATCAGAGAAGATGTAAAACTCAGGAAAGCCTGTAGTATTGCTGAATAAACGATTAGACAAAACAGTGAGAAGTATATATCTCACTGTTTTTGTTTAATATTTCAATCTTTTACCTAATTTTAGCTATTTTTTTATATGTGCATAACATTAAGAGAAAATATTAAGATTTTTTGTTATAATGATTGTAGTACACTTGCAAAGAAAAATATTTTGTGGTATAAATAACACTCTATATGCAATACAATTTCAATAAATTCATAAATGCCACTATCTTTTTTGCACAAAATGTCAAACATTTAGGTATTACTAAACTTAATAAATTATTATATTTTAGTGATTTTGAACATTACAGATTATATGGACGCCCTATTTTAGGCGATTATTACACAAGAATGAAAAGGGGGCCAGTGCCCAGTAAATCATATTCTATATTTAACGCTAATTTTAGAGATAAAACAGATGACTCATTAAAAGAATCAATTGATGTTAGGATTGAAATATCTCTCTTTAATATTCTTTTTAAGAAAATAATAGCAAAAAAAGAATTAGATAAATCAGTTTTTAGTAAATCTGAAATTGAAGTAATGGAAAAAGTGGCCAAAGAATATCCTAACTCAAGTGCGAATGAATTAAGTTATAAATCTCATAAAGAAAAGCCTTGGCTAGAAACTCCGTCTTTAGGAATAATAGATTATAAGTTAGCTCTTGAACAATCTGAATCTATTCCACAAGAGTATGCTATATACAGGGAAACGGAAGACAGATTACTTGAAGATGCTCTGAGGAGTTAAATAATGATTCAAATACCTGAAGAATTAGGGATTGAACATCTCCGTAAAAACTTTAAAAAAGGAGATGTTTTATTTTATAAAAATTTTGAAGGAAAAGAAAAATATAGAGATTCCTATTTCGTTTTATTAACCAATTGTATAAATGATGAATTTTTAGTAGTTAGAGCTACTAAAAATATCCATTATTATAATAACCCTACTAATAGATTAAAACACGATATTGTTTTGATTAAAAAAGGCGAAACGACTATATTCACATTAGATACAATAATTGATTTAACCTGGACAAGAGTTTTTACTATTAACGAAATGAAAAAATTATTAGGGACGCTAATAGTAAAAAAGGGTTGTCTACCAATGCAAATAATAAAAAGAATAAATGAAAGTGTCTTAATGGCAGTAACGATTGAAGAAGGGTGGCAGAAAATTATATTAGAATGTAAATAAACGAACATCTAATCATTATTTCCTCTTAGCTAACCAATATCCAAAAGCTCCTGCCCCTCCCCCAACTAATAACCAAGTTAAAACATTAGATTCTTCCTCGGAAGAATTTTTATTATCTTCATTAGAGCGTGAATTTATCGTTTGAGCAGACACAGAATTATTATTTATCGGAATGGTATTATTCGTATCTGCTTGAACTTTGGGTGCTTCGTATTCAGGCGCAGGTCTTGTTGTACCAGTGCCACCCTCCCCGTAAGTGCTCTTAATTGGCTCTTCTGGCTGTGGTAACGCTTTGGCTTGATGACAATGGTATTCGCCATAATCTAAACCCCATGATGGACAATTGGTTCTACAAGTATGGCAACCAGACGCATCAGTATTCCCCGGATGAGCCAATACATTTTTAACTAATAAAAAACTGCCTAAAAAGGCAATGACAATTAAAATAATCCCTAATTCTTGACCCTGTTTCATGGATTTAATATACAACTTAATAAAAATATGTCAAAAAAACTGACAGCTTGGATAAAGGCAAACTTGTCAGCTCTATGATGCGGGATATTAAAATTATCAGGGATAGGATTGAATTTAAGTGGCGGGAAGGGTTTAATAAATTTATTTAATCTTTTGAGAGCTTAAGATTTCCTCCCCAACTCTCTTGTTTAATTGTATTAACCATAAAGCATATTCATAAGTTAACTCAATCTGGTTATGTTGTTCATGTATTTTAACGGCCAATCCTTGTTGGATTAATTTATTGAACTCTTTTTTAATCTCCTTATTTACAGACCCATCATTATGAACTATTATATTTCTAATTTTTTGAGATGTATTTAAATCGGTTTTTAATTGTTTATCTTTAGGAAATTGATCGTCCAGCTTTTTACTTAAATAAAATAAGGCCCTTGAAATACCATGACCCTTTAAATCTCTGTAACCGAAATCCTCCTCTTCTGCTCTAAAAATAAAGTCACAAAAATCATTTAAGCTTTTCTCTATAAAAATGAATACGGAGACTACAAATGATCTATATAATAACTCCTCTAATTTATCTATTTCATATACTTCATCTGCTCCCCAATCTCCATGTCTATCTAAGGTCTCCTGATCGATTTCTCCTTTTTTTACAGATTCCTCAAAAGCCTTATACTCTTTATTTAGTTTAGTAATCTTTAAATCAATTGTGGATTTAATCAGCTCTAAATAACTATCAAAATAGTCACTTTCCATATCAAAAATAGAGTACCAAAGGTCAACTGTATTAAAAATATTTAAATTATTAGTGATAACCATATTTTTATTCTTCCCTAATCTTACACAAAAAGTAAAAAGTTTACCAACTATACCTACTTGGGATAGGGTCTAAAACCAAAAAACAAGGCCATTAAAACCCTGTTTTTAAATATATTAAATTTAACTTACTTTAAAATAAAATAATCAATCTTCTTTTTATACAAATCGGCAAATGACTTTAACTCAATAACGTCAATTCTTTGCTGGCCGTGTTCTATTTTGGAAATATAAGACTGCGTCTTTTTTAATTTGGCCGCTACCTGCTTCTGCGTTAAACCGGCTTCTCGGCGGGCCTTTTTAAGTTTCCCGAGAAGGGAGCGATATTCCGGAAGATATATTGTTTTACCCATGCTTATATGCTATATTCCATATTGGAATATTCAAACTTAGAATTTTTACACTTACCAGAAATAAAGTCAAACGATATGCCCCCGGCTAAAGAAACTATTCAACAAATCTTAAACCTCATAAAAAACGTCAAAAGACAGCAACCGGCCTATAATGTGGCGGATTGCCAGAGTCCCCTGTGTTTTGACCTTGATTTTGACGATATTACCGATGAGGAAAAGAAAAAGATCGCCGGGATCGCTCTGCACGTTTTTGACGATTTTGTAACCAAAAAACTGCTACCGGCCGAAAAAGAAGTTATGCTCCGGCTGGGGGAAAACGTGATGTTGGGGTCTTTTTTGGCTGTCAGATTGGGCCAGCCGGAATCGTCCGCGGAAATCATGCGGCAGCTGATAGAAGCCCGGCTGGGTTTGCTTAAAGAAAACGTTGATTTTGACCCCAAGGAGTTCTTGCACGGCCAGTTTATTGATTATCTGGAATTCTGTGAACAGCACGGCCAGGAAATCGCCTTAAAAAGGGAGGTGGTTTAGGAAATAAAAAAACCCCATCATTTGACAGGGTCTTTAATATCTGAAATTAAACAAATTTAAGACTGCCTAAAATTAAATTCAATACCGTTAATATCACCCAATAAATCCAGAGTGGCAATTACTGATTTGTTTTGAGTATTAAGCAAGATCACTTTATTTTTATAATTCTTAATAATATTTACCACAAACTCATCCCCCCAGCCAGGGGAAAAAGTATTCACCCCAGTAAAATTAATCTCAATCTCCTCATTATTATATATCCCATTTAACGATGGCTTAAAAGCAATAAAAGCTCCTCTGCCGTCATCGCGAGAAGTAAGTGTTGAGCCAAATTTTTTTAATTCAATAATCATAATAATATAATTATAAATTTTTATTTCAATAAATCGTCCAATTCACAAGAAATAAGAGCTGATTTATTAAGCAAAATCTGTTCTTTTGTATTTAAATTATCGGCAGTCATCCTGATAATTTTAGTGATAATATTATCTCCAAACATTATCCAATTAGTTTTTTTGAAATAACTTTCAGTCTTCTGATAAAAGAGTGTGGCATACTGTTTCAGCTTGTCATGCGGTGCCGGTCTTGAACTCCCACTATTACTGGAAAAATTAATTTTCCCTTCTATTTTTTTATCTACCTCAATCAACAGGTCGCCCTCCCGGAACTCAATCCAGTAATCGCTGATGGCGTAAACAACCCTGACTAATCCGCCATCCTCCGTATTATACCAATAAATAAATGAGAAATTATCCGAGTGAAAATCCTGATGAATGGCAATACGTTCAAGTCCCTTAATGGTGCGGATTTTATATTCATCCAAAAGTCTTAAATAACTCTCGCGCCAATTTCTAAGCCAGTTTGCGATAAATGTCGGGTCTATGAATAAGGGCGATAAATCATTTTTAAGATTTTCATCACTTACTTTGTTCATCTGTAACGTAAGCTTATTAAAAAGAGCGCGGGGATCTTTCACGTCAATACCTTTGGCTATTAAATAATCAAAATCTGGTACGACTTTTTTGCCCATATACCAAAGTAAATCATAAATGTCGCGCCCTTTTTCCTCATAAACGGCGTCTCCCGCTCCACGAGTACCCCGCAGAAAAATAGCGGCGAGTTTGCTGGCCATAAGCGCAGACATATTATAGGTCAAAATAATAAATGAGAGCTGATCGCGATTTATTGGCCTGCGTTCGGTTACGGTTTTCGGGGCGACAAAATGATTAAGATCAATTTTTACATGCACCTGATTTGACGAATGACCAAGACTTAATTCTTCACCAACGTGAAATTTTAAAAGTAACCCTCTGTTAGTCATTATTTTTATTGTGAAAAAATCTATACTGGCACCATAAGTATTGACAAAATAATCTTCAACTTCTTTTTTTAATTCTTCCAAAAAATTATTTGTTACTGAATGAGAAACTTCAAAATCCAAATCCACAGACATGCGATCAAGACCGTGAATTATGCGAAGTGCTGAACCGCCATACATAATCCATTTATTATACTCTGGATGATGATAAACAAAATTAAGTACATAATACTGTAATATTTCTTTTACTTTATTCTGTTTTACATTAGGATCAATGGCCGCGTAACCGGCTAGTTCATCATTGAGGCTTTCTTTTAAAATTTTTAATATCTGTTCACTCATATGAATTTCTTAATCATTGAATAAAATTTTTCCTGTTCCGCTTTATCCATTTCATCAAAATCAATCCGTAATTCTTCTATTAATTTTTTGACCTTTTCTATCTTAAGACCACGAAACTGATGAGTTCTGAAATATATTAAATCAAATAACGCTTTTGAAGGCAAAGCTATAAAAAAATCAAATTTTCCCTTGACTAAAAGAAAGTCTGAAAAAAGATCTTTTTTAATTGACTGATATGTAAAATTTCCAGCTTTGGTCTGATAATTCCTGGTAACCTTAGTGGTAATTGAAGTTATAGAGTAAATCGCTTCGGTGACGAGATTATAATACTGCAAAGCGACCCACGAACTCACATAAGACGGGGTGCGAATAATATTGGCAAGATAAAAGGAGTAAGAGACGTCCATCCTGTTTTTTTCAAAAAAATCAGTAGATACATATAACCCCTTCTTGAGCTGTAAAATTTCTTTGTATTTCAAAAAGCGACTGATATAGGTGTTTATCGTCGTATTCTTAAGCCCAAACTGCTCACCAAGCTGAAATACTGTGTTTTTATTAAAGTAGGGCAATGATTTTAGCTGTTCTAAAAGGTTTTTTTTACTTTTCATAACTATGACATAAGTGTATCATATATGAAATACGATGTCAAACACATCTATTTCCAAGAGGAAACTAACAAAATTAAGTAAAATATAGGCAATCCTGCCTATTTGGTTCAAAAGCAGGCGGAGCCCTTTAACATGGCAAGCCTGAACCTGATTGATCAACAAACCGCCCTTACACTTGGGACGGTTTTTTATTTTCAAAACAAAAACAGAGCGGTAAAACTCTGTTTTTAGATGG
>Ga0208373_1004421_pt1 | contig 12667 bp, 15 predicted proteins | sample RifOxyC2_FD_184036 | JGI IMG/M metagenome (GOLD analysis project Ga0208373, IMG submission 184036) | Soil microbial communities from Rifle, Colorado - Rifle Oxygen_injection C2 (SPAdes) | ecosystem: Environmental > Terrestrial > Deep subsurface > Rock core/Sediment | place: Rifle, Colorado...
GGCTGCGTCAGCGGCGCCAAAATCATCCGGAACATGGACGCGGACACCGATACGGGCGTGGGTGAAAGCGGTTACTGGAAATACGAGGCGTTCCTGAAGTATGCCGAGGCGCTGTCCGGTTCATGCGTGGGCGCGGACGGATCCGTGTACGCGGTGCGCAGGGAGGCCTATCCCTTCCCGCCCGATAAAAAAATCATCATGGACGACTTGGCCGTGTCGTTGCTTGTGGTCCGGAAAGGCTATGCCTGCGTGTTCGAGCCCTCGGCGCGCGCGTTCGAAGAAAGCAGCAAGCGGATACGGCAGGAATTCAAGCGGAAAATCCGCATTTTCGCCGGGGCCTTTTCCTTTTTTCTCCAGTGTCCGGGGGCGCTGTTCACGACACTTTTTTTCAAGACGCTCTCCCACAAGATCCTGCGCTGGCTCACCTTTGTCTTCCAGGTCGCGCTTTTCGTCTTTTCGTTTTTCCTGGCCCGTGAACCCTTCTTCCGGCCCATCTTCGGCATACAGGCCATCTTTTACGCCTGCGCCGCGACCGGCTTCGTCCTCAATCATTACGGCGCCCGTATCCTGGTCTTCCAGATTCCCTATTATTTCACCATGACGACCTTCGCGCAGGTCTATGGCTTCTGGCACTACCTGCGCCGGGGCCGTACGCCCGCGTGGGAAAAATTGCGGTGACGCGCATTAGCAGGGGCGGGTTTTAAACCCGCCCCTGCTAATGCGCGCCTTTACCGAACAAAACGGTGGGGATGGTCTCGATTAATATCTTGAGGTCGAAGAACACCGACGCGCGTTCCACGTAATACATTTCCAGGTAAATACGGTCCGGGTAGTCGACATTGCTGCGGCCCGACACCTGCCACCAGCCCGTGAGTCCGGGTTTGACCGACAGCAGTTTCTTCCGGTACTTGTCGTATTTCACGATTTCGTCGAGTACGATGGGCCGCGGGCCCACAAGCGACATGTGGCCCCTCAGGATATTGAATATCTGCGGGAATTCGTCGAGGCTGGTCTTCCGCAGGAAGGATCCGATCCAGGTGATTCGCGGGTCGCGGTCGCCGGGCAGCTTGAAATTGTTGCGGATGTATTCCTCGTAGAGGTCGCGGTTCTTTTTCAGCTGGGTCTCGGCGTTGTGGACCATGGTGCGGAACTTGAAAATCCGGAAGGGTCGCCCGTTTTTTCCCAGGCGGTACTGCCGGAAGAAGACGCTGCCCCGGGGGTCCGTGATCTTGATGAGGATCGCAATCAGCACGATGGTGGGAAGGAAAACGACCAGGGCGAGCAGCGCTCCGAAGAAATCCATCAGCCGCTTGGCAACCAGATAGTCCCAGGGAGGGTTTACGAGCCGGTAATCATCGCTCATGCACGAGAACTTCTCCTTGTCCGGCCCCGCGTCCGCGGCCCCGTCGCCCGCGCAACGGCTGCGGTCGAGCGCGTCGAAGAACGCGGTGGCCAGGAAGCGCGACACGTACAGCATGAACAGGAGCAGGCACCAGTAGAGCAGGATCAGCCTGAGGCCCGTGGACGTGGGGATGAGGTCCGAGACGTCGCCGCTGTGGAGCGAAATGGCGATATCGATGACCTTGAGAATGAGGACGCCCGAGGTGACGACCAGGAGCACGTTGAGAAAGGAGAGGCGCCAGCTCCGCCGGTAAAACCCGAGCAGCAGGAAAATGATGACCCAGGGCAGGGTCAGGTAGAGGTTTCCCCACAGCACCACGGTGAGCACCTCGCGGAACGTGCCGGGCGCGAAGGGGAGCACCCGGACCTTGAGAAAGGCGACGACGAAGAACGACAGGTTGAGGGTCAGGATGTCGGAGGCGAGGAAAAGGGCCCGTTTTTTCCGGGAAGCGATCATGGCCGCCTACCGGTTGATGGTGAGAATCTTGAACTTGAGCGTGCCGCGCGGGGATTCGAGGCTGATTGCCTCGCCCGCGCCTTTGCCGAGCAGGGCCTTGCCCAGCGGGGACGCGACCGAAATCTTGTTTTCGTCGATGTTGGCCTCGAGTGGCGACACGAGATGGTATTCGATGTCCTCGTCGTCCGAAAGGTCGTGGAGTTTGACGCGCGCGCCCAGGAAGGCCTTGTCCCTGGCGATTTTGCTGTCGTCGAGCACGCGGGCGCTCGCGACCTGTTCGGTCAGCGCGCGGATTTCGCGCTCGTTCATGTCGAGTTTTTCGCGGGCCACGTCGTATTCGGCGTTTTCGGACAGATCGCCGAACGAACGGGCGTGCTCCATGTCCTGGCCGATTTCACGGCGTTTGACCGTGACCAGGTAGGTGAGCCGGTCCTTGAGCTTGTCGTACCCTTCCTGGGTCAGATAGGTCTCGTTCATGGCGAAAATCTCCTAAAAATAAACAACCGGCAGAGGGCTCGTCCGTAAACAGAGAGGGAGTGGCCGCCTGCCGGTAAAGGAAAGTGCGCGGGGGGGTTATCCCTGGGCCGCTCGTTTGGCCTTTTTCTCGGCCCGTTTTTCCTTAAGAGTCTTCTGAGGCGCTTTTTTCGTCTCTTTTTTGGTGTCCTGTTCTTTGCCCATGATTCCTCCTTCTTAAGTTAAAATTGGGGTTTGGTTGATAAAATAATATTGTGCAAATGGAAATTCTATAAAAAATGAAGATCCGACTATGCCCCGTGCAGCCGCGGACGCGCGGACGTCACCCCAGCAGGGGGTCGAGGGCGCTGATGACGGACTGCACGGTGAACGGCTTGACCAGCACCTTCTTGATATTGAGCTCCTTGAGCCCCGCGATGTTCTCCTGCGTCGAAAACCCGGTGGTGACCACGATGGCCACGTTCCGCGTCACCTCCCGTGCGCGGAGATTGCGGCATAATTCGATGCCGCCCAGCTTGGGCATCTTGAGGTCGGTGATCAGCACGTCGGGCGCCAGGATCTGGGCCTTGACGTTCGCCGTGAAACCGTTGTCCGCGGTTTCAATGATGAGGTTGTGATATTTTTCCTTCAGTATGTTTTCGAGCAGCAGGAGAATGGCCGCGTCGTCGTCCACGACCAGGACCATTTTGATTTTCTTTTTTTTCAGGGTATCAATCTGCTCCAGGGGAATCTTGTTTTCCGTGAGGTAGCGGGAAAGGCTGTTGTACGAAATTTTGGGGTAATTCTCGAGATCCGTGGTTTCGGATTCGATTTTCCCGGAGGCGCAGTATTCGCGTGCGGTTTTTTCTGAAACACCGAGGATTCTCGCGACCTCGGAAGCTGCGAAATAGGCCTTCACGGTGGTAAAATAAATTTATCACGGCTGGAAACCCACTTCTTTTCCCTTTCTTCCGCGAAACTAAGGAGAGGGCGCTGTCCCAAAGGCCGAAGGGGGCGTTGCAGGGTATAAAAGTCCGAAAGAATGGCAAAAACAGCATTAACGACAAATTCCGTATGCAGCTGATTCCGCGGATTATTGTGTTGATTTTCTAAAAATATGCACACGATAATTTCGTGTTTTTGTATTTATCATAGGAGAAAATGCATGTTTAACCAATTTCGAACATTAAAAATCGTGTGCAAATATTTTTTGAAAAATGTTAATTAAACGATTTTTATCTTGACTTTGCCATCTGTTTTTTTTTTTTACTTTACATTGGATAATTTTAATTGCTGTTTTTGGAAAACCAGGAGGCGTTATGGAACCCGTCACCGTCAATCCGGACCAGGTTTGCCAGCGGGTGCTGCAGGCGAAACTTGAGGCGTATAAGGCGGCAGAGAATTATCAAGCCGTGATGAAATGTTACAATGATGAAGTGGACAATCTTATCAGAGTGGTTGGGTTAATGAAAAAGAGGATACTGGAGCTTGAGCGGGTGGGCGCAGAATCTGAAAAAGGTTTAAAATAGGGAGTCGTATGACAAAAACTGTAATACTTTGCTTTCTGTTTGTAATTAACTCGTTTTCATCAATTTTAAGAGTGCCACAGGATTATTCTTCAATTCAAAATGCTATTTCGTCATTAGGTATTTCTGATACAATACTGCTGCTTGACGGCAACTATGATACCTGCACATTTAATAACACTTCAACGGCAACCACGTTAACCCTGACACTTGCTTCCGATTTTCTTGCTGATAACGATACAGCCCATATTAATGCAACAACGTTTAGCCATATCGATGTTTTAGGAAAATGGAATATTAAGCTGATTGGCATTACGATTAAGAATGGTGTGGCAAAATACAACACAGGCGGAGGCGGTTTGTTGTTTAACGCAGGCAGAGATACAATCTATGCCAGTCTAGCAGATTGCAGGATACTGAATAACTTTTCAGCTTATCAGGGTGGTGGTATTTCCTGTGTAAACACGCATCTTATACTTTCAAATTGTATTATTTCCGGGAACGTCTCTATGCAAAATGGCGGTGGTCTTTACTTTTTTTCGTTTGATTTCAATATTTCAAACTGTATTATTTCTGAAAATACCACTATTGACACAGTTTGTGATGCTTTTGGTTCGGGGGGAGGTATCTATAATGGTAAGGGGACGATAAAAAACACATTGTTTTATAAAAACAGAATATGTGTAAAAAATCTACAGCGCACTTATAAGAGCGCACGAAATGCTTCTATCGTTGGAACCACTATTGAAAACTGTACATTTTACAGTGATGATACTTCGTATGGTGATTATGGCCTTATTGGCAGTGCCCTAAATGTTAGGAATTCGATTATTTATGACACTTATTGCTATTGTGGTCATACTTCTTATTCGTTTCTCGAAATACCATGGGATACCCTTGTGATTTATCACAATTATAATTTTATCTCAGGTGATACTATTTATGATACCTTACCCTATGGTTGTAACGATAGTGCTGTTTGGCTGGGCTGCATCACACATCAGCCTGAACCATTTATTAATTCTCAAACAAATGATTTTCGGTTAATTTCAACGTCCCAAGCAGTTGACGGGGGCAATCCTTCATCAGATTATTCGCTAGAACCGTTTTACAATAGCATATGCAACACAGCTATAGACATGGGCGCGTATGGGAATACCCCGAATGCAACACCAGAATGCGGACTTAAAACGGAATCCTTAATGGACTCGCATAATAACATTTCAATTTATCCTAACCCCTTCAATCCATCCGTGACATTAATTTTTGCCAACCCTAAAAAAAGAGCACAAATCAATATTTATTCCATTGATGGTCGTAAGATAATGGTGATGAGGGATATTCAAGAAAATAAAATTGAATGGAAGCCAAAGAATATGGTTTCTGGAATTTATACAGTAGAAGTTCACGCGGATGGAAAAACAATCAGGAAAAACATCTGTTTCGCAAAATAATTTCATGGAGGTTTATGTGTATGAAATATTAGTAAAAGTAGGGGATAACACAAATCCAGACCCGAACAAGGATAAATCATGTTATAAAGATGGCGATATTATTTTCGTCGCTCGGCCATCAGAAAGCAAGCGCGTATGGGAAGAGATGTTAAGGAATGGCCGATGCACACAAATAGATTTCAATAATGCGCAAATACAAAGCGGTGAATTCAAGTGGCCTTGGGGGAAAGAAGAAAAAAGGATTCATCAGGTATTTATATTAAATGATGAATTAACCGATGGCGAAGCCAGGGGCTTGGTAGAAGAAAAAACTTCAATAATTCCGAGAAATGAAGATTCAACAGGTAAGGCCGGGCAAGCAAAAATACTTTTGCCGCCCCAAATAGAAATCTTACGAAGAAGAAACTATAAAATTAATATCGACGAGCTGTCATATGTCTGCAACGGTTTAAAAGTCAGGTTCCCAAAAAATATTATCGATGAGATTAGAAACAAATCCATTGTGGTTGAGCCCATGTATGATAAGCCTATTCCAAAATCCGAGATTGTTCAAAAATAATTAGGTCTTTAATAATTTGAAAAGGGGAATAATTGTGGCTGTTATAACGAAATCAATTGGCGTCGCAACCGGCAGGGATTACAGTAGTATTTCATCATGGGAATCGGCACAGCAGGGAAATTTGGTTTCCTTACAAGAAATACATAAAGGCGAATGCTATGCGGACTCATCTTATTTTGATGAAAGTGTGACAATATCAGGATCGACAACAAGCAGTGATTATTACATGTACTTAACGGTCGCCGAAGGAAACCGACATGATGGAACAAAAAGTGGTGGTGGAGTCGTCATCGATCGACAAGGCGGTGCTTATTCATATGGTGTCTATGCGCCCGATAGCTATACTTTCCTTGAATATCTGAGAGTAACCGGGCTTAATGGAGGTAATAGTGTTGTTTGTATTGGAATCATGGATGGGGGAGGAGAGGGGCATAGTGGTGTAGTAATAAAAGATTGTATTGTTCATGATATCTCTACGAATTGCAATACCAGTACTGGTTTTTGGGGTATTGTATCCACATGCAACAATGCGAAAATCATTAATTGCCAGGTTTTTAACATGTCACGGACTTCTGCTGAATCCAGCTGGACCGTTGGGTTAGGCTGCACAATTTCTACTTCTAAAACAATAAATTGCAGTGCATTTAACATTACAGATACAAATGGTTCCGCAGTTGGAATTCATGGAGGTCGTGGAAACGGAGCGGTAATTAACTGTATTTCTTTGGGAGCAAGTGGTGGGTATAGTACAGATTTTAATGTTACGTATCCTTTTTCTAGCGATGACTGCAAAAAAAACATATCAAGCGATCATACAGCTCCATCAACAGCAAGATGTAACACTGTTTTGACGACAGATGTTTCTGGCAATACAGGTTATACCGTGAAGGATGCTGATGGCTATTTTATAACAAAGAGTGTTCAAGAGGGTGATGTTTTTATAAATATTACTGATAAAAAAACAAGCGTTATCGCTTCAGTCGATAGCGAAACGCAGTTAACATTAAATGATAGTGACGTTGCGGGAAATTCAAAGTCTTACCGAGTAAATGCGGATGGGAAATACTTCAAAACTACAGCCAATAATTACATTTCAACAACTTACGGAAGCGAAAACTTACTTCTTTTAGATTCGTCGGATGCAGTTGATTATGGTGTTGGACACGGTACAGACTCTAATGTGCCGACAGATGATATTATTGATAATACGCGGCCCGATTCTGCTTGTGATGTTGGTTGTTACCAAAACATGGCGAGTGGAACTTGTCCTGAACAATGGATAGATGAATGGAATAGATATAATATCCTTGCCCGCAGCAGTGAAAGCATCTGCATAAAAGTAGATTCAAACACCAATGGAAGCAATACATTTAAAATAATCTCGGGTTCAGATTCATAAACCAAAAGGAGTAAACAATGGCTTCGGACGCATGGAATGATGGCTTGGTCAGCAGTACCCTTGGTGCAGACTCAACTGAAGATGTCGTAATTCATTTCAACGAAAGCGATGGTTCCGGTACGTTTAAAATTGAAAACGCCGGCACGCAGCGGATGATTATTGACAGCACCGGGAAAACTTGTTTCGGAGCTTCGAATCCAGCCAAACGCTTGGAAATAATCGATGATTCCGCCGCTCAACTTCGGCTCACGCAGGCGTCCGGTACTCAGTTCGTTGATTTTCAGGCGGATTCCAGCAGTAACCTTACAATTGACGCAGCCGGTGACATCAAGCTGGATGCGGGTGGCGGTGATGTTGAAATTCTGGTTGGCGGCTCATCGGTACTGAAAATCTCAAACAGTTCCTCGGATGTGGTGTTTCAGCCACAGCAAACAGATAAGGATATTATCTTTAAGGAAGATGGTGGTAACGAAATCATGCGAATTGATTCGAGTGCCGAACGCGTTGGGATAGGTACCACCAGCCCAGACTATAAAGTAGATATTCGCGACACCGAGGCTGGTCTAAGCGTTCGGTCCGCATCCACATCACGAGCAATGTTTCAGGCCAGAAATGGCACTGGAATTTTTCTTGCAGGTGCTGATTGTTCTACGGGGGGTGATATTTTTCCAGGTAGCTCTGCTTACGCAAGTGCTATTGGTTCATATTCTAATCACCCTTTGCAATTAGCAACAAACAATTCCATTAAAATGACAATATTAGCCGATGGCAACGTTGGAATAGGTGAAACCTCGCCTGATTCAAAATTAGAGGTCCACGGCGAAATCCACGCCACTAATTTGGACGGAAGCGCGATTAATCTGACCTGTAATGCCGCCGGGCAGATTATTCGAGACCCATCGGATAGGAGGCTTAAGAAAAACATCAAGAAGATAAAAAATCCTCTTGAGAAAGTCATGAAATTGAAAGGGATAACCTTTGAATGGAAACCCGAAGCAAAAATGGGTAAAGGGGTTAACTATGGAATGATTGCCCAGGAAGTTAAGAAAGTTGTTCCTGAACTGGCAAGTACTGCGGAAGATGGTACGATGGGTGTGAGATACACCAATGCCGTTGCCTTGCTTGTTGAAGCTCTAAAAGAACAACAAGAACAGATTGTGATTTTGGAAAAAAAGATTAAAAAATTGGAGGGGAAGAAGTCGAAGTAGAATAACTCCAGTTTTGAGTAAGGGGGCCTGCCAATAAAATTCAGGCAGGCCCCGTTTATTTATTGCAGGTACCACACTTCTGTTTTAAGAGTTGAGGATTGAAGGCCAATTATCCAAATTGTATTATTTAAAACGATTGATGTATGATTGGCGCGAGGTCCGAAATCCGGGGGCGTATTAAATTTTTTCCAATCCAAACCATTGTTGCAATACCAAATATCATTCAAAGCAACATTTGATACTCCTCGGCCACAAATAACCCAAATAGTGCTATCCAATACAGCGTTAGAATGGGTGGCCCTCCCAGCAAATTCCGCAGATGAAGTTGATTGTGTCCAAGTCGCACCACTATCAGAAGACCAGACATCATTAAGATATCCACCATTTTCGTCAGATCCGCCGATTACCCACATTTTCTCGTTAGCAACTGCTAAGGCAGATCCTGTTCTGGCAGAAAATTGCGCTGAATCCGTGACAAGTGTCCAAATGGTCCCATCGGCAGTATACCAAACGTCATTTTTTACGCCTGCATCACTGTTGCCGCCCACAACCCACATTTTATTAGCATAGGTTACGCAACTGAACCAAGACCTTTTAGAGAAAGCGGCTGAATCTGTGGCTTCAATCCAATTTATTCCATCAACAGAATACCATACATCATTCTTTCTATCATAGTTTGAATCAAAACCGCCAATTACCCACATCTTGTTATCAAAAACCAGAGAAGCATGACCCCGTCTGGGACTAAAACTTGCAGAAGCTATTGCCTGTGTCCACGTTACTCCATCAACTGAGTACCAGACATCGTTTTTATAGTTGCTACTCGTGCCACCATTCGTGCCACCAATTACCCACATTTTTCCATCGAACGCAACACTGCTATGTTCCCACCTTTGGCCAAATGCTGGATTGTTGGTAGCGAGTTGGAGGCGATTTATAAAAACCACAGTGATCGTGAGACTTTTCTTTCCCTCGTTGTTCTGTTTATCCAACGCCGAAACAAGATATTCATAAGTGCCGCTCTCGGCCAAAGAATTATCGACATAAGTAGTATCAAGAACGGCACTGCGATTTATCTGAACGAAAGTCGAGTCAATGTTCCGACGATAAATATTATACCCTTTTACCAGAGCCGTATCTGCCTTGGACCAAGTTAAGGAGGCGGTCTGCCCAAGAGTATCATACGTGAGATTCAAGTTCTTTGGCGTTGGAATTCCCGTGAATGGCAACCGAATGGTATCCATGTTGGTCGTATCTGCCGAATTTATCGAAATTCCGAAGGTGTCCAATACCCCATAGTTGTCCAGACTGGAAATTATCCTTAAATTGTACCGTGCTTCCGCCAAGCTGCTGAATTTAAAGCTCCCGTCCGCGTTAACCCCCGAAAACCGGTCTATGCCAAAAGCCAGGATGAATACTTTCCTGGGGTCCCCTCCCTCGGAAAGGTAAATAACGCCTTTTAAGGCACCTGCGGGCTTAAGGGTATCCGGAGGTAGGACCACGGTGGAATCCTGGCTTGTAACCGCCACAGAATCGATTAGAACTACGTTAGAATCTTCGGCACCCTCGATCACGTATAGACCCGGATTGATGCTGTCTATAGCAAATCCGCCGGTATCGTCGGTAGTCACCGTAGCCGCCGTATCAGCTAAAACCTTATGTAATCCAGCTTCAGAGGTATCGGCCAACACGGTTTTTTTACGGATATGAAGGGTAGCGTTGGCAGCGGGGGTATGTCCATCAGCAAGGTAGAGTTTGCCCATAACCATTGCAGAGGTATTCCCCGTTTCAACGCCGCCGCCAACGTCCGTGGGCTTCTTCTCACAGCTGAAGAGGACCAGCAAAAAAGCGGTAAGAATCAGAATCATATTTTTCATAATTTATTTCTCCTCAATCTGGGACAAGGGGAAAAACTGCAAATTGAACTGATAAACCCTGTCCAGGTCCTTGTCCGTGTCCGCCATTTCAAGAAGCTTTTTCCTGAAAGCGGTTATCTCATTTTTCATGACATTAAAAACATCTTCTGAAATGCTCAATGTCAGCGTGGAAATGTCCCTGTGCTTTGCCGGACTGCGATCAATGGCTTCAAGGGCGAGTTTCATGGTGCTTTTCTGGAAGTTTGCGACATGGAAAGATTTTATCTCCGTTCCGGTCGTCATGACCGAATCAACGGGCCTGTAATGACCGTTGCTGTCCTTCTTGATAAAGCCCAGCTTTGTTAATATGCGGATGGCCCTCTTTGCCTGCTGGGGTGTTATGGTCGGATTGAGCGACCGGGCAATGGCGTTATAATCATCCTTGAACTTTTTAACGGCTAAAAGTTCCCGCACTGCGCTGTAATACCATTCGGAAAAGAATTCGTATCTGTCGGCTTCGATGAGGGCGGCCTTTGACTTGCGGAAGTTGAGCATGCGTTCAAAATAACGCTTCCGCTCATCAACGCTTTTGGCCTGTGTGAAATAGACCATGTTTTCAAAATATTCCGCCTCGCGCATGTCATGCCCCATGGCCTTGGAAAAAAGCAATATCTGGCTGCGGTTCAGGTTCCGCCTGCCATTGACAAGGTCTTTGTAGAGGCCGGAAGAATTATATCCGGCTTTTTGCGCGAAGTAGCGATAGGAAAACGCGGGATTGAGCTTCTTCTGCTCATCGTAGAAGTCCAGCAGGTACTTGCGGAAATCCGTGTAATCCATTACGGCGATTTTGCTCTTCGTCATACCCATAATGTAACCATATCCGTGCTCACGCGCAATGGTTTTTGTAAAATATCGTTCTATTCTGCGAACACCCGGAAAAAAGAAACCCCTGGCTTTTTATTGGCAGATACAGGATTTGCTATGCCGCGCAGATCTGAAAATAGGTTGAAGTCCAGAAAAGAATATTGTAATTTAATGTTAGAGAAATTCAGCAAACGAAGGAGAACTCATGCGGTACCGTATCGTGCTTGAAAGCCAAGAGGAAGGTGGTTTTACCGCTACGGTCCCTGCTCTGCCGGGCTGTATCAGCGAGGGTGAAACAAGACGAGAAGTCCTCGCTAACATCCGGGACGCCATCAACGGCTGGTTACGATGCTATTACAGTAAAATCAAGCGTGAACACCCTCATGCGGAATTACTCGATATCTCGGTCAGAGCATGAGCCGTCTGCCGGTTATAAGACCCCGCGAAATCATTGCTGCCTTGAAAAAGACCGGATTCGTGGTTGACCATCAGACCGGCAGCCATGTTATCCTGCAGAAACCATTTCATCCTTTAATCGTCACCGTTCCGTTTCATAACCGGGATCTGAAAAGAGGTACTCTAAAAGCCATTCTTAGACAAGCGGGAATAAGCGTGGATGACTTGCTCTGTTTATTGCATTAACATTGCCTGCCACCCCCCCTTCGTTTTTCCTTGGAAACTGTTGCCAATCCCATGGCGTTGACCTTATTTTTCAAGTAACCATGGCCGGAAAGCAAAAACCCCGCAACGAGCAATGGATTCTCCTGAAGCGGAGCCTGGCCTCGCAGGGCCAGGCCTTCCTTGATTTGTTCCGGGAGCTTCACGAGGAATCCGACATCGCAAAGGAGATCCTCCTCTTCCTGCCCGTGGCGGTGGCCCTGGCCTTTTTCTATTACACCAACCAGATTGCCTATTATTACCACCACCTCGGGAACTACGGTTTCGAGGAACAGTTCCTCGGGCAGACCGTCCCGCTGGTGAACGACCTTCTGGCCGGCCGTTTTTCGCGCCTGAGCCTGGGGCTCGACGGCCCGCTTTACCCCCTGCTGCTCATGCTCAAGTCGCAGGGAGGGGCCGACATCCTGAAATCCGCGCTCTTCCTCAATGCGCTGTGCGGCACGCTCGCCCTTTTGTGGGCCTACTATTTCCTCCGCGAAGTCTTCGGGACCCTGACCGCGGTCCTGTCCCTTCTTTTCATCGCCACCAATACGGCCTATTTTGAATTCACCTACACGGCCTGCTCCGGGGTCGTTTTCCTGCTGTTCTGCGTGGGGGCCCTCCACCTGTTTTTCACGGGCGCCCGCAGGGGGTCGCTGTTGCGGCTCTTTTTATCGGGCGCGCTTTCCGCGCTGGCCGTGCTGACGAACATCGCGGCCCTGCTGCTCCCGGTGTTCGTCGCCATCGCGGTCCTTTTGCAGGGTCTGGCCGGCAGCGGGACCCGGGCACGGGTCCGCGCGCTTTGCGCGTTCGCGGCGGGTTTTGCCGTGGTC
>Ga0208373_1004424_pt1 | contig 12661 bp, 12 predicted proteins | sample RifOxyC2_FD_184036 | JGI IMG/M metagenome (GOLD analysis project Ga0208373, IMG submission 184036) | Soil microbial communities from Rifle, Colorado - Rifle Oxygen_injection C2 (SPAdes) | ecosystem: Environmental > Terrestrial > Deep subsurface > Rock core/Sediment | place: Rifle, Colorado...
TGTTCAATTCCGTATTCTTCAATCAAAGTAAAAACCTTGACGTCTAGTTTACCTATATAGGCTTTAGTCTGTTCGTTAATCTCTCGCTTATCCCATGCAATTTCGTTTGGCACGCAGTCAAACACTATCGGAGCATCTTCTTTAGGGTTGCGAGTTCTTCTTAACTCTTCAACTCTTGGATCATCGCCGTGGCCAAAACCTTCAATTTTTGAATCTATCTCATATAGAAAAAAGAGATCGTCTTTAGTTAGAGCTTGATTTGATTTTACTTTATCCTCGATTTTAGAAAGATATTTCATATCATGATCTTTTTTTCGTATTTCTCACTGCCAGGGAATTCTTTGTATTTCTCCCTGGCAATATCGACAAACTCGAGCTCAAGGTCTTGATCTTTTCCGTAAATACCTCTAACCTCAGAAATTTCATCGTTAATTAAATAAATTGCCACTCGCGGATTGGTTGGTTTTTTATCTTGGTCGTAGGTGTAGTAGATATAAAATTCTCCTTGCTTTAGTTGGTTAGCGGCCACCTCTCCACCAGCCGTACACCACTCAGTACCCTTGCCTTCAAGAGTACTTTTAAGAATCTGGGGGTCGCTTCCTTGTGGAAAATATCGCCACTGGCCAGTGGTGCCTTCTTTAGCCTCACGTTTAGCTTTTTCGACTTCACCCTGAAAATGAGCGTACAATTTAGAAAAATCACCGCGTTCGATGGCTTGAGATAAAATTTTTAATGCTTCTTGTTCATCTTTTTCAGACTCGCTCTGAGTATCGATTAAACTATCCAATTCTTGTTGCTTGATCGCATCTAGGGTCTTCGAGAACGCTTCATATGATAGATCAGGAAATGGTGTTAAAGTATTAGCTGACCGTTTAGAATAATCTTCAGCGTCGCGATCGCGCTTGCCCATTTTTTGCAAACTTCTCAAAGCTAAATATTTAAACCATGTTGGATAAAAATTAGCTTCTTCGCTACCTAGATAATCAATCCAAGCTCCAAGAGTTTTCTCTTGTTCTGCTTTTTGGGAATATATTTGTTGACGATATTTTTCATAATCTTCGAGAGAAAGAGTATCACCGTATTGTTCTAATTCTTCGCCCATACCACGGCGCCTGATAATTTCTTTTTCTGATTCAAAAAGACCGTTGGCTAAATGTTGTACTTTCTCTTCATCTTCAGCGCCATCTTCTTTTTGAAGATTGATAGCATAATCTCTAATTAGTTTATCTTTAACTAAATGGGTAAAAAAACCGCGTTTTCCTTCGAGTGCCCTGTCGATACGCGCTTCTTTTGTATCCAAAATCTTTTCTCCACCTTGACGAGCTTTCTTCACTGATCTTTCAACTTCAGGAGTTTTATGTAAATCAGAATATTTTTTGGTTAAAAATTCTGGTCCTGGACTGTTTTCGATGGACATAATTATTATTTAAGTTTATTAGCTAATAGATTGTTGCTTATGACTTCTATGCCAACCTATGGTTTCAACGATTCCCTCTTCATTTATCTATAAAATAACGCTTGAAGATAATACTTTAATATTATCTGAAATAGCGTAATTTTGCCGAGTAAGAGCAATAACTACAGATTGTCCACAGTTTTTATGTTCTTTTTGTAGTTTTAATATTCCCGGGATGTCTGATTCTTGCACACGAGAGCTTAACTTTATTTCAACTGGCATTAAAACACCATTTTTTTCAATTATGATGTCAATTTCGACTTTTTCTTTAGTTCGGTAATAATATAATCTTGGTTCAACTCCGCGGTGCAGATAGCTTTTAAAAATTTCACTAAAAACATAACTTTCAAAAAGTTGCCCGGCAAAGGCGCCGCGAGATGTGCTAATGGGATTTCGCCAGCCAGTTAGATAGCTAACCAGGCCAGTATCCAAAAAATACAATTTTGGAGCCTTAACCAATCTTTTTGATAAATTTTGATAATAAGGCCTCAGTAAATAAATCTGGCCAGCCGATTCGAGCAGACTCAACCATTCTTTGGCAGTGTTAACGGTGATATCACTATCTCGAGCCAAATCAGATAAATTAAGCATCGTGGCTGTTCTTGCCGCACAAAGACGAATAAACTTATCGAAGCTTGAAAGTGATGAAACCTTAACCAAATCTCGCAGATCTCGGTCAATATAAGTTTGCACATAGGAGCCATAAAAAGCATCCAGAGGTGGCGTCGGTTTATTATTTACAGCAGGAAATGATCCTTGAATAATTCTTTTAAATATTTCTGTAATGGTTTCGGAATTATTATTTGTTATTTTTTGATCTGGACTCCAAGGTTGTTTTTGATATATAATTTCTTTTTCTTCGGCCGAAGAAAGTCCGAGCATTTTCAAGATAGCTACTCGGCCAGCCAGTGATTCAGAAACGTTTTTCATTAAGTAAAATTGCTGAGAACCAGTTAACCAGTAACTACCTTTCTTTTTGTTACGATCAACTTCGGCCTTTATGTAAGGTAAAAGTTCTGGAGCATATTGAATTTCATCAATAATTAGTGGCGCCGGATATTGTTTTAAAAACATACCAGGGTCGCGCTTAGCTAGTGATCTTATCTCAAATTCATCCAAAGAAATGTATTGATGTTTTAAGCCTGACTTTTCACTCATATGCTGCAGCAATGTCGTCTTCCCAACTTGCCTGGCGCCGGTCAATAGTAAAATTGGGAAACTTTTAGAAAGCTTTAAAATTTGATCTTCTAAATATCTTTTTTTGTACTGGCTCATATGACTATATTATAGTACTAGTGCAAGTTAGTCAATAGTTAACAGGTTTGTATATTTTTTTGTCAATGCAATACTTCCATACTTATAGCTTACAGCTTATGGCTTTTATGCCACTTTATAGTTTCAGTTATTCCTTCTTCAAAAGTCACTGACGGGCTCCAGCCGAGTTCAGATCGAAGGCGAGTTGAGTCGAGAACTATTCGCTGGATTTCGCCAGAACGCGGATCAGCGTAGATTGGTTCGCCTTGATAGTTAGTTGCGGATTTAATGACTTCGAAAACTTTATTGACTGATGTTTCTTCACCGGTTCCGACATTATAAGCCCCGGCTGCTTGATTATTTTCGAGCGCTAAAAGATTGGCGGCCATGATATCGCCAACAAAACAATAATCACGAGTTGACAAGCCATCGCCGAAGATTGTTGGTTGTTCATTTTTTAACATCAGATGAGTAAAAATCGCCACCACACCAGCTTCACCAAAAGTTTGACGAGGACCGAAGACATTTGGATAACGCAAAGAGACAAAGTTTAATCCATGGACGACGTGCGCGAAGTGTAAATACATCTCAAAACACATCTTAGTTACGCCATAGGGGCTAATTGGTTTGATTGGCGATTTTTCAGTACAGGGTAACTCTTCAGGATCGCCGTATCCGGCACCACCAGAGTTAGCGTAGATAAATTTTTGAACTTTTTGATCAAGCGCTGCTTGCAGTAAATTCAATCCACCGAGGATGTTTTTTTTGGCATCCATAACTGGATCCTCAACAGCCTTGCGCACATCGACCTGCGCGGCATGATGGTCAATAACTTCTGGCTGAAACTCAGCGATAGCACGACGAACATCTTCAGCATTTTCTAAATCGACTTCATAAAATTTAGCTTTTGGGTTTAAATTTTCTTTAAATCCGGTTGATAAATTATCGATGATAGCCACTTGGTGACCTTTTTCAATAAATTTATCTGCTACCTGAGAGCCAATAAAACCTGCACCACCAGTAATTAGTATTTTCATAATTTAGAAATTAGAAATTAGAAATTAGAAATTGTTAGAACTTTTTTCTATTTTCTATTTTCTATTTTCTTCTCCAGGTACAACAATCTCAGTCCCTTCCAACAATTTATCAACTGACCCTGCGCCTTCAATCGGGTTAGCAGCGTCAACATTAGAACCAGGATCACTTTCGAAGCGCTTTGAACCTAATATTTCATCAGCCCGTAAATTATCGCTTGGTAATTGAGAACCCTGATTACTTTCTAGTACTGGTAGTACGTTATCTGAGTTATTAATTGCTTTTGAGCTAGAAGATTGAATGCTTAATCCCCAAATCGCCACAACTAAAATTATAACCCATAAAATCGAGATAGAAATAGCGAACGTCTTTTTCCCCTTTTTTTGAACAGTTAAAGCCGGTGGTTCAAACATATTTATTAATTATTTTTATTCCAAGGTCGCTTGGGAAATTTATTTAATATTAATCTGTACCGATCAATAGTTTCGCCAGTAGTGTTGTCGCTCAATGGATTTTCCTGATATTGGGTGTTTGCAGGGTCTCCATATTCATTAAGGTTACTTTTGAGCAGCCAGGTATTTATTATTTGTTTTTCATTTTCCGATATCTGATAATCAATGAAGCTAGTGGTTTGATTATTAATATTTTGATATTCTACAATACCCATGCTTGCAAAAGCATTGTGCAGCAAATAAGAGCCAACCAGTACTAATATTGACAAAGCAATAATAATCAAAATTAAAAACGCTTTGATTGGTATCCATGTTCCGTGTTTTTGAAAAAAATTTGACATTCGGGCGTTGTGACTGTTATTTTAGTATCAGTACCTCGAAGGTTGATGTCAGTATGACAATACCACAATTACTAACAATTATTATACATTAATGGTTCCCAAAAAGTCTAATCAAACTCAATATTGGCAGTCTTTAATTAATCAGAGCACGATCAGATTTTTTATATTACGTGTGCTCTGGGAAAAAGATAGTTATGGCTATATTCTATCAAAAGAAGTGGAGGACGTAAGCTGGGGGTTTTGTAAGCCAACCGAAAGCACTCTGTATCCAGCTTTAGCTGACATGGAGGATAAAGGGCTTATTAGATCATCTCAAGTTGAAGCTCGGGCACGTACACGAAAGATGTACTCAATTACCACAGAAGGAAAAATTGCCTTTCGTATCGCCGCTAAAACTTGGGGTCGAGTGATCCCGGCTATTCGAAAAGCAACTACTCTTTAAAAATTGCATGTAGTTTGTAGAACTCCAGACGCATCTTTTAAGTCACCAATATTATTTGGAACATTAGTTCGTCCTCCTGATTCTGTCCAGTATTCCCACAAGAAACACTGCCTAGCCGGATTTTTTGACGGTTCGTAGCGATAATAATAGAAAGTATCATTGAGCGGATCTACAGGCAGTGTCGAGATATAGGTTGGGGAAAGAGACGAATATAAAGTGCTATCTTTATACCACTGACCGAGTGGGCTACTAGAAGCGTTACCATCTGGAGGGCACCCTGTATTGAAATCTGCTCCATAACTAGAATCACAGACAATATTATTGTTTAAAGAATCAGTTTCACCAGGATATTCAAAATGATCGGTATAATAAGCGGCAAGCGTTTTTTCTATCGTACTAAAGTCAGCTGCTCGTCGAGAGTCGCGAGATCGGCCCCTGAAACTAAGGACTGAAACTGAAACTGCAGCTGCCAGTATGCCAATAATTGTCACTACCACCAAAAGTTCAACTATCGTAAAAGCTCTAATTTTTTGATAGGCCATAATTCTGTGCTAAGAAATATTATTTTTATTATATCAAAAAAACACCCTTTTGGGTGAAATTCTAAATCCGAAATTCTAAGCTCTAAACAAATTCTAATGTCCCAAATCATAATGATCCAAACCTAGATTTGGAATTTAAATCATTAGAATTTAAGATTTGTTTAGGATTTAGAGTTTAGTATTTATAATTTATTAAATTCAGTGTGGTGGCGATGACTTACTTTCCCGGTTCCTTGTGGAACAAGTATCATCAGCGCTGGTGGACTTAACGACTCTGTTCGAAATGGTAAGAGGTGTGACCCCACCGCTAGAATCACCACCACACTAAATTTAAGGCTTTTGAACCTAAGTTGAGAAAAATTGTTAGTTAAGCGAGCTCTTGGCAACTTTTTTCTTGAAAGATAAAAATTGAAAAGAGCTAGAGGTTAAAGGTAATAATCGATCGTTTGTCTCTCAAGGCTGAAATCATTACTGATCTTACACCAGAGAGATATAATATCCCATGTTCTTTGGGAGACCTGAGAATCCTTATCTTGGGGCTTGCTTCGCGCTTATATGCTTTCAGCGCTTATCAAAACCGAACTTAGCTACCCAGCGATGCCCTTGGTAGGACAACTGGCACACCAGAGGTTCGTCCCTTCCGGTCCTCTCGTACTAGGAAGAGCCCCCCTCAAGATTCCACGCTTACAGAAGATTAGGACCGACCTGTCTCACGACGGTCTGAACCCAGCTCGCGTACCGCTTTAATTGGCGAACAGCCAAACCCTTGGGACCTGCTCCAGCCCCAGGATGCGATGAGCCGACATCGAGGTGTCAAACCGGGCCGTCTATGTGGACTATTGGGCCCGATGAACCTGTTATCCCCGGGGTAACTTTTATCCGTTGAGCGACGGCACTTTCACATATAACCGTCGGATCACTTTGTCCTGCTTTCGCAGCTGCTCGGCTTGTAGGCCTCGCAGTCAAGCTAGCTTTTGCCAATACACTTTGAGCCTAGGTTTCCATCCTAGGTAAGCTAACCTTTGAACGCCTCCGTTACTCTTTAGGCAAATTTGTTAATCCAATCTTACCAAGCTTATAATGAAAATCAGCCAATAGATACGGTTTAATAATCTGATAAAACCTTGTTGCTGATGGCTCATTGATCATAAGCTGGATTCCATCTTGTTGATATCGAAATGAAGTAGAAATGTGATGAAATATTTGAAAAGCTTTTTGAAGATAAATTAAATCTTTCATATTAAATCCTTGAGTATTCAGAATTAATGCTCGATGATTCTTAGACTTCAGCGATCCATCGTCCATAAACCATATCGCAAGTGATCTTGGTTTAAGCATTTTGTGAATACTTTTGGGAATAATTTTTTTCTTGTCTCGGTAAAACTGTTGGGCATAATATCGAAATGCAGGATGACTTACTGTTTGAAAAAAATAATTTTTTACAGTTTTATCATTTATCTGCTTCAGTTTTATCTTTGGTGGTGTTAACACCCAGCTTTGAAAATTCACATAAATCCAATCAACGTAATTCTTCTGAGAATAAGAGTGTTCGATCTTTAGGCGATAAGTTTTGCCATTATTTTGAGTTTCTAAATGGCCGTCACCTAAAAGTTTTCCAATAATTATTTCTCGCTGAATTGAATTTAATCTAAGCTGTTTCTTTTGTTCTTCAATGATTAAGCTTCTCATTTTGGATTCTTTTAAATAAAAGATCTTATGGTCGCCCATAAGTTCAGACTATATCTTCTCTGGAAGGTAAATGTCCTCCAAGAGTATAGCGTGTAGTCGTTGAGGGGTCATGAGGACTTCCCTGCTGATTGTCTGCACCAAACAGATTTTCACTAATAAGATTATTAGTACTGTTGGATACTCAGATATTCCAGCATATAGCTATAACGCCCCATAAAGGTTTAACGAAAAAAACCTTAAATTAAGGCAACCGCCCCAGTTAAACTACCCACCAGACACTGTTTCCAAGCTGCATTTACAGCTACAGATGAGTCATACGTGCAACACAAGGGTGGTATTTCACTGTTGTCTCCCCTGCGACCAAAGCCGCAGGATCAAAGACTCCCACCTATGCTACGCATGTGGAGACATATAACAATGCCAAGCTGTAGTAAAGCTCCACGGGGTCTTTCCGTCTTTCTGTAAGTAAACGGCATCTTCACCGCTATTGAAATTTCACCGGATCCCTCGTTGAGACAGTGCCCAAGACCGTTACGCCATTCGTGCGGGTCGGAACTTACCCGACAAGGAATTTCGCTGGAAATTGTTACAATGATGTGATCATTTCTGTCACATTCTATATGTCGCCATATAGTCCAGACCATATTTTCACAGATTAACATCTGAGTTACGCGTATGGTCGTTGAGGATTCTTAAAATATCTTCAGAGCGATCTTTTCGACGATTCATCTGTTTTGTAATATCAAGTAGCTCCTTGATACCTTCAACAGTTAAATGTTTATTAGTATCTATAATTTGAAAACATTTAACAAAATATTCAAAATCATCTTTTTTTGATGTTCTTAATTTATTTTGTTGGAAAAAAGGTATGATTGTATTTTTCAAGTCAGTTCTTTTTCGAACTACGTAACGATATAAATATTCTTTGTGATTATCATATCTTTTATTAAGATAGATTGCTCCGACTTGAAAAAAGTCTTTTACCTGGGTCAATGATTCTAAACTTTTTTCACCTTGAGTCACACAAAATTCACACCAAACTTGAACACCTAATTTATAACCTTTTCTATTGAATCGATTTGGTTGACAGATAAATCCTACTGAAAAACATCCTTCTCCATCAACAAAACCTGTTATCCATCCGATATTTTTAAGTCTTTCCTGCTGGTTGTCTGCACTTGATGTATTTTTACTACCAAACATAATACGAACATATCATAATGTTTCGTAGTAACACAAGATTCACCAGAGTTTCCAGCATATAGCGTAATTTTTATCCTACATCTTCCAGGCGTCTGGAAGTTCAGATAGAGGTCTTTCACCTCACTATGGCAGCAATTCCACCATAGGACGATTATAGTTATCGCCGCCGTTCATCAGGGCTTCAGTCGCAGCCCTCCCCATGATAAATCACGGAGTCAGCCACTTCTTTAACCTTCTGACACTGGGCAGGCGTCACTCCGTATACATCCCATTTCTGGTTAGCACGGAGCTGTGTTTTTGATAAACAGTCGCTTGGGCTCTTTTGCTGTGCCCGCCAAAGTTTTTCGTCATAGACGAAAAATTTAGGCGGGAGGCCTTATCGCAAACTTACGGCCGCTATTTTGCCGAGTTCCTTAACGAGGGTTCTTCCGATCACCTTAGTCTACTCGACCAACCCACCTGCGTCGGTTATCGGTACGGTTCCCTAGCATAGTTAACTCTACGTTTTTCTAGTCCCTCTCTCCTTTGATTCAGACATACCATAGAAAAAATCAAATTTGAGACAGCGTCGCGTAGTAGGTAGTTACTAGGAAGTTCAGGAATATTAACCTGATTTTCCATCGGTTACCCCTTTCGGGTTGGCCTTAGGACCGACTAACCCTGGGACGATTAGCGTTGCCCAGGAAACCTTGGGTATTCGGTGTGCGAGTTTCTCACTCGCAAAAAACGTTACTCATGCCAACATTCTCACTTCTTGACGCTCCAGTTCGCCTTACAGCTTACCTTCACTGCAACAAGAACGCTCCTCTACCACATCAACGCTACGCGTTGGAATATCTAATTTCTAATTGGTCTAATTTCTAATAAATGTCCAATGTCTAAACTATTATTAGACATTATGATTTGGTAATTGGAAATTCATTAGAAATTAGTAATTAGGTTAATTAGAAATTCTAATGCATAGCATTGATATCCTAAGCTTCGGTGTGTATCTTAAGCCCCGTTATATTTTCGGCGCAAGATCTCTTAACTAGACCAGTGAGCTGTTACGCACTCTTTAAAGGAATGGCTGCTTCTAAGCCAACCTCCTGGTTGTTATGGAGTTCTCACATCCTTTTCCACTGAGATACAACTTAAGGACCTTAGCTTTAGGTCTGGGCTGTTTCCCTTTTGACTATGGAGCTTAGCCCCCACAGTCTGACTCCCATAGACTAAAAGCACAGTATTCGGAGTTCCATTGGACATGAGAGACGAATCCCCCAAAGCCCATTGGGTGCTCTACCCCTGTGCCTGCTCTATGAGGCCATGCCTAAACATGTTTCGAGGAGAACCAGCTATCTCCGGGTTCGATTGGCATTTTACCCCTATCCACAACTCATCCCCTCAGTTTGTAGCCTAAGTGGGTACGGGCCTCCTCCACCTGTTACAGTGGATTCACCCTGGTCATGGATAGCTCACCCGGTTTCGGGTTTAGTGCATGTGACTAATTCGCCTTATTCAGACTCGGTTTCCCTCCGGCTCCGTTCGGTTAAGAACTTAACCTTGCCACATACAGCTAAGTCGTTGGCTCATTATGCAAAAGGCACGCCATCACCAACGCTACGCGTTGGAATATCTAATTTCTAATTGGTCTAATTTCTAATAAATGTCCAATTTATAAATGTCCAATGTCTAAACTATTATTAGACATTATGATTTGGTAATTGGAAATTCATTAGAAATTAGTAATTAGGTTAATTAGAAATTCTAATGCATAGCATTAGCTCTGACCTCTTGAAAGCAATCATGGTTTCAGGTACTATTTCACTCCCCTATTCGGGGTACTTTTCACCTTTCCCTGACGGTACTTGTTCACTATCGATCTTGTGTGAATATTTAGCCTTGGAAGGTGATCCTCCCAGATTCATACTGGATTACACGTGTCCAGTACTACTCAGGTACCAGATACAGAGTTCTTAAGTTTTCGCTTACGGGGCTATCACCCTCTTTGGCTGTCCTTTCCAGGTTCCTTCAGCTAACTTAAAAATTTGTAACTCTGCCAACTAAATGATATCTGGCCCTACAACCCCAACGCTACGCGTTGGAATATCTAATTTCTAATTGATCTAATTTCTAAAAAATACCCAATTCGTCAATACACAATGACTAAAATTTTAGTAATTGTGATTTGGAAATTGGAAATTTATTAGAAATTAGTAATTAGGTTAATTAGAAATTCTAATGCGCAGCATTAGTTTGGGCTTTTCCCTTTTCGCTCGCCACTACTAAGGGAATCTCTATTGATTTATTTTCCTCTGGCTACTTAGATGTTTCAGTTCACCAGGTATCCAACCGCGCTCTGCGCGGAATGTCCAATTTCTAATTGATCTAATTTCTAACAAAAAACCAATTTATTAATCATCAATGACCAAAATTAGTATTGATAATTAGAAATTAGAAATTTATTAGAAATTAGAAATTAGGTTAATTAGGAATTCCGTGCAAAGCACGGTTAACCGTGATTCGCACGGTTAGATTACTCCATTCGGAAATCCTCGGATCAAAGCTCGTTTGCCAGCTCCCCGGGGCTTATCGCAGGCTCCTACGTCCTTCTTCGGTTACACAAGTCAAGGCATCCACCATGTGCTCGTACGTACCTTTTCCTCTTTCGATCGCGAATAAACGCGATAAATCCTATACAAAGTACAGGACAATCCCGCAAAAATGCGGGACAAGCTTAACTAACAATTTTTCTCTCCAATCGTTAGATTGGAAAATTTAGCAAAAGATGCCGGTAGACCTCACAAATATTGGTACTAAATGATCCGGTGAATGCGAGTATCTACCATTTTTGCTCTTTTAAACACGGTTCAGATGTTTAAAACGAGCGATGGATAGTATATTTCTGATTAGAAAAAGGATATTTTTCTATTTGATCAGAAATTATACTAACTTTTGTTAATGTTCTATTATTAAGATCCTTTTGTCCAAAACAAAAAGCGTGGCGCACCAGCTTTGGTTTTGTCTAAAAAGATCCTATTCGCTTAACACGTCTGCAATGATTTCAATATTGTTCTAGTATTTAAGCTACAATATATATATATTAGATGTCAAGAGCTTTAAATTATTATATGCGAATCAATCAATATCTCGCCAGCTGCGGAATTGGATCCAGGCGAAAAGTCGAAGAGTTTATTGTCAAAAAACAAGTTAAAATCAACAATCAAATAGCCACTCTCTCAGATCAAGTTTCAGAAAATGATACTGTTTTTTGGAATGGCCAGTTAATTAAACCGCAAACCAAAGCCATTTACCTTTTTCATAAACCAAAAAATGTCGCTTGTTCGACTGTTTCGCAGGATATTGATAAGTGTATCACTGATTTTATTCCCAAAAGTTTCCCACTAATTTTTCCAGTCGGCCGATTAGACAAAGATGCTACAGGCTTAGTATTATTGACTAATGACGGTGATTTGGCTCAAGAACTCACCCATCCAAAATTTGAGCATGAAAAAGAATATATCGTTGAAGTTCACGGATCTAATCTTAAACCCCAATTAACCCTTTTATCCCATTTATCCCTTTTAGACGAAACCAAGCTCGCCCCTTTCAAAATCAGCCAAATCGAAACTAAAGATCATCAAGCTCAATTTAACCTGATTTTAACTCAAGGCCTAAACCACCAAATTCGCCGCATGTGCGACCGTGTTGGTTTAACAGTTAGTTCTATCCATAGAATACGGATCGATAAATATTTATTAGGAGATCTTGAAGCGGGAAAGATTATAGATGTTAATAATTAAAATACAATACCCCCAGAGCCTGACATCCTCAAACAAAGCTCTGGGGAATTGTAAAGCTTAGAGTCCAAAAACTCACACCTCAAGCACTTCGGACTCTAAAAAATCGTACGTGAGAGGAAACAACCCCTGACGATGGTCATCTTCTGGTGCCGTATCAAGGCGCACCCTGTGCATCGCTGGTCGTCCCCGTCCGTATTGCACTCTATCTATCACCTCTCCCTCGCAGTCGTGGAAACTGCCAGCGCTACCTCTTTGACCCCCAGGGGTCGCTACAACTTTTACTCTCATCTCTAGACTCCTTTCATGCTCATTAAACTTTAAAACACCTAAAGAAGTATTAAAAGAACATCTTAAACAACGAGAAATGGTGCATTAAATCCTTGAACTCATCTTCTAGAACTTGCTTCCTACGATTAAAGAACAAAAACATCAATTTCTTGAATCTGTCTCAACTTCTTATCAGCA
>Ga0208373_1004425_pt1 | contig 12659 bp, 15 predicted proteins | sample RifOxyC2_FD_184036 | JGI IMG/M metagenome (GOLD analysis project Ga0208373, IMG submission 184036) | Soil microbial communities from Rifle, Colorado - Rifle Oxygen_injection C2 (SPAdes) | ecosystem: Environmental > Terrestrial > Deep subsurface > Rock core/Sediment | place: Rifle, Colorado...
CCGTCAAATGGGTGTCAAAATAGAGGAATAATTAAAATTTTTGAGGGAGTAATTGTTAGTCACAATAACGCTAGTACCTCGCTTATTTTTTAAAAGATATGAAAACAAGTAAGAGATTAAAAGCTAGCCAAGCTAAAGTAGAGAAAAATAAAGTTTATACTATTAGCGAAGCTATCAAACTAGTCAAAGAAACATCAGGTGTAAAATTTGATGCTTCTGTGGAAGTCCATGCTAAGCTCGGTATTGATCCAAAAAAAGGTGATCAGATCGTCAGAGATTCAGTTTCTTTACCACACGGCACTGGTAAAACTGTTAGAGTTGCTGCCTTTGTACCCGCTGATTTAGCGAAATCTGCCAAGGCTGCTGGTGCTGATATTGTCGGTGATGAAGATTTGATTGAAGAAATCAAAAAGACCAGCAAATGTGATTTTGATATTGCGGTCACTACCCCAAGCTTTATGAAGCAGCTATCTGCTATTGCCAGAGTCCTAGGACAAAAGGGTTTGATGCCAAATCCTAAAACCGGTACTATTGGTGAAGATGTGGCTAAGATGGTTGGTGAACTTAAAAAAGGTAAGGTGTCTTACAAGAATGATAATACTGCTAATATTCATGTGGTGATTGGTAAAGTTTCTTTTGCAGAAGCAGCTTTGGAAGAAAATTTCAAAATATTACTTGATTCTTTAAAGAAAGCTAAACCAAGCTCTATCAAAGGAACTTACTTAAAATCTTTGACCATTGCTTCCTCTATGGGGCCTGGCATCAAAGTTTCTGCTAACTAAAATATTATTTAAAACAGCCCCTTGTCATCCTCGCGAAAGCGGGGACGGGGCTGTTTTTTGGTTATTTGACAGGTTTTTTATTTTTGTATATATTTAAAGTATCTAAATATATGCAGAACATAAGTTTCCAATTCATGCATTGCACCAAACCAAACCACAATATTTGGTATCGTTTTGTGATGCGTGATAGCTAATTTATGTTTAAAGTATATATTTTTAGATAAAATATAATTCAAATAAGGAATAATCATAGTTAGCTACGCGCAAGTAAGCTAGCTTTTTTTGTTTATATTATAAAAGACGCAAGTCAGGACAACGTTGATTGCAGCCACCATTGTTCTGATCTATCCCCGGTTAAAGAGAATATTTTTGCTTGCGTCTTTTTTATCTTAACAAATAGATTTGTAAAGATCAAACGTTCTTTGTCAAACAGGAGGAAGGAAAGATGGAAGACTTTCGACATCCCGATCAAAAGCTTTTGCCTAAAGAGTTGCAGGCTTGGTGGCATAATTTTTTGGCCACTAGTCCGAGCAATTGGTCTTTGCGGCAAGAGATTGTGACCGCTAAGCCTTGGAAGTATGAGGCAGCCGAGGAACTTTTGCGGCGTGCTAATGCCAGCGATGATTGCTTACGGGCGATCATCGAGCATGTGCCGGAATGCGAGGTTCGGGCAGCTAGTCTGCTTGCTTGGCGAGTGCGTGTGGCAACGAGTCATGTTTGCCGACCTGTGCGTGCAAACAAGCCTGACATCGTGTTGTTGAAGTGGCTGGCCAGAGGAGAATGGTGATGACTAAGCAAATGCCTAGAGACAAAGAGGCCTATGAGCGGCTAGATGAGATTGACGGCCATACTGGTTCGGACATAGATAGTTTGTCAGACAATGGGTCAGCAGCTATTTATGGGCAGTCAGACTCATCGTACAGCGAAGGCTCTAGTCCTCCCAGTGAGAGCTATGATACTCCCATCTTTCTTGGCTAACAATCCGGTGCTAGGCTTCAAAAACCTGGCACCGGCACTTTTCCCATTATTAGATTGATATATCTATTAAATTATGCTAATTTAAGATAAATTAAAGGAAATTATATGGAACTACAATTTTTTCAAAAAGACATAGATGAGCAGGGCTTTGAGCTCTTGTTTTTACCTGTTTTAGCAGATCCACTAGCTATTAAGGCTTGTATTCATACTTTAGCTTATGAGGATGAAGTAGATATTTTAACTCGTTTACAAAAAGAAAAGTTTAGTGGCAAAACTGGACAAGTATTTGTTATCCACAGCCAAGATTTGGTAGTGGTCTTAGCTGGTGCTGGAGCTAAAGAAAAGTTTAGTGTAGAAAATTGGCGTGAGTTAACCGCTACTTTAGTCAAGTTTTTAAAAACTTACCAAGTAGCCAAAGTAGCCCTACAGCTTAAGACTTGGTTAAAAGGAAATAATAATGTGGCTTTATTAGCCAAGGTCATTGCTGAAACTTGGGTTTTAGCAGCGTATATTTTTGATAAATACAAAAAAATAGATATAGATCAAATTTCTTTAGTAGTAAGTAATTTAGGTGTTGAAGTAGATAATAGTAAGAAAAGAGATTTTAAAAATGCTTGGGAGCAAGGCTTGTTATTTGCTAACAGTACGATTTTGGCAAGAGATTTAGTCAATGAACCAGCCAGTGTTATGACGCCAAGTTTTTTAGCTGAAACTGCTTTAAAGATTGCTAAAGCTAATCCGCAAATTAAAGCTAAGATTTTAGATAAAGAGCAAGTGGAAAAATTAGGTATGCATGCCTACTTGGGCATTGATCAAGGTTCAGAAGAGCCATTAAAATTTATTCATTTGATTTATCAGCCAAAAGCTAAAGCCAAAGAAAAAATTGCTTTAGTTGGTAAAGGCATTACTTTTGATAGTGGCGGTTTAAATATAAAAGTCGGCGATGGTATGACAGATATGAAAGTAGATATGGCAGGGGCGGCTACTGTCTTGGGAGTATTTAGTGTTTTGGCTAGTTTGAAAATCAAAGCAGAAGTACACGGTATCATTGCGGCTTGTGAAAACATGCCTTCTGGTAAAGCCATTAAGCCTGGTGATGTCGTCAAAAACATGCAAGGCAAAAGCATAGAGATAGGTAATACTGACGCTGAAGGTCGTGTCACTTTAGCTGATGCGCTTGCTTATGCTCAAAAACAAAAAGTAGATACGATAGTTGATCTGGCTACTTTGACGGGCGCTTGTATCGTTGCTTTAGGGTCTAGCTACGCTGCCTTGTATGCCAATCAAGAAAATCTCGCTAAAGATTTATTAAAAGCTGCAAATATTAGTGGTGAAAAAATCTGGCGTATGCCTTTAGCTCCAGAGTATAAAGAATTAAATAAAAGCAACGTCGCCGATATTCGCAATATTGCTAGCGCTAGAGGTGGAGGATCTATCACGGCTGCTTTATTTTTGCAGGAGTTTATCGTCAGCGATATAGCCTGGGCTCATCTAGATATTGCTGGCCCAGCTTACGCCGAAAAGCCTTTGAATGCCTATACGCCTATTGGTGGTGTTGGTTTTGGTGTCAGGACATTGTTAGAGTGGTTGCAGCATCACACAGGAATTCGCTTTGGCGATAGAAAGTGCTAAAATCGAACGAATGTGCGATTTCTATCGTCGCATGACTCAAGAAATTCTTCTAGAACAATTGCGAGAAGCAATGGTTTTAAAATTCTAGATTCTCCAAACCGCAATAGAAAGGAGGTGAGAGAAATGCAAAAGATGCAGTCGAAGCAACAACAGCTGATCATCGCGATCAAGCCGTTGCCGAAGCTGAAGGTGCTTTGCAGCTGTCAGCGTCCCAGCAATTGCCACTAGCGTGGCATTCACGGGGCTAAGGAAAAGTGTTATACTTTCCTTAGCCCCATTTTAATTTTCTATGTATAAGATTATTCAAAAAATTTGTGATGATATAGTTAATAAGTATAACCAAGACAAAAATGTCCTGGGTATTATGTTATTTGGATCCGTAGCACGAAATAAATTTGATCAGTATTCTGATGTCGATATATATATTCTTTTAAATAATAAGGGCAAATTTTTAAGAAATAATTTTTTGACAGATGGAGTAAGAGTGGATATTATTTTCAATACAGTAAAAGAGGCGGAAGCATATCTTAAAGAAGATAAGAGTAGTGTCAAGAGGATTACTTCGCATATGTTGGCTTACGGAAAAATTTTATTTCAAAGAAAAAAATATTTGGAAATAATTAAATCTGTTGCGGAAAATAATTTAAAGTTGAAAACTAGATACAAAAAGGATGAGATTTTAATGCATAAATATTCGATAGATGATTTTTGGGGTGAGGTTCAGCGAGATATAAAAAATAAAGACTATCTGGCCTTTGGGTTAGATAGTCAATTGCTAATAAATAACATTTTAGAATTATTTCTTAAATTGAACGGAGAATTTTTGCAACAGCCAAACGAAACGGCACAATTTTTAAAGAAATTAGATGAAAAATTCGCACATTGTATGGAAAATTTTTATGAAGAAAGCGACATACAAAAGAAAAAAATACTTCTCGCAGAGTTAGTAAAATATATTTATAAAAAATCTGGCGGCCCATTACCAAAGATGTGGGTTTTAAAAGATTTATGATAGAATTAATAGCTCTTTAGTAGGTTATTTTTATTTTGTATTATATTTACTAGTAGCTTTAGCTAAACCATCAGTGATAATGTCTTCTAGAGCTTGGCAGCTTAAGGCTAAGATTTTAGGAAGTTGTTTTTTTTGAGTAGCATTGAATTTGAGTAAGACAAACTTTTCGGCTACTCCTAGCTGTGGGCCAAGACCTAAACGTAGACGAATAAAGTCCTGTCCTCGCGTCTGCGGGGATCTTAGATATTGAATGATAGAAGTTAAGCCATTGTGTCCACCAGAAGATCGGTCATAGGCTATTTTTAAAGTGCCAAAATCAAAAGCTAAATCATCATACGCGACAATGATATCTTCATTTTTTAGTTTAAAAAACTTTTTTAAGTGGGCAACAGCTTGACCGGACTCATTCATAAAGGTCAAAGATTTAGCTAAGATGATTTTTTCTTGACCAATTTTGAAGTCAGTAATTTCTGCTTGCAAATCTTTATGTTTTTTCCAGTTTAAATTATTTTGTTTGGCAAAATTATTGACTACTAAATAGCCAAAGTTATGGCGAGTAAATTCATAATCGACTCCGGGATTTCCTAAACCAATTATTAATTTCATAGGATTATTTCTTAGTACCCCTTCTGCCGTTTCCCCGGCATCCGCCGGGGAAATCGTCTTCTCCCCCTTCCCCGCCTGCGCGGGGATCTAGGGGAGACCGAGAGGGGGTATATTAGTTTATATCTTGTTTGTTTTGCGATTTGGCGACGTAGATTTTCATCGGTACGCCTTTAAAGCCAAATTTATAACGTAAGTTATTTTCAATAAATCTTAAATAAGAAAAGTGTAAATAAGCCTTAAAATTCATTTTTACTTCAAAGGTTGGGGGATTGACGCCAACTTGTTTCAAAGTATGGATATAAGGATGATTGACGCCACGACCACGAGCTGGTTTGTGTTTTTTGATGATGTTTTTTAAGAATTTACTTAAAGGATTATCTTCAATTTTTTTGAATTTTTCGTGATAAATTTCCACTACTAGAGGCAAAATTTTATTGAGGTTAGTTTTGTCAGTGGCAGAAATATAAAGAATCGGTGCCCATTTTAAGAAAGGGTAGTTGCCATAGTAATATTCCGTATATTTTTGAGCAGTATCAGTGTCTTTGTCTGGCACTAGATCCCATTTATTAGCGATGATAATTACACCAACATTAGATGTTACTAATTCATCGGCTAATTTTTTATCTTGAAAACTTACTTTTTGATTAACATCAGTGACGAATAAGGCGATATCCGCTCGGTGAATGCTGCTAAAGCTTTGTTTGATACTCTCGGTTTCAAAACTATCTTTACTTTTACTACTTTGTCTTCTGACGCCGGCCGTGTCAATAAAAGTAATTTTTTGTTCATGATATTTTAGCTCGATATCTTGAGCATCACGAGTGGTGTGAGGGACAGGAGAAACGATCATCCGGTTTTGGCCAATCAAGGAATTGATCAGCGATGATTTTCCGACATTTGGTTGGCCAATGATAGCGACTTTTATTTTAGCTTCTTCGTGTTTGATTTTTTTACCAGAACGAGGTTTTTTATTTTTTTTCAAAGTAGCCATGACAGCATCTAATAAATCTCCACTGCCGACACCATTGGCCGCCGAGACTGGGTATGGCTCGCCGACATTGAGACGATAAAAGTCGGCTAGATTAAAACGTAGGCGATTATTATCTATTTTATTGACTGCTAAAAGAATTGGCTTTTTTAATTTTTTGAGCGTTTTTAAGATTTCTTGATCGCCAGGCATGATGCCAGTTTTACCATCAGCCACAAAGATAATCAGATCAGCCTCGGCGACGCCAAGCATGATTTGTTTACTAATTTCTTTATCGATAAAATTAGCGTCTTCATTAAAACCGCCAGTATCAATTAGCTCAAAATCTATGCCACCCCAAGAGCAAATACCATAATTACGATCGCGAGTCGTGCCAGCGACAGTGGAAGTAATGGCTTTTTTTTCCGATAAAAAACGGTTAAACAAAGTGGATTTGCCGACATTGACTCGTCCTACTAAAGCGACTTTCTGTAAGTTTGCCATATAATTAAGGTATTAAAAATTTAAAATTTCAATAGTGGAGCTAGTAGTAGAGGCGGTCGAGGAGCTTAAGGCATTTGGGTCCATGGTCGGGACGATTTCGGCACTAGCATCAATGATTTGGTCGGAGCCTAAAATAATCAAAAAGTCTAGTTGGGCATCGTTGTTATTCTCATCTTTAATTTGCCAGTTTTTTACCACCACCGAATTTAAGTATTCCAAAGGAATATTTTTTTCTATTTTCGTATTAAAGACAGACTCTAGCATTTTTTTAGTCTGTTCTTTGTCTTTAGTGTATTCGTAAATAACTGTGCTAATTTTATCTTGTTTTTCGGCGTTACCATATTTTAAGACTTTATAGCCCATGTAGTCTAGGTAGTTGACGGCTTGCAAAGCCAGGCCAGGTACAGCAGTACCATTTTGAATTACTATCTTAGGGTTTTCTAAAGTGACATCTTTGGCATGTAAAATGTTTTTGATTAATTGTTGGATGGCCTGAAAATTACCACTGATTGGTTGTAAAATATAGGCGCCATCCATTGAGATGCCAGACTTTAAGAAACCGCCTGGTCGGTCGTCAATTGATTGGCTAATAATATCTTCGTTTTTTAAGCCCTTAGCTAGATGTACCAGTTTGACCGCTTCCCATGGCTCTAGGTTTGTTTGTGTGTATTGATTGAGCAGAGAAAATAAAGCCGTGATTTTTTTGGGATTTATCAAAGTATTGAAAGAAATAATTTTTTCTTTCATGGCCGTCAAGATTTTTTGCTGTCTTTTACTACGAGCAAAATCAGAGCCTTCGCCATTATTGCCGTGACGAGAGCGAGCAAAACGTAAAGCGTTGAGACCAGCCATTTTTTGTTCGCCTGCCTTAAAGGCTACTTCTTGATATTTAAAGTCTTCAGTGGGAAATTGGTAGTCAGTAAAGCTCTTATCAACCGTCACCTTGATACCGCCAATGGCGTCAATAATTTCGACAAAGCCTTGAAAATCTACAGCAGCAAAATAATGAATCGGTATGTCAAAAGTTTTGGAAACCACTTCTTTTAAATACTCGGCGCCTTGGTCATTTTTTTGTTTGCCTATAGTATAGACGCTATTTATTTTTTGATAGTTATTTGGAGCAATCAGTACGATCATGTCGCGTGGCAAGGAGATAAAAGAAGCTTGTCGGGTTGTGGGTTTGAAGCTCACTAAAATAATCGTGTCAGTCAAATATGGACCACTGTGGCCAGGACCGCCCATGCCAACTAATAAAAAGTTAATGCGATCTTCTTTTTCACCGTCTAAATATTTTTCACCCGGAGCAACAATGTTGATAATCTGTCTTAATAAGTAGCTATTTTTTATACCAGATAAAAAACCATTATTACCAGCTGCCAAACTACGAGCTAGGATACTCAAAATAATAATAGCAAAAATAAAAAAATAAGATATTTTCTTTCTTTTTTTATGATTAGTATTTTTATGATGGTTTTGGTGAGAAGAATCAATGTTTTCATAATGGGGGCTGTGTTCTGGTTCAGAACTTAAAAAATTGATTTTCTTTTTTGTAAAATCAGATTGCTGCATTTTTAGCTTTTTAGCTTTAATTTTTAGCGTGTATTTTATCTTGATTATACTAAAAATGACACTCTAAGTCAACCCCGTTAGATAATGCTTATCTAACGGGGTCAACCACGGGATAAACTCAATTTTTAGGTAAAAAATAGGTTTGCTTTTCTCTTTGTCATTGTGTATAATAAGTCTGTTTATTAATAAAAGCCTTAAAAAATATGAAAAATGAGCCAAATCCAAAACAAGTAGAAACCCCAGATTTGAATTTAAATAATTTTTCTCATGACCAGGACAATTTTATTTTAGCGGCTATGAAAAAATTTGGTTTATTTATTTTTGAAATAGTTAAAGTAGTTTTGATTTCTTTAGCGATTATTTTACCGGTGCGCATGTTTTTGGTCCAGCCTTTTTATGTCGAGGGTGCTTCGATGGAGCCAAATTTTTATGATAAAGAGTATTTAATTATTGATGAACTTTCTTATCGTTTCCATGCGCCTGCCAGAGGTGAAGTAGTGGTATTTCGTAATCCAGATAACAACAAACAATATTATATCAAGCGCGTAATAGGTTTGCCCGGCGAAACAGTAGAAATCATTAATGGCAAGGTGTCGATTAACGGCAAAGAATTAAATGAAACTTATATCGATAATTTATCTGGCCAAAGTTTTGCTCAATTAACTGTGGGTCAAGATGAATATTTTGTTTTGGGGGACAATCGTCCAGTTAGTCGAGATTCCCGTGTTTTTCAAGCTTTACCAAAAAAATTAATCATTGGCCGAGTATGGTTTCGTGGTTGGCCAGTAGATAGAATTTCGACTTTTAATTTACCCGAATATAAATAATTAAAAATATTATGCCAAAAGTGAAAAAAGCAAGCAAAAGTGTCATTAAGCTCGTTAAGGGCATGAAAGATATTTTGCCCAATGAACAAGTTTATTGGGAATTAATTAGAAATAAAGTCAGTGCTGCTGCTCGCGATTATGGCTTCCAATATATTGATACACCAGTTGTCGAAGCTACCGCTTTATTTAAACGGGCGGTTGGTGAAGAAACTGACGCTGTCTCTAAAGAAATGTATTCTTTTGTCGATCAGGGCGGAGAAAAATTATCTTTACGTCCAGAAAATACCGCTGGCGTAGTCAGGGCTTATATTGAGCACGGCATGCTCAATTTACCACAGCCAGTAAAATTATTTTATTTTGCACCTCAATTTCGTCATGACAAACCACAGGCCGGTCGTTATCGTCAATTTTGGCAATTTGGTTTTGAAGTATTAGGAGAAAATGATCCCATCGTTGACGCTCAAATGATTAGCTTGTCTTATTTTATTTTACAAGAGCTCGGTCTTAATGTTGAGGTGCAAGTTAATAGTATTGGTGATGATAATTGTCGTCCAAAATACATGAAGACTTTGGTTAATTACTATAAAGATAATAAAAAAGATTTGTGTCCAGATTGTCAGAAACGTTTATTGCACAACCCTTTACGTCTTTTGGATTGTAAAGTAAAAAAATGCCAAGATTTAGCCAAAGACGCGCCACAGACCGTTGACCATCTTTGTGATGAGTGTAATAAACACTTCACCTCTGTTTTAGAGTATTTAGATGAGTTAGATGTTAAATACAATTTAAACTCCAAAATTGTCAGAGGTTTGGACTATTATACTAGAACGGCTTGGGAAATAGTGGAAACTAGTGAGGAAGGTAAACTAAATGCTTTAGGTGGTGGTGGACGTTATGATGATTTAGTTTATTTGATGGGCGGTCGACAAACACCAGCGATTGGTTTTGCTTGTGGTGTGGAACGTATTATTAATAAAATGAAAGACGTCAAAGCGCCTTTACCAGAAAACTGGCGTCCAGATGTCTATGTAGCGACCTTAGGTCCAGAAGCGAGAAAAAAAGCTTTACATTTATTATTAGAGTTAAGAAAAGAAAATGTTTCGGTCTCTGAAGATTTAGCTAAAACAGGTCTAAAAGGTCAGCTAGAGTCAGCTGATAAAAAAGGCGCGCGTTTTGCTTTGATCTTGGGTCAAAAAGAAATCGTTGACGGTACGGTCTTGATTCGTGATATGGAAAATGGTGTGCAAGAAGTAGTGGATATTAAAAAAGCTGTCAAAGAGGTGCAAAAAAGGCTAGAGCATCATTTGATCGCTAAAGTCTTGAAAAAGAGTAAATAATTGGTGGCTATTGATTTTTATTGTGGTTTGTATTATTATCATAATATATAATATGCAATTTTTGTTTCAGAATTTTACTAAATTATTCAGGCCAAAGCTTAATAGAGAGGAGCTATTGGCTTATTTTGATAGATTACCAGAAGCCATTCAGGTTAGTTGGATTAGAGAGGGTAAATTTATTGTAGGCACTGTGATGTTTGGTAAAGAAAAGTTTACTACTCAAGGCAGATCAGCTGATGAATTTATTGACACAGTCAATGATGCTTTATTAGCCATACACGATATACCGAAAGAATATTTTGATATTTTAGCGATTAAAAAATTTATTCCAAATGCAGATGAATACAAAGCTTTGAATAATGTAGCTATTAAAGAAAGATCAAATACAAATTTTTTATTAGCAGAACAAAGAAAACCAGTGATGGCTTAGAGATATTACTGTTATGGGTGAATATGCAAATGTCAAAATTAAAAAGTTGTTAAATTTTATTAAACGTCTAGTAAGTCATAATAAAGATTTACAATTAGTCCAAGGTGGGCGGCATAATTATTTAGTTAAATATCCATTTTGGTCTAGACCATTTCCTATACCTTTTAAGCAGAGAATAGTTAGTAAATTTATAGTTAAAGATTTAAAAGAAGCTTTAGTGAAAGATAATATTTGTACAGAAGAAGAATTTGATAATGAGTTTAAATAATTTTGAAGAGTTTTAATAAACCCCCGCTTCGCGGGAGTTTAGTTCTAATCTTAGCTAAAAAATCAACCTCGCAGGTTGGTTTTTAAATTGCCATTGACAGAATGGTTAATATGTAATATATTTCCATATTAATTGGTTCATTGATATTTTACTTGTAAATATAGCCTCAGCGTTTAATTTAGAATTTAAACATCCTAACTTGTGCACTGTGGCTATATGGAAATCAGTAAAAAAGGAAAGGATGGTTCCATGTCTTCCAATGCGTCACCACCCACCATGACCGATGATCAGATCGATGAGGCTGTCGCCATTTTCCGTGCTCAACTGAACAGATGTCGTGGTTCGCATCTAGCGACTGTGGTTCAGCAAGTACTTGGACAATCTGACCTTGGACATGAACTAGTTAGTGTTTTTACCAAAAGAATCTATGAGGTGACTGCTCGCGGTTAATTGCTGACCGTTCACTGTATAGCAAGTAAATCTCGACTACGGCAGGTCTCGTCTTAATTCACTCGCACTCGAGTGGAAAGAGACGAGGCCTCCTTTTTTTATTTTAGTCATTTTTAATTCCCCGCGAAAGCGGGGAAGGGGGAGATTAAAGAGGGGGTTATCCACAAAAAAGTGACCTTGACTTTTGTCAAAAAATTTGTCATTATAATGGTAAGAATATGGAAAGAAATTGCCTATATTCCTTTTTAAAAAATTTAGAAAGTGAGGTGCATCCAAGTGTTGGAAGTCAAACGCAAAGATAATGAATCTTTTGAAAACATGGTTCGTCGTTTTACCAAAAAAACTATTCAAAGTGGTAAGATTTTACAAGCTAAAAAGGTTCGTTTTTATAGCAAAGATAGCTCAAAACGTAAGCAAAAAGAAAGTGCTTTACGTCGTTTAGACATGTCAGGCAAAGTAGAATATTTGAAACGCATTGGCAAATTAGACGATTTTCTCACCAAACGTTACGGTAAATAATTAAGGCATTATTATCAGATCCCCGCGTCCGCGGGGATCGGTAGTGCTAGATAGAGAGATAAAATATTTTATGTCTTTAGCACAAAACATTGAAATAGATTTTAAAAATGCCCTCAAGGAAAAACAGGCCCTAAAATTGTCTTTATTAAGGATGTTAAAAAGTGCTTTAAAAAATGAGGAGATCGCCAAAAAACAAGCCGCACTTAACGATGAAGAAGTAATGGCAGTTTTACGTCGCGAATTAAAGAAAAGACAAGATTCCATCTTAGCTTTTAGCAGTGCTGGCCGTAATGATTTAGCTGATCAAGAAAAAGCCGAAGCAGAGATTATTAACGCTTATTTACCAGCCTTAATGGCAGAGGTTGATATTGCTAAAATTGTTGATAGTGTTGTTGCTTCTGGAGTAAATGGTTTTGGCTTAGTGATGAAAGAAGTGATGGCTCAAACTAAGGGTCAGGCCGATGGCCAATTAGTACAAAAGTTAGTCAAAGCAAAACTTGCTTTATAATTTATAAAAATAAAAACATTACCATGCTTAAATTAAAGAAAATAACTGTTTTTCTAATTATTTTATTAGCAGTTATTTTTTTGTTGCCAAAAGATTTGCTAGCGCAAAGCAATAGTGTGACCGGTGTAAATGATCTGACTAACGCTGGCGTCAATTTGGGACAAACAGACTTAAAACAAGTGATCGCTAACATTATCAATATTATTTTAGCGTTTTTAGGAACACTAGCAGTGCTATTATTTCTTTATGCGGGTTATTTATGGATGACGG
>Ga0208373_1004426_pt1 | contig 12657 bp, 23 predicted proteins | sample RifOxyC2_FD_184036 | JGI IMG/M metagenome (GOLD analysis project Ga0208373, IMG submission 184036) | Soil microbial communities from Rifle, Colorado - Rifle Oxygen_injection C2 (SPAdes) | ecosystem: Environmental > Terrestrial > Deep subsurface > Rock core/Sediment | place: Rifle, Colorado...
CCCGCCATGAGCAGGGTTTTCGCCATTTGGTTCAGGCGCAGGATGTCAGGGAGTGAGTCTCCGCCCGGCCCGCGTCCGTAGGTTTCATCACTGTTCTTCTGCCAGCGCCAGACAAGGTACGGCATTTCATCAAACCCGCCCTCGTCCAGTAGTTTCTGGTTGTCGTAGTCGAAGTATACCGATGCGAAAGCCTTATCCTTGCGGCCTATCCCTTCGGTTCCTCGCGGGAACACGGCATGAAGCAGGGTCACGCGCTGATAGGGGTTGTCGTCATACATTCTCTGCCAGGTGGAATCGAGTTTATCCTTTCCGAACTGCTGAACTACCACGCGGACCGGCGCCTTGAACTTGCGATAGACGGTATCCACCATGCCCGATCGGTTCTCTGCGATATAAAGCTCTTTCGGGTGGCGGCAACTGAAATTGATCTTGTTGCCTTCCTCGTCGTCCTCGACAAACATGCACGCGGTTCCAATAGCAGCCGCGTCCATGAAGAACTCGCTCATGCATCCGTAGAAATTGCTCTTGTTGAACTCTGAATAAATGGCGTTTTCCACCTCTTCCAGCCAATCGGCGGCGAAAGGGGCGCGGGTGAGCTTGTCGTCCATCATCTTGAGCTTGAAGAACTTGAAGGAAGGTGATACGGAATAGCCCTGCAACCCGTCCGCAAGGGTCTGTAAGGACTCTATGCCGGTAGTATCGAATATCTTGACATCGGGCTTCTTACCGCTTGAATCGTCCTCATCCCACCATGAACGCCGGGGGAGTAGCACTTGGGATATCTCTTTCCATAAGGGTTCCCACCGCTGGCGGTCTGCCTTCATGAACTCGAAGCGGGATAGAATCTCTTTCGTTTCCATCACTTGCGCCTCGGGTACATGACATCTTCCATCGGCGTCTCAACCGCGCCGGTAGAAAGCACATTGTCAGGGGCGCTGATGATGCTGCGTACCGCGCTAGCTGCCGCGCCGTCCTGATTCATCCGCTGTATCGCGTCATCGTCATTGCGTGCGCCTATGGCCTTCCTTGCCTTGCTCTTGAGGGCGGGGGTCGCGGATAGGTAAAGGTCAATGACGGAAGTTTCTTGCGAAGGGTCAGCGGTCTGCTCTGCGGATTGCGTTGCTTTTATTTCCATGATATCCCCTGTCCGTCTCTCGACGGTCAAAGCGCCGGTCTGTCTGCCTAGCGGCGGTCTGTTACCTCAACCCATTCCATAGTATATCATAAGCCTCTTCACGCGGCGCGTCAATATGGAATACGTCAATGGGGCTACCCTGCGGGAACGTCGCGCCTAGCGTGTCGTCCATGATGCGGGAAAGCGCGTCAAGCATATCGTCATGCTCACTGTACGGGAACGCAAGGAACTCGTCATTGACGAAGGCTTGCGACAGATCCACCACTTTGCGGTCGTACTGCTCGTAGGGCATGGCTTCGGGAAGGTAGATGCGCCCCTCGCTGAACGCGGGTACCAGGCGCTTGATGCGGTCGTTCTTGGGCATCTGTCCTGCAAGCGGCGTGATGGAAAATCGGTAGTTTTGCCTGTCCATGCGCTCCATCATGTACTGGATGTCGGCCTGCATACCGTACTTCTCGTAGCCTACGGCAATAGGGCGGTACTCCTGGTGGAGCTTGAACAGCACATTGGCACGTTCCTGTAGGTTCAGGCGGTCGCGCACGATGCGGGTCACATAGTAGTTTCTATCGCTTCCCATGCCGACAACGATAAACACGCTGTAGTCGCTTGAGTCTTTCTTCTCGCTGGCAGGGTCAACAAGGATGTAGAAGTTCAGGCCCATCATGCGGTCGGCCTTCCAGTAGCGGAGCCATTCCTTTTGAAGCGACTGCATGCCATCGGCGGTAGGCCGGAGGAATAACTGACAAGCCCCGATGTATGGCCCCATGGCCCGCATCTTGGCGGCAAGTTGTTCCTTCGTCCATAGCCAGGGTTCGCCGGTTAGTTCTCCGTTCTTGGTGGCTGGGTAGATGCGTGGTTTAAAGGTTCCGTCCTTAATCGCCCGCAAGTGTATGTCGTTGTGGGTATAAACAGTGCCTACCATCGAAGCCTTGCCAATTCCTGTTATGCCTAGGTTGTAGGACATTTTCAGCGCATCTTCGCACTTATTCAGGCCGTCTGGCGTCCTGACGGTTTCTATGGTTTCCACATCGTCATACCTGCGGTACTTGAAGTGCATACCCGTGGGCTGGCCCTCTACAAGCCCTGAACACATAAGGGTGGGTACGGTGGGGTTATATTTGCGTTTTACTACAATACCTTCGTCTTGCGTCCATTTTGGAGAATCTTTGAGCGGATCTTGGAAAAGGATATCAGGGAACAGGTCTTTCAATCGCTGGTTGTTTTCAAGTTCATGTACTATTGGCCCCATGAGTTTTTTGGCGTTTGGCTTTTTAAAGCTAAATATACACGTTGAACCCTCGGGATCATTGAGTATATCGCCAATTGCTCCGTTCTGTGTAATTATGGTCGTGTTGTGCGTGGGGAGTAGTTGTTTCCCCACAAGGTACATTCCTCCTTCAACATAGATACAGTTAGTTGGCCTAGTCTGAACCGATTCTATTTTCTTGATTCTGCGGCACTTCCTGTGAAGGCTCGGGGTTATGGCGTTATCGCTCTTTCTTTTGAGATGGAATATGTTTCTATCGCTATGGCCTTGGCATGATACCTGGAAGAAATTGAAAATCTTTCCATTGCAGCTTGTCTTGTACTTTCCGATCCTTGGGCGTAGGGCTAGGCTTGCCATTAATTCATAAACATCTCGCGCTAATCGCTCATTAACATTACAGAAAACCGCCCCTCCCTTAGGACTACATGTGCCGTCTGTATCCATTAGGCCGCGCAAAAGCTCTGTTCGTTGTTCTTTTGAGCCTTGTTTATATATGTCTGGAATGTGCTTATTGTTTAGTACGCCTAGATTACGCATTATGGGCGTAATTCCGGTTCCTTTTTTGCCACAAATCCCGCCACCAAAGCCGTAGACAGGACACCGTTCGTTCGATTGTTTTACTTTAATACATTTGTAACCCAAGCCCTCGATTCTCTTGACAATATCGCTGTCTTTATCAGAACAGGTTATCCTTGGCCCAGCACTATGTCCGTCACCAATCCACGCTCCCATAACATAGGGTTGTATGGGCAATAATGCATCGGGGTACTCAATGGGGCTAGACAATACGCCTATATCTGAATTAAGCGGCACGTCTTTTGCCTCTAAAACCGTTTCAACCCTAAGCGGTTTGCGGTATCCTGTGGCATTTCGCTTGCCATGCTTGTGCTGCACTATGCGCCATAAATGGCCCTCTCCGCACACTATTTTTGCATGGTCTTGAAAAGTGAATTGTAAGCACTTGTGGTTAGTGAATTGCTCGCTCACGCCTAAAACCTTTACCTGTTTACCCTCTGGCGAAAATACAGTATCCCCTACCAATACATCACCGTGTCGTATCCATCCTCTATTTGCGGTCAGTATAGGCTCATTGCTATCTATGTCCTTAAAATGCTCGCGACACCATAGATCGGCATAGCCCCACGGCTTTTTCTGCACCTCTCGCGTTCGGTCGTATACCCAGTCGTTGTCCACAATCTCGCGGGGAACTATTGATAGCACATACACAAGGCGGAAGAACGGGTCTTTCAGACATAGCGTCCTGGCGCATTCCTTCTTCTGCTCCGGCCCTTCCTTGGCGGCGCTGGCAAGGACGCGGCGGTAGCCTGCGTGGGCTTCAAGGCGGGTCAATGCTTCCTCCTGAAATGAATCTCGATGCGCTCGCGCTCTATCGGCGTATGCCGCACTATCTTGTCACGCTTGGCGTTCATGCGGCGGCACGCTTCTGCGAACAGTAGGCGGGTTATTTCAAGATCGCTCATGCGATTATCTCCTGTATCAGCGCGTCTAGCTCGGGCGACAGGACTGCTTTCTTCTGCGCCTCGATTTCCTTCTGCGCTATGGCAATCTTTATCAGCGTGTCCGCTACGCCGCGCAGCTCCCTACTCACCGCTGTCAGCGCAATGATGTTGCCCGTTGCTACCGCTGTCTCCAAAGCGTTGCCTAGAACCTCTTTCAAGTTGTAGAGCTCGTCAACGATATCAGCAGCCTTCGATTGCTTCTCCTGGACGATGGCGGGGGCGTTCGCGGCTACCTCTGAAACCATGTGCGCAGCGTGCCTTGGTACGATATTGTATCCTATGCCAAATTGGGACGCAATGGTACGCTTCGGTACGGCGTTGCGTATCGCCTGCTCGATCTCGGCGCGCTTGGGGTGTATGCAAATCGAACACTTCTGAGGCATGTCTTATTATCCTGCTTTCCCGTTGCTAGCGCAAGATACTCCAGGGAACTCTCTGTTTAGCTCTGCTATGGCGTCTGATAGATCCTTTTCGTCCTGTGATACTACTTTGAATTTTGCATCTAAAGCATACGGTCTAGCCGCATTATCCCAAGCCCATTCCAGGGCGTCACCAAGCTGAATACAGTAATCCGCCAAATCTTCATGTTCCAATGCTAATAGTTTGCCCTTATCATAGCATCGGTTCCCTATTGTTTGGTAGACAGTATTCATGGTCACGTTCAACCTCTCAGTGGCGTTTTCTCAGCCTTGCTCTTCCCGCGTGGTCGCCCTGGCTTGCGCGTGCTGGGGTCGCGCTTCATCCCCTTGCGGTTGGTAGTACCTGGCCCATGCGGGAGGGATATCCGGTTCCATAGCGGGCAGTTATGCTCCCGCACAAGCTCATCGGGCGGAAGGCATGGGCTATGCTCGGTCATGGCGCGGCTCGGAGTGCATCCCGCTTCGCTTCCAGTTCCTTGATGCGGGCCTCGGCAACGAGTAACGCCGTCTTCAAGGCTTGCGACATCTTTTCCCCATTGTCCCGCTCCTGCTTGGCTGTGGCGAGGGCGGAGAGGATGAGGCGAATATCTGCGCTGATGTCCCAGTCAGCAGAGCCATTTGCACCTTTGATGATGCGCGGGAATGACGTATATCCACATAACGCTGCTTTGGCTTCTTCAAGGTCAGTCATGGACGGCCTCCTGCGTTGACAATGATAATTTCGGGATATAAAAGCCTGATATGCTTCTTTTGTTCAGCAAGCCTAATGCGACGCCTTATTTTTAACTCTCGTGGTACAGGCCCTTTTTCGCGAGCTTCTTTCCACAGCGCCTTGCCATACATATCCCCAAGTCGGCACATCGTCCGTGCATATCGTCGCCCCATGTGCTTATCGACATTGAGCAACTTGCACATACCTTGGAGCCTAGTTTCACTCATTCCCTGGCCTCCCATGCGGCGATTGCTTTGGTAACTTGCTTGTATTCAGCTTCGTTTTCCGGAATCCAGCCATGTGCTACTTCTAACGCCTTGCCCAACTGCTCTATCAGCGCGTCACGAGGATCGGGCGTGGGAGTTGTGGCTTCACCCTCTGCACCCTGCGTGATGGCGAGTAAAAGAGGCTGTATCTTTTTGCGATATGCAGCATCATTACCCATAGGCCAACCCCATTTTATGAGGGCGTAAGCTTCCGGTTCTGCCCTCTCCGCACACTTCTGCGCCTCATCAGCGCGGATGGCGGCATCGCGGGATTCGACCATTTCAATCAATATTAGTAGGTATTGACCTTCGTCTATCCACGATTGAACAAATGCTGCTGCGCTTTCAATGCGTTCCATTCAGTCCTCCTTGGAGCATACTTTTCTATATACACGGATTCCTTTTGCTCTATGACCGCAGATAAAGTAAATTTCGAAATAAAGATATGAAGGGCGTTTATTACGATAAAACCCTATTGTGGGGAATAAAAAGGCTTGAGAAATAGCATTTACTGCTAACGATAAATATTGAACTTCCATGCTCATCCTCCTATCTCAGTTCGATTGTAGGAATAATGCTCGATGGTTTGAAAATAACCTTGTACTGCTTTGTTGAAACAGCAGTTTCTTCGAGGGCTTCGGAAAAGTATGTTACGTTATCCGATAAGCCAAGATAGTGCTTCAAGAATTTCCCATTTTCTGTTTTGACTGTCACAACAAGATCACCATCTTCATCAACTATTATGGCCAGCATTCCTTCGATGGTCAGGATGTACTCACTGGTAATGCCGTTGTAGAAAACAACTCGCCTAAATATCTGAAAATTCTGTTCTTCTTTTTCCAAGTTCGACCGCGCAACCGATGCATCAGACGAACATCCGAAATTGACAGCCATTACCACAAAAACCAGTACAAATAAAATTGCTTTTTTCATTCCGTTTCTCCTTGTAAATGCTTTTGACTTGCTCATCTCATTCTCCTATCTCGCGCCCGTGCTTGGCGACGATTGCGTCTAGGCGTTCTCTTCGTAGATCATTCAGACACGGATCGCCCATGTCTGATATTTCTACATACCATTTATGTGGTCTATTTGCGCTCCGGGCCAAACACTGTATACATATAGCCATGCTAATCTATGGGCAAAAAATAAGGTTTTATAAATTCTTATATTCCAATACCCATCTTTTGTTATACATCCGGCAATATCGTTTTGTTTAACACTTCTATTATTTCCAATTTTCCATACAAAAATTCCAGTTTCTTTGTCATAAGCCAGTATTGACATAAGAATTTCTCTTGTTAAAGTTTCCATTATTTTTTCCTTACGGCAATTATTTTAATAACTGTTCCTGGAGTGGCTTGTCTCCTCCCTTGCTCCAACGCTTCAAGAAGACCAGGGCTTATCCCGATCTTTTCCGCGAATTCTCCAACCCTAAGCCCTAACGCCTTCCTGATAGCTTTTATTTCTTCTGGTTTCATAGTACCCTCTTGTTATTATAGTACAACTACACCAACAATATGTCAATAGGCTATATCCCCTCCGCCCTGAAAACTGCAATCACGTCCTCGATGCACCGCGCTACGATGTGCAGCCCGCCCGCCACTACAATGTCCCGCTGAAATTCCACCTGCGCCGGAGATAGCACGCCCCTGCCCGCCTTGCATTCCACCGCAAGGAAGCGGCCACCAGGTAGGCAGCCGAGAATGTCCGCAACGCCATTGCGCCCCGCGTTCGTGCGGAAGCGTTTTGCGGTGGGGTCATATACGCCGGTAGTGTTATTGCGCCATGCAACGATCTGCCGGATTGCGAGATAGTCCAGCACGGCGCGAACCACGGCACCTTCGGGCGTACTCATAGCCCTAGCTCCTGCGGCTGTCTGTATTTTCGTTCCTCTCGCGGGGAAAACATGTTGACCTGAGCAGGGGATTTTAACAGCGCCGTTGCAGCGTCATAGAAATTCTTTTTTATTTCGAAGCCATAAGCCCTTCGATTGAGATTCCTAGCGGCAAGCAATGTTGAACCGCTTCCCGCACATGGATCTATCACAACCTCGTCAACATCGGTAAATAGCTCGATCATCCTTTCGAGTATCGTCAAGGCTTTCTGAGTAGGATGGGTCTTCTCTATCTCGGTTTCCTTCTGGTAGTCCCAGCAGTTGAAAACCATGTTCCCGCCATTGTTGAATTTCGGTAGCTTGTCGCGGTAAAGAAGTATTGCATACTCACAGTTTCCCACTATCCGCATATTTGCCTTCAATACCTGCGGGGAGAAGTTCTTTCGGAAAACGAGATTGATATACTTATTTAGGCCGTGCTTTTTTGCTTCCTCGATGATAATAAATTGCTGTTCGAATGAGCAAAACACAATCATGCAAGGGGCTTTCCCGGTTTCTTTCGGTTCCTTCACAAGCATACGGCTGCAAAACTGCAAAAACTCGGGGATTCTAAAATCAAGGTCGGTGTCAGAGAAGGTTGTACCGGCAAGGGCGCTCTCGCCGTTCTTGTTGTCGCCATCGACATACCACTGCGGGCTTGAGCCATACGCATTATTCCCAACATTGTAAGGGATATCTGCGATTATTAACTGCGCTTTTGGTATTCCATAGCATTTATAATTCTGAAAATGATCGTGATACAGTTCAACCCTCTTCATGCCATCCCCCTATACTTTTCGATTTCCGCGATAAACCACGCACGCGGATGCTTCATGGTCTTATGTTTAAGCGCCATGAGTTCCGCGACAGCCGCCGCGCCGATTTCCGCAGTCAACCGCGCCTCGAATTTCACCGCCTCGCCCTCGTTGCCCTGGCAGACAAGGCACTGGACCCGCAGATTATTCAGGTTCCAGCGCGTACCACGATGCCGACGCAAGATGAAATGGCCGCACGTCGCCTCCTGCGTGGTAAGCCATAGCCCGCAGGTGTAACACTGGCACCACCCATGCACCGAGTACAGCCGCCGCACGTACTGGCTCACCTCGCTGTCCAAAATGCGCTCGAGTTGCGGGATGCGCATTTGCGAAAGGTTCACCATAAAATATCCTCGAAGTCTTCATCTTCTTTTGGTTCGTCTTCCGGCTCCTCGTGGTTAATACACAAGTTTGATATCCACCGACTCATGGCATTCTTCACAAGGTAGCGGTCAAGGTTCATGGATTCAAGGTTCATTTTTTAGCCTCTCTTGATTTAGGGTATTCCAATCTTCCCATGCCTGTTTTCTTTTGGCTATGATCTGGTTTATTTGCGCCTGTTCTTCAAGAGCCAGGTCAAGAGGGTTAGCCGTTCGTTTCAATACCGCTGCGGCCTTTATCTTTTCGCATTCGATAAGCGCAACAGTATCAGCTAGCAATATCTCCAAAAGTTCTATTTGGTCAAACATTGTGTACCGCCTTTTCGTCGCTGAACCGTACATGACTGCCAGTGAACTCTAGTAGTGCTTCGCCCATGGTTCCATGCCTATTTTTTGCTACAATCGCCGATATTTGCCGCTTCCCTTGTGAATCAATATCGCCTTTCGGATGCAAGAGGATAATCCTGTCAGCGTCCTGCTCGATGCTTCCAGAGTCGCGCAGTTGGCCGATAGATGGTTCTTTTCCATCAGCTTCACGGTTCAATTGCACACATTCGACCATTGCAACCCCTGTTTCCTGTGCAAGAATTTTCAGGGCTTTTGATAGTTCTCCCATGCGTTCCCAGCGCGCAATCTTGGATGATTCCCCAATGTTCACAAGCCCAAGATAGTCCACAATGACAAGTTTTGCATTATTGACGGCCTTTTCGCGCCTGATCCTAGACCTTAAAAGAGCCAGCGTATGATCCTTGTCATAAATCGCCATATTGAACCCTTCAAACATAATACAAGCCGTATGAACGTCTTTTAGTTGTGCGTCCGATAGGCTTCCTGATCTTAAAAGCCCTACAGGGGCGACGTTATGAAACGATAAAAGCCTTTCCTGAACCTCTTGGGCGTACATTTCAAGACTGAATATCACTGTATGTTTTCCTAGATCGCCCGCAACATGGGCGGCAAGTTGCAAGGCAAGGGCAGTTTTACCGCACCCAGGACGCGCAGCAATGCACACTACTTCTCCGGGCCGGATATCCCCGCAAAACTCGTCAAGATCGCGAAGCCCGAATCCTATATTATTCTTTCTCCCTTCCCTGTTTTGGATTACACGGTTCTTTATTTCTGTTTCGCATTTCTCTGCACGGTCTTTGAGCAATGGACTAGGATCGTCGCTGGTTTCTCTCAATGCGCGGGTTATTGCTGTTTCCGCTATGTCGGCAAGTTCAATACCTGTCTTTGTTTCGTCCTTCGCCGCGTCAAGAGCGACAGATAAAGATTTTACGATATCGGCTCTTTGCCGCCTGTCTTTGAGCTTCTCAATGTAGAAATTTGCGTTACCAGGAGAGTAACGAACGATATTTGCAAGGTATAAATATTCTTCTCCATGCCCCGCTTTCTTCAATTCGTCGAGGATGATAAGATCGTCAATCGCCGGGCCTCGTTCCCTTGCCGCCATTATTGCTGAAAATACATCCCGGCAGAAAGAATCATAGAACAGGTTAATGCTTACCAGATATTCGTCGATTATCTCAGGCTTTCCGAGTATTTGCCCGATTAAATGTTCCTCGAAAGCAGGATAATCAAACATGGACTCCCCCCGCTTCATATGTCTTATACTTTGCAAGGAACTCCGGCGGCATATCGGCTATTTTTCTGCTGCAATAACAAAATGACCGTCCTTCGTCAAGCTGGCTTGCACAGAATGGACATATAGCCGGTTCAGCGAGGCGCAACACTACGCTCTTTTTAGGAGGCGGCGCGGTGGTCTTCGCTTTGTCATTCTTTTCCCATGTGCGGACAGTAGCCTTCCAGTCCTTCATGGAGTGATCCCCTACCTTCCAGCCGATAGATTCGTAATAATCAATGAATCGGTCAGGCTTGATATTGTTTCCCCTTTCTTTGCAGTATCCCGATACTTCCTCGATTGTAGGCTTTATAAATCTCTTAGAATGGGTGGCCGCTTGCGGCTCTCTTTCCTGTTCCTGTTCCTGTTCCTGTTCCTGTTCCTGATTAGGCATAGCCTTACTGGAAGCCTTAGCGATAGCCTTACCGAAAGCCTTATCGAAGGCTATTATAAAGCCTCCATTTATAGCGCAAATTGTTTCCCTGATTGAAATTATTGCTTCATAAAAAAGGCTACATTCAGGGAGAATATCAAGCTCTTTTGCCCATGAAGTAATGACATTTGGTGATTCTGGATTGTTGTACTTTATAGCATTTGGTAGCCATATGAGGCGGGCTTTCCAGTCGGCTTTCACCATGCCTTTAGATAAGACTTCCTGAAAGGCTTTGTCAAAGGCTTCGTTACTCCAACCAAGAGCCTCGGCCATCGCTGCCTTACCTGCCACATACAGGCCAGGAATCGGCCCAGTAAAAGGGCCTGTCAATAAAAAAAACCATAATGCTTGCCCACTTGGTAGCATAGGGGAAAGAGCCTTGAATTTTTCATCGCCCCATGTATGGGTATCAATTTTTCTGTATCGGGCCATGATATTGCTCCTATTCCGTCAGCTCTGTTTTTTTATATGCCCTTTGTGGTTTTTTGTTCCTTTTCCGGGGAATACCCGCTTCGTCAATTATTCTGTATAGCCGCACTATACATATACCGTAAAATTCGGCAACCTCTGAAACCTTCATAGTTTCATATTGCTTTGCTAGGAATGCTTTCGATATTACTATCTTTTTCATATTAGCCTCTGTTATAGTTATATTATAGTTATATTTTACTGTCAATAGCTTTTACAAATAAAAAACCGCCGTTAGGAATAACCCCTTCGGCGGCCATTCTCTGCCGTCAAGCGTCAATCCCACGCAAATTGCCCAGTCTGCCCGGTGCCGAGCCGGTGGACAAGGTTGCCGCGCAGCAGTTCGCCGTGTTGGTTGCGCGTGCGGTTGTCGCTTATGAATTGCCCTGCCCTCGCCCAGCGGATGCGCGGCTTGCGCGTGTCGTACTCGATGTGCTTCGTCATACCGACCAATCCCGTCTAGCGACGCCGACAAGCGCGGGATCGAAGGGGCGGAAATGGTTGTATCCAGTTACTTCAGCGCCTTCACGTCTCTCACAGAAAACTCGAATCGGCCATTTTGTTTCTTCATTGAAGCTATGGAAATATCTCACCGATGCCGGTATCCTGTCGCTCGCCTCGTCATCCCACACAAAGATCGGATCGCCGCGAGAGGGAAGGGCAAGCTTCGTTTTAAGCCCCTCGCCGAATATCTGCTCAGCAATAGTTTTGCCTACGATGGTGATTGTTGCCGTGCCTGTATAGGTTCTCGTCTGCTCCATCAGCGGCATTGAGCCATCGGGAGCGATGAGGGACTTGTCCCAAGGGCAGTCGGGGAAGGTGGAGTTATGTGGACTGAAGGACGTAATGAAGTTTCCGCCATACCACCTTTTTCCCTCCATGCTTGGTTTTTTTACGTATGCACACCAAGCGTTAGGAGCAAGGCAATAATCATCCTTCGCCGCCCATACTCGATGCTCCCGGCAGTAGTCGCGGATGTCCTGCTTCGGCTTGGGCGGAGGGAAAACACGCTCTAGAGTAACCGTTGTTCCCTTATCGTTTATGGCCGTAGCCACAACCTCGAACTGTTCGCCCATGTACATTACCGTGTCTCTCATTCTTCTCCTCCCTTGTCTATGACATTGAGCCGTGCATCGGCCCGTAGCGCCCTCACATATGCGTCCGCGTCGTCGGTCGTCCGAAAGGCCATGACGTGCCTCGTCCCGTTGATAAAGATATCTAAGCACCACGGCGCGTTGGTAGCGTCCATGATGTACAGATCCCCTATCTCGATTGTCCGCACGGCCCGCGCTTCGATGATCGTCGCCGAGCCCATGACGATCAAGGCAACGGCGAACAGCCCTAGTGCTATCGCATCTGCGCGTTTCATCTGCGCCTCTCTTTGTAGTGGAGCGCCATGGCGCCCTCTGGCCGCCGATGCTCGCGGAATAAGTACGCGAGGTGTGGATACTGCGCCTTGAACTTGTCCGCAAGGAAGCGCCAATAGGAATTGTTCACGCCATGCCCTACCAGGCTCCGCACTTCCGGCGCGAGGTCACGCGGGGAGATATAGCCACTTTTGATGCGAGTAAGGACAAGGGCGCTAAACGCTTGCGATACTTCGGGATTCTTCGCATCATACGCCGCGAACTGTTGCGGTAAAGTGTCCTGCGCTGGCGTGTCCACTAGCGGAAGCTCTAGCTCATACATGATCATCGGTTGCCTCCTTGATGAGAACGTCGAGTCCTACTACCTCACGATCATATTCT
>Ga0208373_1004427_pt1 | contig 12655 bp, 9 predicted proteins | sample RifOxyC2_FD_184036 | JGI IMG/M metagenome (GOLD analysis project Ga0208373, IMG submission 184036) | Soil microbial communities from Rifle, Colorado - Rifle Oxygen_injection C2 (SPAdes) | ecosystem: Environmental > Terrestrial > Deep subsurface > Rock core/Sediment | place: Rifle, Colorado...
TAATTACGCAATTTCCTAACCGGACGATGCTGGGAATAAATGAACAAAATTTAATATAAAGAATTTGTTCGAGAAATTACCATTAAAAATGGTTTAATAAATGTCAAAACAAAATAAATAGAAAAAGAGGAGGGTATGTTTATGGTTCAAGTTGATTTACCTGCTGCTTTTGTCATTGGACAAATTTATGCGATGCTTGCCAAAAGCTACTTAAAAAAGGAACCAAGAAAATTCGCTAATAAATTATTAGGGCCGCTGAATTTCTTCATGTCATGCTGTTTCGCACCTGCTGGTATGTTTCTTTTGGTTGGATGGCCGGCCTGGGAAGTTATGTATAATACTGGCTGGGTAGAAAATCCGTATAACCGCCCATGGGTTGCCGGCTTTTATGTATTTTTCGGAATTGTGATGGTAGTACTTGGCAATGTGGGGTTTATTTTAGCTCACCACTGGTACAGAAAAGATTTAGATAAAAGGGTCACTATCGGTATTGTAGCGGGGAGCTTTTTGACTGTGCTGCCCTTTTTAATACGTTGGGGAATCTGGTGGAAAATAGGCACGTACAGTGACTTTATTGCGAAGAAGGGATATTCATTTTGGAATCCACCATTTTCCCATGGATGGTTGGGAATAATGATTTATGCGTTTATTTCAGCGCTTGTGATGGGAATTTGGCTCAAAACAAAAGGCAACCAGTTAGAACCGTGATACACTTCCCTTAAAATCCAAAAGCATGTTGTTTAAAGACCACTTTGTCATCGAAAGGAAGGAGACGCACATGGCAAACCAGAATCCAAAATCAGGCGGTATCCACATAAATCTTAACAATACAGCATCAAATAATGTAAAAACACCAACAATGACAGGCGGTGTCTTTCCCATTCCTCATGAAACTCCAGAAAAAATTAAAACGTTACAAGATCTTGCTTTATGTGACGTAACCCTTGATCAATTTCCTGTAGTAAAAGAATGGCGGAAGAAACTTTTTGATCCAAACAATATACCTGAAATCTGTGATGAACTCCCTGGACTTTTAACAGAATACATGATGAAAACTGAATCAGAGCGTATGCACCCGTATACCCGCCGTGCAGAGGCGTTGAAGTATATATTCTCTCATAAAACAGCTAAAGTAATGGATACAGATTTACTCCCGGGGCAAACCACTACCAGCTTTGTTGGAGCGGTAGTTTATGTAGATACTATCGGATACTGCATATGGCCTGAGTTAAAAACTGTAGAAAAACGGACGACGAACCCTTTTAAAATTAGCCGCGAAGTGGCAGAACGTCTCAATCGTGAGATTTTTCCTTACTGGCTTGAACGCAGGGTTGTTCAGGAGGTTGCACGATACGGCGATTACAATACCGAAGACTACAAAAATGATGGGAGAGACTGGGTTAATGGCGGCCGATTAGCAAATGGCCAACCATCCATTGACCCACCAGTACAAAAAAAGGCTGGTGAAACTCCAAAGTGCCAGGAACTTTTAGAAAGGATTGCTTTTTATCTTTCTGATAAAGCAACATGTGTTTCTCACACAGTTCCTGATTTTGAACGACTTCTCAAATTTGGCCTGAATGGCTTAATCGCACAGATGCAGCAAGACATTGACTCAGGAACTGCGAAAACACAGGAAGAAATAATATGTCTTAAAGGAGTTATAGCTGTTTTTGAAGGGGCTAAAATCTATGCAACGCATTTGGCCGAAGCTGCTGCGAAGGCTGGCAATAGAGAATTAGAAAGAATTTGTAAAAAGGTTCCTGCACAACCGGCAGAAACATTGCAGGAAGCGTTATCATCTATTTGGATATGTTATCACTTGCTTTTGCAGGAAAATACAAACTTTGGTTTTTCGATCGGCAGGTTGGACCAATTATTAAATTCATATTATCTGAAGGATTGGGAAAAGCTTTCTACGACTCAGGACAAGGCAGATTATATACGCAGGGCAGTGGAACTTACATGCCATTTTTTCCTGCATTGCAGCGATCATGTACCACTTTCTACGGAAGGCGCTGAAGCCCTTTTTGCTGGCAGTGGCTCAAATCAGGCTTTAACCGTTGGTGGTACTCGACGTGAAAACGGCAAATACGTTGATGCTGTAAATGATATGACATATATTATTCTTAAGGCCACGGAACTTTTATCAATCCGCGACCCCAATGTACATGCTCGCTACCACAAAGAAATACATAACCTTGATGCGCGGGGAAATTTGCTCCCGACAGGAAGCTACGATCCTTATCTCCTGAGAATTGCACAGGTTAATTTGTTAACCAGAGCAACACCTGCAATCCATGGCGATGTGCCAGTCATTCAGGCGATGGCAAATTATTATAAACAGCATGAGGGGGTGAATCCTGCAGAGGCATTAACTGATGCCCATGATTATGCGTCTATTGGTTGCATAGAACAGAATTCATCGGGAAAACACTATGGGAATACAGGTTCCACCCTCTTTGTTTTACCAGCGGCGCTGGAACTGGCTTTGTATGGAGGCAAACACCGTGGTACGGGTATTGATGAGGATGCGCCAAACCTATCTACTGGTAGTCCTGAATATACTACACCACCGCTTATAAAAATGAAGTCCATGAAAGAATTCATTGATGCTTTTCGTGTTCAATTGGACGACCTTGCTCGTCACGCAGTACAAAGCAATAATTATTTTGGACGTGCGGTAGCAAAGGTTCGCCCCTCACCATTTTTGTCGGGTTTGTTTGTGGGACCTACGAACACACCTGGAACACAAGGTGCGAATTTCAGAGATGTGTCTTCGGGCGGCGCTAAATACAACTCATCAGGGGTGGCTATCATAGGGCTGGCGGATGTCATAGATTCTTTTTGTGTAATTGACTCTCTGGTATTTGAAGGACGCATGTCTCCGGCAGAACTCCTTGCTGCAATGGACGCTAATTTTGACACAAAAGACCTTCGAAATTCATCTTTAACCGAAGACCGTTTAAAAACGATTATGAAAGAAATTAAACTTGCGCCCAAATATGGCGCCGGTGTAGATCAAACACCTGGTGGTAAATATAATAATGAACTAGCGATTAAATATACAAAATTGCTAACAGAGATAATTCAAGAAACCTTTTACAAGTACAGAAATCACCGTGGTGGACGCTACCTTGTTGGCTATTGGAGTATGACTAATCACGCGGGTTTTGGGATGCTCACCAAAGCAACACCCAATGGACGTAAGAACGGGCTTCCATTTGCGAGTGGAATAACTCCTTGTTCTGGTATAGTAAAAAGGAATGGTGATAAAGTTACGATTTTTGATCACATCTTGTCTGTAACATCCGTAGATGCAAATACCGTGCAGAATGGTTACACATATAACCTTAGTTTAACCACCAGGGGTAAACCATACTTTGCGGGAGACACAGAGCAATTTGCCCGATATTTAAAAACGTTCATGGACAATGATGGGGTACTCGTTCAACTCTGCATATCATCCATTGACGATCTGAAAGCCGCTCACAATGCCGCAATCGTAGCATATAAGCCAAATGCAAGCGACGAGGAACGTAATGCTTTGGAACCATATAAAGATCTCATGATCAGGGTCGCTGGATATTCTGCATATTTCGTAACACTCAATTCAGAAATGCGTCAGGAAATTATCGATCGTTCCAATTTTTCACTTGAAAATGGCGCAGAACAACATGGTTGGACCGCAATTTAAATTTATTTAAGGAGATATACTATGCATGCAGCATTTCCAACATTTAGCAAGGAAATAATCAACGGTATAAATCTTGGAACCAAAAATAAATACATAACCAGGCAACTTGACAAAATCGGAGGAACTTTTACCGCCGAAGCAATGGCTTTATTATTAAGGGTATTTGGGGGGGTTGGCTTTGTAAGTTCTTTTTTAAGTTATTTTGGATGGAAGCCAAAAAAAAACCTGAATTATTTTACAGATAATTTTGAAATAGTAGACCCCACCGTGAAGGGTGGCCGACGATATTACCAGGGTAAATTTCTCTTCCGTACCGACAAACCCGAGGATAACATGAACGTCATGTTAAAATTCTGCCCGGAACCAGAGAGACTTTTTAAACATAGTATTTTTGGCAGTAGAATTCCTAACCCTGACGCCATTGTTTCCACAGAAGTATTAACAGAAGAAGCGGCAAATGCTATCGAAAACGACCCAAACAAAGTTGACGTTGTAATCTATTTCAAAGATGTGCAAACTATCATGGGCTTGGTCGGTAAACCGGATATGGATCTTGTAAATATGTTATTAGGAAATCTTGTGCATATAAAAGGAAATGTTGGACATATCTTCAAATTCGGATCAATTGCGGCAAATTTAAAATCAATTTTACAACCTTCAAAATAATCCGGGAGTAAAATCTTCGTTTTTATTCGAAATGCAATTAAAAGGAATATTTGTTTGAAGGAAAAAGCCTTAATCTTTGACGTCAAGCGGGATTGTAGCGAAGATGGGCCAGGAATAAGAACCACAGTGTTTTTTAAAGGATGTCCGATGTCCTGCGTGTGGTGCCAAAACCCGGAGGGGATTAACCCAAAACCCGGATTCTCGTTCAACGAAGCGGTATGTACTTCACCAGATTGCGGGAATCCTTGTATCCCGGTATGCCAGGCAAAATGTCTCATGAATACAAGCCCGATTCATGCCATTAATACGTCTTGTACCCGCTGCGAACGTTGTTTTCCAGTATGTCCTGCAAAGGCATTGGAACCTGTAGGCCGATGGGTTACGGTTGAAGAACTTCTTTACGAGGTCTGTATTGACAAACCTTTCTATACATCATCGGGCGGCGGAGTGACCCTTTCTGGCGGAGAACCCACCTTTCAAATGGAATTTATTGGACGCTTCTTGCAAGCATTGAAAAAAGAAGGCATCCACACAGCCATAGAAACTTGTGGTTATTTTAGTTATCGGCATTTTCAAGAACAGGCGCTTCCTTTCCTGGATATTATTTACTTTGATCTCAAATTAGCCGATGATGCTTCCAGCCTTAATTATACAGGCCGCTCAAACCGTTGTATTTTTGAAAATTTCTCCCGTCTGGCGGAAGAAAGTAATGTTCCGATTGTCCCTCGAATTCCCCTTATCCCTGAAATTACAGCGACAAAGGAAAATCTAACGGGAATCGCCCGGTTTCTTAAAAAACACAAGATATCATCATGTTCTCTTATGCCCTATAATCCGTTATGGAAAGATAAATTGAAACGGCTTGGACTTACCGCGCACTATAATCGGAGCGCCTTTATGACAAAAACGGAAGAATGGAACTGTATAGATTATTTCCTTTCTGTTTTAGCCGGTGAATTACTAACTGTATGACAATAATTAAATCTTTAGGACATTATAAAATGTTGTTAAATTTTAAAATAAGGAGACACGGTTGTGAAATCGAGGTCTCAAATGTATAAAAGAGATATAAGCGAGAGCGTCATTGCTAGTGTAAAAGACGATGATAAATTAAGAGCTTTACAAGAAGTTATGGAATACTCCAATTTTTTTGATAATTTAGATGAATCCTTTAAAAAGTCAGGAAAAGATAAGAACACATTCACAATAGTTATAAAGTCAAATTTTATGGTTTTTTTAACTAAAAAAGATCCTTCCAGTTATACCGATCCAGAATTAATAGACTTCCTGGTTGGAAAATTATTGGAAAGAGGGTATACGAGAATTTGCGTTGTTGAATCACAGAATGTTTTGGGTAAATGGTATACCAACAGAGATGTAAAAACTGTTGCGTTGGCCTGTGGCTATAAAAGTAAAAATTATACCCTTATCGATCTTACCTTGGATGCAATACCCCATAAATTCAACGGTCAGCTTGGCCAACATTACATTGGAAAAACCTGGAAAGAAGCTGATTACAGGATATCCTTTGCAAAAAACAAAACACATCCGGCTAATAAATATACACTAGCAACAAAAAATGTTTTTGGAGTGACTACATGTGAAAATAAGTACTATGAGTATCATAAACTCAGAGAATGGGATACAACAACTATTGATATACTAAAAGAATTTCCTGTCCAGTTTGGTTTTATAGATGCGTTTATAAGCGCTGATGGTGCGTTTGGTTTCAGGGGCGATAAGACGCCTGAATATACAAAGACAATTATCGGGGGTAATAACATACTTGCAGTAGATTGGGTTGGCTCTTTGAAAATGGGCTTAGACCCATTAGGAAGCGTGCTGATGAAAAAAATGGTAGAGGAGTACGGAAGACCTGTTTTCACTCTTTATGGCAATGATGAACCGTATGAAGACTGGGATAACATACCCTTTATGTTAGATAAATTTGATGATGCTGTAGAAGAGTCTTATTGTACACACAGTTTCCTTACACATTTGATAATGTTTGAACCGGATACTATCTTTAAAGAAAAGTGTAGCGATTTCTTCAAAAAGACCAGGCAAATATTGGGATTAATATAATTTTTCACCTGCATTAGCCATTCAACCATTAACCGTATATCAGTAATTCAAGAATTTAATATTAATTGGTTGCTATCATAACATCGTGAACTTATTTAATCTGGAGTATCATTAAAAACCTAAGTTTGCAGGGGAAAAAATGTCAATATTATTTACACCAGCCAAAATAGGTACATTAGAACTTTCCAATCGTATGATTCGTACTGCTTCACATGAAGGTTTGGCGGACCAAAGGGGAATGCCAACAGATGAACAATTTCAATTTTACAAAGGTTTTATAGATGGTGGAATCGGGCTTGTTATTACCGGATACGCAGGAATTATGCAATCTGGCAAAAGCGCCTTATTTCATATGACCATGATTGATTCCGATGAACTAATTCCATTGCACCGTAAACTTACTGAAAATATACATCGAATCGGAGGGAAGATTGTATTGCAAATAGCCCATTGCGGGCGTCAAACATGGTCAAGTGAAACAGGGGAACCATTGTTAGCGCCCTCAGCCATCCCCTGTGGCTTTTATCGTGAAATGCCCAAGGAAATGAGCGAAAAAGACATCCATACTGTTATAGAAAATTTTGCAAATGCAGCTTACCGCGCGAAACAAGCGGGATATGATGGCGTTGAAATACACGGGGCACACGGTTATCTTCTTTCCACATTTTTATCACTTCACTCCAACAAAAGAACTGACTGCTGGGGTGGAACTCTCAAAAACCGTTTTAGGATTGTTGGTGAGGTATTAAAGGCTGTCATGGAACGCGTTGGGAAAGACTACCCTGTATTAATAAAACTGAACACATACGAAAATGCGCCGCAAGGAACTACCCCTGAAGAATGTGTTCTTACGGCAAAAATGGTTGAAGAGACAGGTTGCTGTGATGCTGTCGAATTGAGCTGTGGGACAAATGAAGGTGGATTTATTATGGCAAGAGGTAAATTCCCGACGGATGCAATCTTTAATTACATGCGTCCGTACTGTAATTATAACCAAACAGCTAAATTCTTTTTTAAAAACATTCTCATACCATTTAAAAAATTGCAGCAGCCGGCTTTTACCGAAGGCTACAATCTTGAGGCTGCTTCAATGATAAAACAGGCTATTTCTCTGCCAGTCATTACTGTGGGAGGGATGCGTTCCAAAAAATTTATGGAAGAAGCCATCGAAACCAAGAAAACGGATTTTGTATCAATGGCAAGACCATTAATTCTTGAGCCAGATTTACCCAATAAATTTAAAAATGGAATGAGCAAATCGGCAGTATGCGATAATTGTAACGAGTGTGTTGTTGCCGCAGATACCAGAAGCATTCGGTGCTATAAAATAAATTTAAATAATTAAACTAAAAAGGAGTATGGTCAAATGATGAAAATGAATGACTTTCCCTTAATTATTAGTCCTAATCTCGGTTGCCCACTTATTATTTCTCTCGATGAACTTAAACAAGAAAAAACTATTCAATTGATAATTGCTGGACAATACAGCCTTCCTACTATTCCTTTGAATGGTGAGTTTTTAGGAACTTTATATTTACGGCGTTCCAATTCCAATATAGAGGGAGATCATAAAGATATTTTATTGTCTATCAAAGGTGAACCTAGGGAGATCGTTGATTGGAATCGCCTTTCAGAATTCGACTGTATAGAAGGCACAAGAAAAATTATTAACAGCGAGCTTCATTATAAAGTATTCGGCGAGCATACCCGCTATTGGGAAATCAAGGCTAGTATAAATACTGACGATTCCACTGCCATTTTAAGACAAGTAACTAGTAAATATATGCCGTGTCTTTATGATTTAGTATATATAGACAGTTCAAAGAAGTGGGAAAGGATTAACTATCATTCCGTGCAGTTTGTTGAAAGTTTTACAAATAAATTTACCTTCATACATCTCACTGATTTGCATACCGCCACACGAAATGATGAGATTTTGGATGAGGTAGTAAAGGTTAAGAACAAAGAAAGAAGCAGGGGAACAATCGAAGATAGTTTCATTAATTTTAACGATTATTTTAGGAAATTTATCAATGAAGCAAATAGAATGGCAGATGCAGGAGAACTCGACTTTATTGTAATTACGGGTGATTTGGTAGACTTCGCATTTCACGGCTGGGAGGATGAAGTAAATTGGGACGAGAATAATTGGAAGACTTTTATGAATATCCTCATAGGCGCTGGAAAGGAAAAAGAAAGAAATAATATTGGCTTAAAAGTAGCTGCCTTTACATCAACTGGAAATCATGATTGGCGCCTCCATCCCTATGACCCGAATCTTTCAGAATACAACAGGGAAAGCTTCGGTTTGGAGAAAGAAGAACTCAAGAATTATAAATACAAGTCGTTTGATTCTTTAGAATATCCAGAAGATAAAAGAGCAAAATTAGCAGAAGAAATAACAAGTCGTGCATTTAAAAAGATTAATCTCGATGCCTTACCAAAAATGGATAAATGGAAAATAAAAATTCAAAGAATTCTGAGTAGTTTAATTGGAACCTGGTTTATGCGTACAATGCCCTTCCTCGGCATGATAGGCTTGGGAGAAGGAAAATTAATAAAAAGTTATACTGCGTATTTCTCTCATTTAGTGATTATTGGAATTGCAGGAGGTGTAACTTGGGGAATTAACAAACTCATAAATTATTTCACCCGCAGGGTAGTTGACATGATAATAGATAATCCTCTCCATGCGGAACCATCCGCCCTCCATTATTATCTTAAATATATAAACCCATACCTTGATTATGCCTTTCAATATGGTAGCCATAACTTCATTGTTATGGATACTGGATCCGATGTTTTCATCGGCCAGCTTTTAGATGAAAAGAAAATCAGGGACATCAAGAGAATGAGTCTGGAAGATAATATTTTGGGAGGCTCTCCAGACTCGAGGTCCTTTGACTCTGAACAAATGTATTACAATTGGAGTCAAATAGTATGGCTGGAAAAAGTTATGAAAGTTATAGCTAATATTTCCCAAAAACCTGAAGATGAAAGTAAGGTATTTATCTTTCTGCATGCACCTCCGATAAATCCCAAAGATAACGATATATCACAACTGCGGGAAAGTAGGAAGGAAGGACAAAAATGGATCACCGAAAATGAATGTAATTTGACTTATGGGACAATAAATCATTACCTTAGCCAGTTCTTTTATCTCTGCTTGGGTTACAGAGAAGGAGATCGTATAAAACAAAAGTTTTCGATTTATGGGGCAATAATCCATTACTTCAGGCGATTCGTGTCCTGCTTTATTGATTATAGAAAAAGCGATCTTGTAGAACAAAAAGTCGAGCAAAAGTTTAAGTTGGTTGATATCGTTTTCTCTGGACATGCCCACAGGAATATTGAATTTAGGTTGGAAAAGGCAAAAGATCACACAATCAGGATATACCATGACGAATATAGTAAAAATCCTTACCCATGGTGGGGGAAAAGCCCAGTGATTGTTCAAACTGCCTCATGTGCTATAAGGGGAGAATTTGACGAAGACCCGCCTTATTATAGAAAGGTAATTATAGAAAATGGACAAGTTACAAGTTTTAAAGAAGAAAGTGTAGTATAAGAAAGCCAATATAAATTTACAGCAGGAGAGAAGAAATGGCAAGTTTGACAGAAGCTATTGGTGTTAAAGAAGCAAAGTGGGTAACAATCATTGGTTGTGCACTTCTTTCTTCAATAGGAGGGACATATATCTGGCTTCATACATATATGAAATACCCATCTTACAGGAAAGAAGACACAAAAAACTTTTTTAAATCTATCGGTGAAATAAAATCTGCTTTAACAAATCCAGACGTAACTCACTTAAATGAGATAAAACTAATTTCTTCAGAATCTAATAATTCTGCTCAAGATCAACCAAAACCTGACAATTCCACGCAAGACAAAGCCCAATTTAAAGGTTCCACTCAGAATAGCAACAACCCTGACGATTCTATTCAGAATCAATCTAAAACTGAAAACCCTACAAGTGTTCCTACTCCAACCACACCCAGACCCAGTGATTCTCCACAGAACAAACCAAAACCTGGTGATTTTACTCAAAACAAACCTAAATCTAGTGAAAACCTGAGGATATTAACTCTTATAATGCGCTTAGCTTAGAGCTCTTTGAAAGGGTTAATATTTTAAATGGCTTCATATTTACCTTTAATGAAATTTGTGGAAGTAATACTGTTAATTTAGCAATTAAGGGATAAACTGAAAAAGACAATAAGTAATATTTATGGTACTTCAAGCACAAATTCAGCAGATAAAGAACTACGGTTGGAAAAAGAGATAAATGATATTCTCGGCACAGCCACCGTTAATTCAGAAGTTAAAGGTGAATTAAAAAAGACAATAAAAGAAGGGATTGAAAAACTGGAAAAGGATGCTACAGGATTTTCAAAGAATGATGGATTTTTCTGGGTCTTTGGTTACTGGAGATGGTTAGAGATTCTGTTTTGGGGTGAATTTGGGGTAATAGTGGGAATCCTTGCATGGGTATCTACACAATTAGCAGCAGGGAAGTATACAAAACTAGTATTTCATTATGAGAAATACTGGTATTTAACTGAGATATTTATAGGTCCAATCGTTGTTGTCTCTGCCTTTTTCTTGTTAAAACAATTTATAGGCACACTTATTACAGGAGTTACAGAGGAAGAGGTTCGTGGTTCTATATACTTGACTTTAGGTGTATCTTTTACTCTCGGGTATTTTATTAGAAGGACGCTTGGAATATTCGATTTTATCAAAAACAAATTGCCACTTCCAAAAGAGGGAAAAAATGAATAAGGTGAAGCAAAGCACACCCCAGCAAAAATGGTGAAGATGGGTTCGCTTCGCTGTCTTTTAACCCACCCTACTTATCTATTAGAAAATTTCTTGTAACTGTGTGGAAATACAGTCTTACTTTTTCAGGAGGGTCAAAACTATGAAGATTAAAAACCATATCATTTTTGTTGTGTTATGTGTAATAACAATGTTGTCAGGATGTGCGCAATGGACTATAACTGGTCAGAATTCTTTATTGAAAGTGAAGGAAACTACAAAGGATACTACAAAACATGAACTGGTTGGGATTTACACTAAGTCAGATGCTAGTGAAGATCGGAGTATAAAATTGCCTTCAGATGTTGTTTCTATTTCTTTGAAAACCCTCTATTTGAAGTACATACAATCAATTTGTGATTTCGATGTTATAGTGTATGCAGAGGTTTATGATGTTGTTGATGAGACGAAAGTACTGAAAAGGGTGGCCTTTAACAGATTAAATCAACCGCCACGCTCATATTTAAATGTAGCTGGCAACCTGTTATATGGCCCCATCCACTTCGAGGGCTATCCCATAACAATAAAATTCTATGTTTTTGAATTGGATAGAAAAAATAATGAATTACTTTCAGAACTTCTAAACGTTGTTTCTTCTGTTGCTAGTGCTGCACAACCACAATATGGTACAGCAATAGAGACGGCGTCTTCTATCATGCAGTTTATTATTAACTCGAATCAGGATGATCTTGAACTTTCCCAGGAAATTACTCTTTATCCGTTGTCAGATACTGAAAAGCAGCATTATGGGGAGGCATTTTTGGTTGCACCGCTTGAAGCGGGTGATTTAGTAATAGTGAAAAGGGAGGATCAGGACAGAATAGTAATAAACAGGTGGTGGTTGTTTGATACAAAGAGTGAAAAAGAATCAAAAGAAGGATTCAAACCGGGGGATTTGCGTTATGATGTAACTACGGGAAGATTAAAAAAAGCGGATGAAGACTTCGAAGACAAAACATATGCAGTCTTAACTGTATCAAAGCCTGTTAAAGCTGTTGAACGTGCAATGCTTGATCAAATAAGCACGACTGTTCAAGAAACTCTGGGTGACATATTGATTCAACAAAGTCAGTCGGAGGCAGACAAGATAGCCGCTATAAAGAAAATGGGAGCTACCGCTGAAGCAACGGTAAGAATATTTAAAATAAAAAATTCTATTAGCGGAAAGAAAGATAAGGAAGCAGCCCTTGCTAAAGAATATAAAAGATGTGGCAATACTGACGCTGATGCGAGGGTAAAACTGGAAATAGAAAGATTGTGGGAGGAAGAAACAGGCAAAACTGTAGAGGAATTAAAAGAGCAAAGCAATGGCAACCACAATGATACTCCTGCTGGCACGGATACTACAAAGCCGCAGTAAAAAGCAAAAGAGACCGTGAAATGTTG
>Ga0208373_1004429_pt1 | contig 12636 bp, 6 predicted proteins | sample RifOxyC2_FD_184036 | JGI IMG/M metagenome (GOLD analysis project Ga0208373, IMG submission 184036) | Soil microbial communities from Rifle, Colorado - Rifle Oxygen_injection C2 (SPAdes) | ecosystem: Environmental > Terrestrial > Deep subsurface > Rock core/Sediment | place: Rifle, Colorado...
TCCCGCGCCGGATTCCCTGCAGTCGTGGCGGTTTTCCCGAATCGGGCTGAGGCGGCTTTCATACCAGGCCAGAGCGCCATCAGGCCCTTTGCCGGACGCCTCGTAATAGGCCGGCTGTCCGGTATGAAAGACCTGCTCAACCGCGCCCCGGACGGTTTGGTAAAATTCCGGAGAGAGGTAGTCGTAAATCGAGGAGTTTATTACCCGGTCTTTGGCAAAGCCGGACTGGACGCGGTTGACGAAGAGAATCCGGGCGTCCCGGTTGATGATGGTCACGAAGTCGGCCGTGTTCTCAATCAGGGAGCGGAAGTGTTCCTCAATCTTGAGCCGGCCGGCGGATTGGCAGGCGATTTCCTCGGTCAGGTAACTGACCGAGATGGAGGTGCCGAAGAAGAAGAGCGGCCGGGTGGTGAATTCGGTCAGGCTGAGGCTGCCTTCATTGAGCGAGACGAAGATATAGAAGGCGCTGACCAAGAGGGTGATGACGACCGAGGCCTTGACGTTCTTGGCAATGGCGGCAATGGCAATGACCGCGAAGTAGGTGATGAAGAGCTGGTCGGTCTTGATGCCCAGGATGTAGATGAGCAGGCTGACCAGGATGGCGTCAAAGATGAAAATCCAGCCCAGGATGCGCTGGATAAAAAAGTAGGTCTTTTGCTCGAAGAGATAGACAATCTGGGAGGCCAGGAATATGGCGCTGACCGGCCAGAAGAGCCAGGGCAGGTTTTTTATGCCCCGCTCCTGGAAGATTATCAGGTAAATGATGGTAAAGACTATCAGGCGCAGGGTGATGATGACGGTCTTACGGTTGTTCAGGAGAGCCGGTTGCTCATCTAAGTAGGTTTTCATCTTCGCTCGTCCTTTCTTGAGTTTCTGTAAACAGATTAAGCAGATTCTGCTGATTTAGCAGACGGCGCTTTTGGCGCCACAGATTTATTTATCAGTTTAATCCGCTTCATCCGCTAAATCTGCTTACGCCATTATTATACGGGCGTATTTCAGGCCTAAATCGCCCCATAGCGATAATACTCCTACTGCATCGGCAGTACGAACTTCGTCATACACGCCTGATAAGGTTATTAAAAGCAAATAAGGTGCCAGTTCTGGCTGGAATCAGGTATTTATGGCAGAAATGTGGATTCTATCCTGTAACTAATTATATTTATGGAGTTAGGGAAATGATATATTTAGGGAATATTTTCAGGCAATTTGGCATCTGATATAAGTTTGTGAGGCACACACCTACTTTGCACAAGTTCTTGTGCAAAAAACAGGGCTAAAAAGGGGTGTTTTTTGTGGTATCTCAATACAGAATAAGGGATTAAGTAGATTTGGGAGGCACCGGGTGGTTTTGCACAAGTTCTTGTGCATGCACTTACCCTAACTCCTTTACTTTGCCAAAAAAGGCAACCTAAAATTTCGTAACTTCTGCCACGAAGACACAAAGGCACGAAGAGGGAAATTCAGTAGTTCTTTGTGACTTGGTGTCTTTGTGGCTAGAATTTATACTTCCCTAATACTACTGATATTTGGGCTGTTTAGGAAGGAGATGTACCCTCGCCCTCTTGAGGCGATGGCGGAGTGGTTGTAGACGGTGTTGCCTCATCCGGTTCGGCAATGCCCAAAACCTTCATCCGGTTATTGAGGGTGTTCCGGTGGATGCCCAGTATTTCTGCGGCATCATTACGGCTGTTATTTGCCTTAGATAGGGCTTTTCTGATATAATCCCTCTCAAATCTGATTAATGCCTCATCCATAGGTAAATCATCTTCAGTAATTAAATTCTTAGAATCGCCCTGTTTGGTAATTTCTATAGGCAGGTCGCTAATCTTAATGGTATTATCTTTGGCGACAACCAGGAGGCGTTGGATGACGTTTTCCAGCTCCCGGACATTGCCCTTCCAGTCATAGGTATGGAAGAAGTTCAGTATCTCCATTGGTATTTCCCTTATCCTGCGGTGGAATTCCTTGTTATAAAGAGTCAGGAAATGTTTGGCCAGGAGCGGGATATCGTGCCGGCGTTCCCGTAGAGGCGGGACAGACAGGAGCACGATATTGAGGCGGTAATACAGGTCTTCCCGGAAGGTGCCGCGCTTGACCATATCAGCCAGGTTCAGGTTGGTGGCCGCGATAATGCGAACATCAATGGGGATTTGCTTCACTCCACCCACCCGTTCAATGGTCCTTTCCTGAAGGACGCGCAGGAGTTTGACCTGGAGATTGAAGGGCAGGGCGCTGATTTCATCCAGGAAGATGGTGCCATGATTGGCGATTTCGAATTTGCCCATGCGCATATAGGAGGCGCTGGTAAAGGAGCCCTTTTCGTGGCCGAATAATTCGCTTTCCATGAGTTCGGTCGGGATGGCGCCGCAGTTAACCGGCACAAAGGGCTGGTCCTTGCGCTCGCTCTGCTGGAATATTTCCCGGGCCACGATTTCCTTGCCGGTGCCGCTTTCGCCGGTAATCAGGACGGTGGCGTTATTCTCCGCTACCTTATTTATCATCTCGGCCAGTTCCCGCATCGCATGGGTACGGCCGATGAGTTTCCGGGCCTTTTCGCGGTTGACGGTCCGGTGGAAACTGACCTCGCTCTTCAAGCCGGCCTTTTCCAGGGCGTTCTGGACCACGAGCATAAGCTTATCCACGTCAAAGGGCTTGACCATATAGTCATAGGCGCCCAAGCGCATGGCTTCAACCCCGCTTTCCAGCGAGGTGTTGGCGGTTAAGACGATGATTTCCATGGCCGGATTGATTTCCTTGGATTTCCTGAGCAGTTCCAGGCCGTCCATATCGGGCAGGCCCAGGTCAAGAATAAGAAGCGGAAAACTCCGGCTGTCCAGGATAGACAGGCATTCTCCGGCGTTAGTAGCTGACTGGAGTTTATAAACGCCCTCGAACACGGCGTTCAAACTCTTTATGACGCCCGGGTCGTCATCCACGGCCAGGATTTCTAAGAGATGGTCTTTCATAGAAGAGAACACGAATAGGACGAATAGGAGCGAATGGGACGAATAAATTATTCGTGTAATTCGTCTTTATTCGTGTGATTCGTGTTTATACTTTCCTGTAATTATACCAAATTACGTCTCGCTGGGCAATTTAATTGTGAATTCAGTGCCCTGATTCTTTTGGCTGGCGACCGAGATGGCGCCCTGGTGCTGTTCAATGATTTCCTTGCAGATAGTCAGGCCCAGACCCAGTCCGGCTTTCTTGGAGGTCTGGAACGGCTCAAAGAGAGTGGCCAATTGGGCGGCATCCATGCCGGAGCCGGTATCGCCGACCTTGATAACCATTCCGCTGCCGTTCATGCCGGCTGATATGCGCAATGCGCCGCCCGAGGCCATGGCCTGCAAGGCGTTCTGAATCAGGTTGATTAGGACCTGCTTGAGTTTATCCGCATCGGCATTTAAGAAGAGGTCATTTGATTTGATGTCGATAGTGGCCTTGATATTGTCCTTGAACATCTGCTCCCGAAACAAGGCCAGGGTTTCGTTGATAAGCAAAGCCAGGTTAATCCGGTTGAGGTTCAGTTTCCGGATGGCCGAGAAATCGCTTAAGGATGCCATCATCTTTTCCAGCCGAACCATTTCATGAGGCACGGTGTCATTGAACTGGGCGATGAACTTGTCGTCCTTATAGCGCTTGGGCAGGAGCTGGATAAAGGTCTTGACGCCGACTAAGGGGTTCCTGATTTCGTGGGCAATCTTGGAGGTGGCTGTGCCGATGGCCGAGAGTTTTTCCAGCCGTTTGGCCTTGCGCATCCGAATAATCATATTGTCAAAGGCGTTGAGCAGTCCGCCCATTTCATCGGTCCGGTCCGATTTGATTGACTGCTCCAGGTTGCCGGCTCCGACTTTTTCGGTAGCATCAATCAGGGTCTTGAGCGGGCCAGTGATTTTATTGGCCAGTAGCAAGCCAACGATAATGGCCGTCAAGATAGACAGGACCATGATGAGCAGCGCCTTTTTCTGCATAATAGCGGAAAAAGCATAGGCGTCTTTGACCGGCTGGCGGATAATCAGGCCCCAGCCAAAGGCGTTGAGAGGCGCATAGGCGCTCAGCCAACCCGTGGCGCCTGATGCGGCGCCAGCGCCACCTTTTTGTGTTTCTATGCTGCCGCTTTGGCCTGCCAGCACGGCCTGGACCTCAGGCGTACTTTTTAGATTCTCGGACTGGTAGACCCGTTTCTCCTCGTTATGGAGCAGGACATAGCCCTGCTCATCCACGATGAGAATCTGGCCAGCGCCCAGTTTTATCTGATTGATGATAGCCCAGATGGAGTTGAGTTTGACCTCGGCAATAAGCGCCCCGACCGTTCCTTCGGGCCTTACTATCGGCGCTGTGATGGTGATATAAGGCAGATGCTCCGGCGAGAAATAGACCTGGGAGATGGATGGTTTTGTGGAAGGATAACAACCCCCTTTATCCCCCTTTTCTAAGGGGGACTTTAATTCCCCCTTATCAAAGGGGGGCAGGGGGGTTGTTCCCTGGGATTTTACATCCGAAGAAACAATCTCTTTTCCATCTTCAGACACAATCGCCACCCGTTCAAAGAGATGCGGATAATCCGTGACCATCCGGTAGAGCAGGAGTTTCCGGGTATCGGAATCATTGATATTGGCGCCGCCTAAGATGCCGGCGGTATTAAGCAGGAGCGCCTGGGGCTGGTCTATGAAATCATTGAGTTGCTGGGCCGTATTCCGGCAGATTTCCTCGTAGTCGCGCAGGACCGAGTCCTTGACCGCCGCCCGGCTGGCCGTGATTAACAGCCCGCCCAGGACCACCAGGGAAATAATCATTAAAATGGCAAAGGCCAGGCCAATCTGCTGCCAGAGCCGGCGCGGGGTTAACTTCTCAATAAAATTCATATAATAACACGAAGAAATACTAACACGAATAAGACGAATAGGAACGAATGGCACGAATAATTTATTCGTGTAATTCGCCTTTATTCGTGTAATTCGTGTTCTCTTTCTTGGTGAACTCCTTACAGCACTCCCCGCTCGTAATCCATCTTCAGCAACTGCGGGAAGATTTTTTCGTAATATTCCTTATCGCAGGCCGGTTTGGTATAGTCGCCGTGTTTCAACTGGGCGATATACCTGCACCCGCCGCCGCACATGGGCACATAGGGACACTCCAGACATTCCTGCGCCTGCCAGGGTTTCATGGTTATAAACTCCGCATAGCGGTGATTGAAGCGCTTCGTGCGGACGTTGCCGATACAGAACTGTTCCCGGCCGACGAAGGCCTCGCATTTGTAAATATCGCCCGCGGGGTCTATCACCAGCATTGAGTCGTCCATGGTCATCGGGCAGGCATTGACCTTGACCGATGACGGCGTCCGGTAGCCGCGCTGAATCAGTTCACGCTCTAATTTGATGCCCTCCTCGGCCAGTTCGCCGGAGAGTTTATGGCAACCCACGGGTTCTACCCCCACACCAATCCGGTCTTCACCCCCACACCAACGCTTTTGGTGTGGGGGTGAATCGGTATAATATATTTTGCGCCCTTCACCTTCCTTTTCCGCCTGACAGCAAGAAGTTTTGTTATCGGGATTGGTGTGGGGGTCTACGGCCAGCTTATCATCCGCGCCCAGACGCGAGACCACCGGCGCAAAGAGCACCCGGCTAATCCGCTTATTTAAGCCCTTTTGCTCCAGATAGTCAAGCAACCGATGCAGTCCGGCGATGTTGGCCCGGTCAAAGTTAGCGCCCAGCTCTACTTTCACTTGCGCTGGCGCATTGTCATTGCGAGCGGCGCCAACGGCGGCGCGTGGCAATCCCGCATTAATGTGAGATTGCTTCGTCGCTCCGCTCCTCGCAATGACAGGTGTAGAATCCCCCAACACCTCCTCTATATTTCTGATAATCGTCTCAAACGAACCCCGGCCGTCTAAGAACGGACGGCGTGAATCATGCACGGCCTTGTCGCCGTCTAAGGTGATGCGGATACTGGTCAGCCCGAGTTTGACTAACTGCTCCATCAGCTCTTTTCTGACCAGCGAGCCGTTGGTTATCATCCCGAAGGAAAACTTTATGCCACGCTCCTTAGTCCACTGCTGGAGTTCGGTGGCAATCTTAATCACGGCCTTGGGATTCATCAGGGGTTCGCCGCCGTAGAACATCAGCCGGATTTTATGCGACTTCTTCTCCTCGGCCTTATGCTGGAGATAGGCGATGACCTGTTCTGCGGTCTGGTCATCCATAGACCTTTCATCCTTAACCCGCTCCTCAAAGCAATAGGTGCAGGCGAAGTTGCATTTGAATGTGGTCAAAATCGTGGCGTGCAAGGGACGTTCGCGGTATTTTATTTCGCTGAACCAGTGGTCCATCACGCGGTTCTCGTCCGTCTCTTTATCAATGATAATGCCGGAATCCAGCAGGGTGTTGAGGCAGGACTGTTCGTCGCTGTTATAACAACCCCCTTTAGGAGAACACGAATGAGACGAATGGGAATTATTCGTGGGATTCGTTCCATTCGTGCTATTCGTGTTCCTCCGGAATAAAGGGGATTGGGTGCTGGTCACCCGTCCAATAAACTCCTTCACTTCCTTATTTATCCTGAGCACCCCCTGGGTCCGGGTGTTATAAACGAGACATTCACCAGTGTCAGCAGGGTCGCCCGCCCCCACACCAATTCCATTGGTGTGGGGGTAGAACACAGTGTATTTAGATAATTTCATAATTACATGATGTATCCAAGTATATAGATTACTAACTCGGTGGAGTTGTTTCCGCTCACGTAGGCCTGCCACAAGAGCGTCCTGTCCTGTGCCACGGGCATCAGGACTGAGCCGCCGTTAGATATTCCGGGCGCATTAACCGGCGGCGCCATGACCTGCAGGGCATATTCCGCGCCGAGTTGCCTGAAGATGTAGGCCATCATCCCGCCGTTGGCATAACTCTGGTTGATGCAGGCGATGGAGACAATCACGGCTTTGGTATTGACCGGGATAATCGCCGAGAGGTCCACGCTAGCCGGTTGGGTGGTGGCAACAATCCCGCCCTGGTCCAGGGCTGTAGCCGGCGCGGGTAACATGGTCAGGACATCGCCTAATGACAAAGCCGGGTCAAGTTTGGCCTGGGTAATTTGTCCATCGCCGATTTCCGCGGTCGCCAGCGGCGGAATCATCGGACGCACCGGCACTGAAAAGGACAACTTGGCCGGCGTGACCGCGCCATTGGCAATCTCATCAGCCGTAACCGGCGGCACCAGCGGCCGGACTACCGGCGTAAATGATAATTTGGCCGCAGTCACCGCGCCATTGGCAATCTCATCGGTCGTGACAGACGGGGTAATCGGCCGGGCAATAGACGGCGGGGTGAAAGAAAGTTTCGCCGGGGTGACCGCGCCGTTGGCAATCTTCTCCGTGGTGATGGCGCTGTTGGCTAATTTCTCGTTGGTGACGGCCTTGTCTTGTATTCGCGAGGTGGTCACGGCCAGCTCGGCGATTTTAGCGGTGATGATTGCCCCGGCGGCGATTTTTTCGGCCCGGACGCTGGAGTCGCGCAGTTTGGAGCCGTAAACCGTGCCCTCGGCGATTTTAGAGCCGGTCACCGCGCCGGTGGCGATTTTTTCGGTCGTCACCGCGCCGTCCTTGAGTTTGGCGCTGGTCACGGACTCGTCGGCCAGTTTCGGGCTGGTCACGGCCTGGCCGGCGATGTGTTCGGTTTTGACTTCGTTGGGTAATAATGGCATACTAAACTCCTTGTTCAAAGAGTTCAACAGTTCAAAGGGTTCAAGGTGTTTTATTTCCCCTTGAACTTCTTGAACCCCTTGAACACTTTTGAACTATCTTTACGCGATGACCACCGGTTGCGGGTCGCTCCAGGGCCCGTTATTGGCCGGAGTGGTCAGGTTGGTCCAGCGGAAGAAGCCGTAAAACTTTTTGCCGGCATTTTCAATACCAGTCGCTATCTTGAACCGGGCCTTTTTGGAGACCTGGGTCTCCATGGACTTGGTCGGTTTTTCCGGCGGCATCTCGCCGACCGGAATCAGGTCGTATTGGACCTCGACCCCGTCCGCGTCCGGATGAATACTGGCCATGGTCTTGTCGCGGGCCACCTTGACCGCGACCCCCAGGATTCCGCCGCGCAGGACATCGAACTCCACCACCGGGACCGTGATAATGGCCGGCCGCGGGGTCGGCTCCAGGTCACGGATGGTCAGCCCTAAGTCGCGCTTGTCGCTATTGGACAGCGGGCCGCAATAGTTCCGGACGAAGGCCCGGAGTTCCTTTTCATAAATCGCCCGCATCTCGTTATGGGTCTGGACGCCGTTCCGGGTCCGGGTGTTTTCATTCTGGATGGCCAGATAGAGCGGCTCGTATTGGGCACGCCGGGCTACTAAGGCCGCCACAGCCGCGGCCGGGAAGCCCCAGGCCACCTGATTGGTCACCGACCGGTTGACGAAATTTGCCTGCCAGATGTAGAACTCGCCGTTACCTCTCGGGATAAGTATTTTGTTCATAATAATCTCCTTTCATTTTGGTATATATAACGCGACTTCTGTTATATATAACGCGGCTTCCGGTGTATATAACGCGGCTCCCGGTGTATATAACGCGGCTCCCGGTGTATATAACGCTACTTCCGTTATATATAACACGGTTTCCGTTGTATATAACGCGACTCCCGTTATATATAACGCGACTTCCGGTGTATATACCCGGGGAAGCCGGTCCCCCGATAATTGGTCAGGGGACCGGATTATTATCTTTACTCGTCATAACCCACGGACGCAAAGGTAAATTTCGGGCAACAACCGAGGTTCTCGGTTGCTTCCTGGCCTTGACGGATTACTTCTATCTTCACTACGACTCACCCCCTCTTACTTACTGTTAGCGACGAAGGAGCGTTACAGTAAGTTAGACCTCGCCGAATCCAGCCAGAGGCGGGAGTAGGCGGGTTACCTTACCGGTGTCCTTCGCCACAGGTTACAAAGTGTCCATTCCGCTTAAGACGGAATGAACGGGTGAGCCGCGCGCGACTTCGTTAAATCTTTGCCACAAAGGCACTAAGGCACTAAGAAGAATTATCTTTGTGTCTTTGTGTCTTCGTGGCTAATATTCCAATCTTTTATGGTATAAAACGGCATATTCGCCGAAAATAGTTTATCGGTATTGCCGAAGCGGGCGTTGACCGCGCCTAAATTAGGCAGGCAATACAGGAACGTCCCGGACTGCTCGGCATAGACCAGCCGGTGCAGTTTATGATAGAGTTCCTGCCTCTGGTTGATATCCTGTGTTGCGTTCGCCTGCTCAAACAGGGCGTCTATCTCATGGTCAACGTATGGCCAGAGTTTGCCTGCCCGGGCGTGTTTGTCAGAGGTCCATTTCGGCTCCAAATCAGCCGGTGTCATCATAATGCTGATAACGGCCGCGCCGGCTTCTTTAATCAATTCCTTATCCTGATGGCTATGGTCGTAGGTTTTAATCTCGCATCGGACGCCGATTTTATAGAGGTCCTGATAGACTATTTTGGCGATGGTTTCGGTGACGCGCTCCTTGGGGTCGACTAAGAGGGTGAAGCGGAATTCCTGACAACCCCCTGAATCCCCCTTTATTAAGGGGGAATTGCCCGACTCCCCCTTAGAAAAGGGGGTCGGTCCCTCTGACGGGATCCCGTTGAGGGAGGGGTTGTTATCCCAGCCCGCCTCTTTCAATAATTCCAACGCCAGGGCTGGGTTATATTCCAGCGGACTGATGAATGGGTCAGCCCCATTAGAAGCGTCCGATAATGAAGAGTCCGACTTAATTAAAGGATTATTCTCACGCTCGTGTGCGCTTCTAACGGGGCAAGAGAACCAGGCGCCGGGAATGAACGGCCCGGTGGATTGCACGCCTAAACCACTCTCTATCTTATTGATAATCTCCGGGATGTTGATGGCGTGGGCCAGGGCCTGGCGGACTTTCTTGTCCTTAAAGAGCGGATGTTCGGGATTATAATCAATCATATAGGTATAGATGGACGGGAAGGAATAGGCCCGGAAGGCCGGGTCGCGGGCCAGCGTCTCAAATTGCTCGGTGTTCAGGAACTGAATCATATCGGTTTCGCCCTTCATAAATGCCGAGAAATATTGGGCGAAGGTGTCGTAGCCGCGCGCCTCTATGCGATTTACCCCCACACCAATTCCTTTGGTGTCGGGGTCATAATAATCCTGATTCCGTTCCAATATGATAGTGTCATCCTTGGTCCGCTCGACAAACCGGAACGGCCCGGTGCCAATGGGGTTTACCCCCACACCAATCCGGTCGGAATCGTTATAATAGATTTTGCGCCCCTCACTTTCCTTTTCCGCCTTATAATAAGAAGTTTTGTTATCGGGATTGGTGTGGGGGTGTATCGGAAAATTCATCAGATTGATGAAAGACGCCTGTGATTCGTTTAAGCGCACGACAAAGGTATGCTTATCCTCTGCCTTTATATCTTTTATCATAGTATAGTTCTCCCGCCACGGGGAATTGGTCGCCGGGTCAAGGATTGCGTTATAGGTAAACGCGCAGTCCTCAGCCGTAAGTTCTACGTTGTTATGGAAGCGCACGCCTTTGCGCAGGTTAAACGTATAGGTCAGACCATCCTGAGAGACCTGCCAGGACTCGGCTAAGTCCGGCTCAGGCATCATCCGCTCGTTGATGCGAACCAGCGCGCTAAAGACCAGGTCAGCCAGATTGACCGAAATCGTGCTGTTGGTGATAATCTGGTTAATGGGTCCGGGTTTGCCGCCCAGCCCGCCGATTCGTAAAGTCTTATCTCCTTCGGTTTCTGTTTTGCCGCATCCGATTAGGATAAGCGGCAAGATACATAAGAGCAATTGGCCTGCCAGTTGGCTGATAATCGGGCGGAAATATTTTCTGTTCATATAACTATTATTATAACTTGTTGCCGGGCGTGGCATAAGGAAAATTATGAAATATTATTATTTTATCGGGCAAAATCGGCCCGAATCTGCGGATGTGAGGCACCAGTGGTCTTTGCACAAGTTCTTGTGCATCCCGAAGGTCTTCGGGATGTTCGTTCCGCTCCAGTAGGTGCTCACGGTCCCTTCGGGTTCTTCGGTCACGCTTCGCTTAGTGCTTGTGCATGGAAATGCAACCGCAGATTTCACAGATTACACAGATATTATTCTAATCAGTGAAATCGGTGTAATCTGTGGTTTAGAATGTATATTTCACCCCGAATTCAATGGTCCGGCCGGGCATGGGCAGGAGTTCGTGATACCAATAATCGCGGTCAAAGATATTATAGACCCCGAGGAATACGGATTGCCCGGAGTTGGTTATCCGGTCGAGTTTATAATCAACCTTGATGTCCCAGATGAATTTGCGGTCGTTGGGGTTGTTCGTAACCGGCTCGTTCCAAAAACGGTAATTGCCGTTGAGGGCGATATTGATGTCCCTAAAATATCCCTGATACCGGTAATTCAGGCCGAGGTTGTAGGTGAGTTTGGAGATGCCGTTGCCCTGGACCAGGGCGCCGGTATCACGGTCCTGGACCCGGTTGACACTATAGCCGGTCTTGGTTTCCAGGTCGTCTGAGATACGATATTTGGTTTCTAATTCGATGCCCTGCCGGCGCACACCTGAAATGTTGTCCATCATATTGTTGATGACATCGTAGGTTACCAAATCATTTACCTCAGCCCGGTAATAAGCGAATTTGAGGAACAGGTCTTTTGCGGGCTTGGTATCCAGCGAGGTTTCGTAGACGGCCGGGGCCCGCTCGGCCTTCAAGCCCGGATTGGGCGAGATGACGTTGATGTATTTGTAAATCAGGGGCGGTGCGTTGAATGCCTTGGAATACGAGAGCCGGAGATGCGAATCCAGCGGCAGTTGATAGACCGCGCCGGCTGAGGGACTGAATTGCGAGCCGTAGGCCTGGTTGTCGTCGTAGCGCGCGCCGAGATTGACTGATAATTTATCGCCGGCTATGCCGGTCTGCAGATAGTTGACGTAATAGCCCTGGCGGCTGAATCTTTCCTTAGCGGTCATCAGGTCGGATTCCAGCGAGTCCCAGCCCAGGTCAGCGCCGGAAGAAAGGGTTTGTTTGTCATTCATCTTTATCGTGGACTGCAAATCTAAGCCGGTGAAGATATTTTTACTGGCCGCTTTGTTTACAAGCGCATAACCCGGGATGCCGAAGTTCTCGACCTTGCTGTCCTGATTAGCCACCTTGGCAGTGGCGTTGAATTCCCAGGTCTTGTCCGGGGCGATAAAGAATTTAAGCGAGCCGTATCTGGCAAAATAAGTCAGGTCCTCGCTGTAGCCCAAGGTCGGGAATTCAAAACCGCCCATATCCGAGCCGGTGTAATGCAGGGCGGCTTCCAGATAGGCGTCGTCTGAGAGCGCGTAATTTACCTTGGATGAGAATTTCGTGCTGACCAGGTCGCTGTTGGGCCGGAATTCGTCGTTGCTCTCCAAGCCGCTCATCCAGACCAGATAGGAGAATTTGTCTGACTTGCCTGAGATTTCGAGATTTTCACGTTGGTAGTTATAGGCGCCGCTGGCCGCGGCCAGTGACAGCGTGGCTTGGAACGGTTTGGCGGTCTGCGGCTGTTTGGTGATGATATTGACTACGCCGCCCAGGGACGAGCCCCAGACCGAGGAATTAGAGCCTTTGATGATTTCTATGCGCT
>Ga0208373_1004430_pt1 | contig 12630 bp, 10 predicted proteins | sample RifOxyC2_FD_184036 | JGI IMG/M metagenome (GOLD analysis project Ga0208373, IMG submission 184036) | Soil microbial communities from Rifle, Colorado - Rifle Oxygen_injection C2 (SPAdes) | ecosystem: Environmental > Terrestrial > Deep subsurface > Rock core/Sediment | place: Rifle, Colorado...
TAGCGACTTTGCAAATCCTTTAAAAATTGATTCTGCAATATGATGGTTATTCTTACCGACATGATTTTTAACGTGCAAATTCATTCCGCAAGAACTAACTAAGCCCCTAAAAAATTCTTCAATCAACGAAAAATCAAAATCCAAAGAGTTTTTAAATTTTACATCAAATGAAATATAAGGTCTACCTGATAAATCTATTGCTATATAACTCAGCGACTCATCCATAGGAAGTAAAAAATTTCCATATCTTGAAATACCCTTTTTTTTACCAAGAGCCTTTTTTATTGCTTCGCCTAATACGATACCTAAATCCTCAATAAGATGATGATTATCAACTTCCGTATCACCCTTTGCAATAACTTTTAAATCAACTAATGAGTGCTTAGAAAAAAGAGAAAGCATATGATCTATAAAAGGAATTGTCGTTTTAACATTATATTTACCGTTACCATCCAAATTTAATGATAATTCTATATCTGTCTCTGACGTCTTTCTTATAATTTTTGCTTTTCTCACATTGCCCCCAATAATATAGTATACAGAATACAGTAGTGGCGGGGTCTCCCCGCCTGTGGATACGGGATACAGGATATCCGCCTCTGATACTTTCTTGCCCACCAACGTTTCAGTGGTGGGGGCGGACAGGCAGGATAAAGAATACAGAAAAAGGATTTTTATTAATTGATTTTTCTTTTATGTATTCTGATATCTGTCTTTTATTATTCTGATTTTAATTGATTCAGCGTGTTTGTATAAACCTTCTGTATTTGCTAATTCAATAATTGAATCAGCACTTTTACTAAATGCAGAATTTCTATATTGTATAACTGATGTAGTTTTAAAAAAATCATATACAGACAATCCGGAAGAAAATCTTGCAGTCTTACCTGTTGGGAGTACATGGCTTGGTCCTGCAAAATAATCTCCTAAAACAACCGTAGAATAATTACCTATAAATATTGCTCCGGCATTTTTAATTTTCCTAGCTATATTTAACGGATTTTTGGTCATTATTTCAAGGTGCTCGGGCGATATTTCGTTTGCTGCATTAATTACTCTTTCTATATCATTGTCGTACATAATTTTTATCTGATTTTTAAATAATTCTATTCTTTTTTTAACATTTTCATAAAGTCTTTTTGATAATGATATAACCGTTGCTTTTGCATCTGTATCATGCTCGCATTGTGCATATAAATCTTTAATAATAAACTCCGTTTTTGCAGATTCATCTGCAATTATGAGAATTTCGCTAGGACCTGCCAACATATCAATTCCCACATCACCAAAAACCTGTCTCTTCGCTTCTGTAACATATTTATTACCTGGACCTACAATCTTATCAACTTTAGATATTGTTTTTGTGCCGTATGCCAATGCCGCTACAGATTGTGCACCTCCAATACGATATATTTCGTTCACACCGCATATTTTTGCTGTTGCTAACAAATCGTTAGTTACATTTTTTGCCGGTGTAGTTATAACTATTCTTTTAACACCTGCAATTTTAGCAGGAATTGCTGTCATTAAAACTGTTGAAGGATACGAAAATCTGCCTCCCGGAACATATATTCCCACAGAATTTAACGGTTTAAAAACATGTTTAAGAACAATTCCTTTCTTCTTTAGAATTTTTGATTTTGGCAAAATACTTTTTTGAAAAAAATCAATATTTTTCTTAGCTGATTTGACTGCATTTATAAAAGTTCTATTTACACTTTTATAAGCAAAAATAATTTCATCTTCGGTTACCTTAAAATTTTTCGGGGTTAATTCTATTCCATCATACCTTTTAGTAAAATAGCTTAAAGCGGAATCCCCTTCATTTTTTACTTTTTTAATAATATTTTTAACAATATTTTCCATAATATCATTATTCATCTATCAATACAATTTTTGAAAACAGTGGTTAGGGATTAACGTTCCACTCCCTATACACTATACGCTTTCCCCTTTTTTTAGATACCCTTCTTTTATTAGTTTAATATCTGCACCCAAATTTTTTAACTTACCTACAATATTTTCATAACCGCGATATAAATGTTCCAAACCGGTTATTTCTGTTTTGCCTTTAGCAGCAAGCCCTGCTAATATCAATGCTGCTGACGAACGCAAATCCGATGCAACAACCTTAGTTCCTGTTAACTTCTTTACTCCGCTTATGACGGCGGAATTTCCTTTAATTTTTATATCTGCCCCCATTCTGACCAATTCCCCTACCGTTTGCAGTCTATTTTCAAAAATAGTTTCAGTAATAACCGATTCGCCCTTGGCAATAGTCATCAAAGCCATCAATAAGGGCTGCAAGTCAGTAGGAAAACCGGGAAATACTTGTGTTTCAATATCAATACTTTTTATTTTATTTATTCCTTTAATATTCAAAAAACTATTTTTCTGATATATTTTTACACCTGCTAATTTTATTTTTTCAATCAATGATTCATTATGTTCCTGAATCAAATTAGTTATTTTAATATCTCCCGAAGTTATTGCCGAAGAAATAATATACGTACCAGTTTCAATCCTATCCGGCATCACCGTATAGGTACATCCATTTAATTTTTTTATACCATTAACTATTATTTTTTTGGTACCGATACCGGATATTTTTGCTCCGCATTTATTTAAGAAATTAGCCAAATCAATTATTTCCGGTTCCATTGCGGCATTTTCGATAATTGTTTCACCCTTTACAAGCGTCGATAGCATTAATAGATTTTCAGTCGCTCCAACAGAAGGAAAATCAAGAATAATTTTTGAAGCAACCATTTTCTTTGCCTTTAATGAAATATCTCCTTCTTTAATCACATATTTCACACCTAATCTTTTAAAACCGTCTAAATGAATATTTATCGGTCTTATACCTATAGCACAACCGCCCGGAAGAGAAATCTTCGCTTTTTTAAATCTCGCAATGAGAGGTCCGGCAACAAGCACAGAAGCACGCATTTTACAAACAAGATCATACGGTGCATCAGAACATATATTATCGCCTTTTGAAATAATTATTCTATCTTTATTTTTTTTAATCTCTTTACCAAGATGCCTTAATAAAGATATTACGGTATTTACATCTTCTAAGTCAGGAACATTTCTTATCTCACATCTATCGTCCGTTAGCAAAGTAGAAATTAATATCGGCAGTGCCGCATTTTTCGAACCGCTTATTGTAACAACACCCTTAAGTTTTTTGCCACCGTTAATAATAATTTTGTCCATAAATAATTCTTTCCTGATTCGTATAGTCTTTTAAAATTTTTATTCTTTTATACCCGTTAATTTTCATAATTTCTTTTATCGGTTCGGAATGGTGATATCCGATTTCAAATATTAAATATCCTCTTTTATTAAGATATTTTTTACTTTCAGGTATTATTCTTTTATAAAACGCTAAACCGTCTTTTCCCCCGTCCAGTGCTATTACAGGCTCATTATGAATTTCTCTTTGCAAAGTTTTTATTTCTTCTGTTTTTATATACGGCGGATTTGAAATTATTAAATCATATTTTTTATATTTTAATTTGGAAATAGAACCGAATATATCACTTTGAATAAACTCAATCTTTTTGGTTACATTATTAAGTGACGCGTTTTTTTTTGCAATTTTTATGGCTTCTTTTGAAATATCTATTGCAGAAATGTGTGAATTCGTTGAATAATTGGCGATTGAAACAGCAATATTCCCCGAACCGGTGCCTACATCAAGTATTTTAACCGGCTTTTTTAAATATTTTAATATTTTCAGAACATGTTCAATTAAACATTCGGTTTCTTGTCTTGGTATTAAAACATTTTTATTCACCGAAAATTTTAATCCCATAAATTCCGTATCACCAGTAATATATTCAGTCGGAATCGCTTTTTTTCTTTTTAATACCAATTTCTTATATAACTCACTTTCTTTAATTGTAATATTCTTTTTATTTAAATGACTGAAATAAATGTCGTTAAATTTCAAATTCAAACAATGTGCCAGAAGTACTTTGGAATCAAAACTATATTTTTTTCCGAGTATTGATTCACCCCAGCATAAAAGTTCTGATATATTCATAATATCTCAATTTTCTTTAAAGCATTAACAATATCGTCTAAATCACCATCTAATATCATTTCTATGTTGTGAAAATTTTCATTTATTCGATGTTCTGTTATCCTATCCTGCGGAAAATTATATGTCCTTATTTTTTCGCTTCTATCACCGGTTCCTATCTGTTTTTTCCTGTCCATAGCTATTTTTTGCTGCTGTTGTTTCTTAACCATATCAAACAACCGTGCTTTTAATATCTTCATCGCTTTTAATTTATTTTTTAGTTGTGACCTTTCATCTTGGCAGGCAACAACTACGTTTGTAGGAACATGTGTAATCCTAACCGCAGAATCTGTTTTTTGAAGATACTGTCCACCATGTCCTCCTGCGCGATAAGTATCAATTTTGAGATCATTGTGATTTATACTAAATTCTACATCATCAGGTTCAACAAGAACAGCTACTGTAACTGTTGATGTGTGTATTCTCCCGGATGCTTCTGTTTCAGGAACTCTTTGAACCCTGTGTGTTCCGCTTTCATATTTAAAAAAACTATAGGCACCTTGCCCGCTTGAATTTATAGACTCACCTTCAACCGTGAAAACAACTTCCTTTACACCTCCTATTCCGATTGAACTAATCTCTAATATTTCAGTTTTTAAACCTTTGTTTTGGGCATATCTGCTATACATCCTGTATAATTCAGAAACAAACAATGCAGATTCATCGCCACCTGCAGCAGCGCGGATTTCAATTATAATATCCTTTTTATCCAACGGATCTTTGACCTTCAGCAGTTCTTCCAATTCCTTTTCTAAAACATTTCTTTTTTCTTCTAATTCTTTAAGTTCTTCTTTTGCAAGTTCAACCATTTCCAAATCATCGGTCTTAATTATTTCTTTAATATGTAAAATTTCCTTATTAATCCTTTCAAAACACAGATATTTTTCAATAACCGGATAAATCTCTTTTCTTCTTTTTGTCAAATCTTTTAATTTCTGCGTGTCGGAAATTATCGTATTATCAGATAGAGAATTTTCAATCGTCTGATATTCCTTTTTCATGTCTTCAAGTTTTTCTATACTCATTATAATGTAGTCCTCTTCCGTTTTTCTTCCTGTAGTGCCGAGTTTACTCGGCGATTCTTTTTAACACCGCCGAACCCTACACTAAACCGTAGTCGGGCAAGCAAGTTCGGCAACTACACATCATTTTCATTTTATTCTTCTGTAGTTGCCGAGTTTACTCGGCGTTTCTTTTTAACACCGCCAACCCTACACTAAACCGTAGTCGGGCAAGCAAGTTCGGCAACTACACATCATTTTCATTTTATTCTTCTGTAGTTGCCGAGTTTACTCGGCGTTTCTTTTAGCCTCGTTCGGTGCAGTGGCTCCGAACTTCGGGTGCAATAAATAAGGCAAAGAAATCTTAGTAAGAAAACTTTGCCTTAATATTTAAGTTATGAATTAACTACTTTTCCGCTTTTTCCGATGATTTTCGCTCCTTCTTTGCTTCTAACTTTTTTCCAAAATCTTTCTTAGGAATAAGTTTTGGCACTGCTTTTTTGATTTTCTTCAACGGCTTAATTTTCATTAATACTTCTTTTGGTTTTCTTGTTACTGCTTTTCCGCCCGTCTTGGAATATTTTGAAACAAATTTATCAACACGACCTGCGGTATCAATAAGTTTTTGTTTACCTGTAAAATAAGGATGGCATTTTGAGCAGATATCCAATTTTATTTCGGACTTTGTTGACATAGTAGCAAAACTATTGCCACAAGCACAACTAACCTTACACTCAACATATTTTGGATGAATTCCTTCTCTCATTTTAACCTCTCTTAAATAATTTATTATTCACCTATCTACCCCACCAGCTGGCATATTGGCAAATGATGGATTAGTGATAGATACAGATTAAACCTTCTAAAAGCAATGCTTTAATTTAATTATATCAAATATTAAAAAAAAGTCAATCTTACTTTAAAAAATCTGTTTTCCAATATATTTTAGCGGATCTACCGCCCTACCGTATTTTCGCACTTCAAAATGCAAATGCGGACCTGTTGAAAAACCTGTAGAACCTACTCTCCCTATTATACTTCCGGCTTTTACATATTGGTTCTTCTTTACCGTATATGAACTTAAATGGGCATATCTTGTTGAAAATCCGTTTTTATGTAATATTGTTACAACTTTACCATAACCGAATTTTGTACCTGCAAAAACCACTCTGCCGCTGCTTGATGCTCTGATAGGAGCACGATAACACCTGCCAAAATCGACTCCTTCGTGAAATCTATTATATTTAAAAATAGGATGTCTCCTAAGTCCGAATCTGCTGGTTATACGATAACTAAGAACCGGTTGTAAGAAATCTGCAAAATGAATTTTTATTCCGGGTATAAAAACCTTGTCGCCTGCAGATAATTCTTCATCTTCGTCAAAATCATTAGCAATAAGAATCGTGTCCATATTAATACCATATTTCTTTGAAATAACTTCAAAATTATCGCCTTTCTTAACAGTATATATATGTCCCTTTTTATTTACAACCCATATATTTTTATTCGGTCCTACATATGTTGTTTCAAGGTTATTTATTCCTCTGATTGTTGCAACATCAATGCCATATTTTTTTGCAATTTTATTTATATTTTCACCTTTTTGAACAGTATGATTTAGAATTATAAATTCATCCAGATTTTTAATAATATCATAATCCGGGAAAACGCTCTTTTGACTGGTAAGCAACAATTCATCGTATATAGGTTTGCTTGTTGTTGCTGTAAGTTTAATTGAAACTAAAAGCAAAATCACAACTATTGCGAAAATAATTTTATTCATTAAATTCATAGTTTTTATCATTTACTTATCCCTATACGCTCTACGCTGACCCTATTGTGACATTTCCATAGATTTTAGAAAATCCTTATTTGATTTTGTTGCGGATATCTTTTCAATTAAAAGCTCCATAGATTCTGTAGGTGACATTGGTGTCAGCACTTTCCTTAATATCCATATTTTATTTAAAACTTCAGGTTCGAGAAGAAGTTCTTCTTTTCTGGTTCCGGATCTATTAGTATCAATTGCCGGGAAGATTCTTCTATCGGCAAGTTTCCTGTCAAGATGAATTTCCATATTTCCTGTCCCTTTAAATTCTTCAAAAATAACATCATCCATTTTGCTTCCGGTATCAACAAGAGCGGTTGCTATAATAGTTAGTGAACCGCCTTCTTCAATATTTCTTGCCGCACCAAAAAACCTTTTCGGTCTCTGTAAAGCATTTGAATCAAGTCCGCCGGAAAGAACCCTTCCTGATGATGGTTGAGTAGTATTATAAGCCCGCGCTAATCTTGTAATTGAGTCAAGTAAAATTACTACATCTCTCTTATGTTCAACCAAACGTTTGGCTTTTTCTAAGACCATCTCTGAAACCTGAATATGTCTTTCCGCAGATTCATCAAAAGTTGAAGAAATAACCTCTGCCTTAACAGAACGCTGCATATCGGTAACTTCTTCAGGCCTTTCATCTATCAATAAAACAATCATATGTATTTCCGGATGATTATTTGATATTGCATTTGCAATTTTTTGTAATATGATAGTTTTCCCTGCACGCGGTGGTGAAACAATTAATCCCCGCTGTCCTTGCCCGATGGGAGTCATTAAATCCATAATACGGGTTGTGAGCTCGTCTTTTTTTACTTCAAGATTTATTTTTTTTTGAGGATAAAGCGGAGTTAAATTATCGAAAAGCACTCTTTCTCTTATTTTTTCGGGATCTTCGCCATTCACTGCTTGAACTTTCAGCAAAGCTAAGAATCTTTCATTTTCCTTCGGAGGTCTTACTTCGCCAGATACAGTATCTCCTTTTCTTAAAGCGAATTTTTTTATTTGTGACGGGGATATATAAATATCCTCTGGACCAGGCAAATAATTAGAATTTGGAGATCGTAAAAAACCGAAACCGTCCGGCAATACTTCTAAAACCCCTTCATCAAACATTAATCCGTTTGAGGTAATCTGGGCTTGTAGAATTTTGAATACCAAATCCTGCTTTTTTAAACCTGCCATGTCTTCAATTTTTAAATTCTTTGCCATAGCTGTAAGTTCAGACATACTCATTTTAGACAACGCAGAAATATCCGTCTTGTTTGTTTGCTCCATTTTCTCCTCACTTAGGGACATTATAAAATTGCCAGGTTACAAAAAGGCCGTTGTCCCATTTTACAAAAAACAAATAAAATATTTATATTTCACATTGATACTTTTTGTTTATGGATTTTCATATTGAAAGGCACATTCCGTTGGAAAATGTTATAACAAAATTCTTGTAAATTTTACCAATATTTTATTAGCATTATGTATTTACATTTTCGTACGGAATGAATTTTAGATGTGATTTTTAAAAATAAAATTATGTTGATTATTTAAAAGGTATTTGATGATTATGATGTTTCTACTGATTATAAAGAATTTATTTAATTTTGTCAAGTATTTTTTTAATTTCAGTTCTTATTTTTAACTTACCACTCGTATTATCTATGATATAATCAGCCATTTTTACCTTTTTTATTAGAGATATTTGCGTGCCTATTCTTTCCACTGCTTTACTCTTATTAATTTTATCGCGATTGATTAGTCTTTTGATTTGATTAGTATTATCGCAATAAACTACAATTATCTTATCAAATAAATATCCGATTTTTGCTTCAAATAAAAGAGGCACATCCACTACAACAATTTTAACATTCTTTTCTCTTAAATTTTGAATCTTTCTTTTAATCTCCCTTATAACTATAGGGTGTATTATTTTTTCAAGTAGTTTTCTCTTTTTTATATCACTAAACATTATGTTTGCAATTTTTTTTCGGTCTAATGTACCAAATATACTTTTTATTCTCTTGCTTATGTCTGAATTATAATAAACATCCCTTGCAATTTCATCTGAAGAAATTGTATTAATGCCTATTTTTTTTAATTCACTGATTACTAATGATTTACCTGAAGCGATTCCACCAGTTAATCCAATTGTTTTCATAATTTAGGGTCTGTTGAAAAATGTTTTTTGCACGTATTGTCATACCTGCGAAAGCGGGTATCCAGAATTTCAAATAATAGTTTCATATAAATCCTTCCACTCATAATTATCTTTTTCAATAAGTCCAATCTTCCATTTTCTTTTCCATTTTTTTATTTGTTTTTCTCTAACAATTGCAGATTCTGCCGTTTCATGCATCTCATACCATACCAAATCGTGAACATTATATTTTTTTGTAAAACCGTCAATTAAATTACTCTTATGCTCGTAAATCCTTTTAACTAAATTTGATGTTACTCCTGTATATAAAGTACCGTTCCGTTTACTAGAAAGAATATATACAAAAAAGTTCTTCATTTATTTTCTGGATTCCTGCTTACTACCGCAGGAATGACGGTAATGGATTCATGCCTGCCCGACTGCGTCATTCAGGCGGGCTTCCGCAGAGCCTGCCCGTACCCGATACGGGGAATGACAGGCTTTTTAGTCGTCATACCTGAGTGGTTTTAGCGGGTATCCAGACAGAATTTTCTGGATTCCTGCTTACTACCGCAGGAATGACGGTAATGGATTCAGGTCTGCCCGACTGCGTCATTCAGGCGGGCTTCCGCAGAGCCTGCCCGTACCCGATAAGGGGAATGACAGGCTTTTTAGTCGTCATACCCGAGTGGTTTTAGCGGGTATCCAGACAGAATTTTCTGGATTCCTGCTTACTACCGCAGGAATGACGGTAATGGATTCAGGTCTGCCCAGTTCTTCCCTATTTTTACGTTGACCGTAACAGGGATATCCAATTTAACCGCATTTTCCATTTCAGATTTTATGACAGTTATGACATTATTTAATTCTTCTTCTAATACTTCGAATAGAAGTTCATCATGCACTTGTAATAACATTTTACATTTTGATAATAAGTTTTGTCTTTTATTCTTTGCAGTTATATTTATCATTGCCACCTTTATTATGTCGGCAGAAGTACCTTGTATAGGAGTATTAATTGCAGTTCTTTCGGCAAACGAACGTATTTGCTGATTTTGGTTGTTAATCTCCGGCAAATATCTTATCCTACCTAAAAGCGTTGATACAAATCCGTCAATTTTAGCTTTTTTAATAGTTTCAGTAATCCAGTTTTTAATACCGCTATATCTCTCAAAATAAAGGTTTATGTATCTCTGGGCTTCTTCCGGCGAAATGCCAAGCTGCTGAGATAATCCCCATGATTGCTGTCCATAAATTATGCCGAAATTTATACCTTTTGCTCTGCTTCTCATTTCCTTTGTTACATCTTCTTTTCTTACTCCAAAAACTTCCGAAGCAGTTATTGTGTGAATATCCTCTCCCATTTTAAATGAATTACACATTATCTTATCCTTCGTAATATGCGCTAAGACCCTTAAATCTATTTGCGAATAATCAAAAGCTACGAGAATATATCCTTCTTCAGAAATAAAACCTCTTCTTATCCGCTTTCCCATATCCGTCTTTATAGGAATATTTTGCAGGTTTGGCTCAGACGATGAGAGGCGACCTGTTGTTGTTCCCGTCTGATTGAATGAAGTATGAAGTCTTTTTGTTTTCGGATTTATCTTATTTATTAGAGCATCTATAAAGGTTGATTTTAGCTTGGATATTTCCCGATAATCAAGTATTATTTTTGGCAGCTCATGTTGTTGTGCTAATAATAACAGAACCTCTTCATTAGTAGAATATCCTGTTTTAGTTCTTTTTATTGGTTTTAGATTCAGCTTTTCAAAAAGTATCATGGATAACTGTTTCGGTGAATTTATATTAAATTTTTCATTTACAATTGAATATATCTTTTCTTCATATTTTTTTATATCATCAGAAAACTCGCTTGACAATTTTTCAAAATATTCTCTATCAATAAGTATTCCATTCTTCTCCATTTCATATAATACGAATATCAACGGAGTTTCTATCTTAATAAACAATTGATTCAATTTTCCATCACTAAGTTTAGGTGTTAATGCTTGTTTACATCTCAAAATATAATCCGAAATTTCACATCTTGTATTCGTATCATCGAAATCGGAATGAATAATAGTTTTTTTAATCTGAAGATGTTCTATTATTATATTCTCAAAAGAAAAATTCTTTATTGAAGGATTCAATAGATAAGACGCTATTTGAATATCAAAATAATTAAAAAAAACTCTAAAATCCATAATATCAAGAGTACCGACCAAAGATTTCAAATCGTATGTAATTTTTAAAATATTTGCATCTTCAAATAAGGGCTTTAAATACTTTTTAATAATATCCGTTGAAAATCTGTTTTCTGACAAAAGTGTTTGATGTTCAATCGGTAAATATACACCTTCGCTTTCTTCTATTGATATTGACATACCTGTTAATACATTTTCCTCATTTCTAAAAAAATAAAACGAAAACTCTTTTTTCTTGTAAATATTTCCAATATATTCATTAAGTTCTGTCTCATCTGACAGCGTCTTATAATTTAGACTTCTATTATCATTTATTTCGTCTTTTACAAGTACTTTTATTAATGAGTAAAATTCCAATTTTTGCAATATGTTAAGTAATTTTTCATTATCCGGCTTTTTGCTTTTCAAAGATTCAAATTTAAAATCAATAGGCACATCCTTTACAAGTATTGCAAGTTTTTTTGAAAGCATTGCAGATTCCGATTGTTCTTTTATTAAATCACCCACCCTACCGCCTATAGCAGGCAATTTCTCTATAATATTTTCCAATTTACCGTATTGATTTATAAGATTAGCCGCTGTTTTTCCGCCAATACCGGAAACCCCGGGAATATTATCGGAACTATCGCCTGCTAAAGCCAGATAATCAGTTATATTTTCCGGAATCACCCCCATTTTAACCTTCACGGCATCACTATTAATAATTTCATTCTTTACCTCATTTAAAATATTTATTTTATCATTAACAATTTGCAGAACGTCTTTATCGCTTGTAACAACCATTGTTTCTATCCCGTTATTCTCGGCTTTATCGGCAATTGTAGCTATTAAATCATCAGCTTCATAACCTTCTTTTTCAAACATTTGAATATTCAATGCGGAAACAACTTCTTTTATTAAAGGAAACTGGCTTTTTAATTCGTCTTCAGTTTTTTTACGTGTCGCCTTGTATTCAGGGAATTCTTTATGACGGAATGTGGGGGCAGGATAATCAAAACATACTGCAATATAATCAGGATTATATTCATTTGTAATCTTAAGCAGCATTTTAGTGAAACCATATACAGCGTTAACCGATTCACCTTTTGATGTAGTAAGATTTCTTATTGCGTGATAGGCTCTGTGTATATAGGAATTGCCGTCGATAAGATAGAGTATCATAGATTTTTAACAGCGTGAGATAGTGGGATTGTGAGATTGTGCGATAGAATAAGTTAAATAATAATATTACTAATTCCAATTCCATCCCACTACCGCACTATCGCACTATAGCACTTTTCTCTATTAAGGATTATATGGAATTAGGATTTCGGCGCCTTCAATAATTCTGCCTTCAGCATCAATTTTATCTGGATTCAAATTCATAATAATAT
>Ga0208373_1004431_pt1 | contig 12624 bp, 8 predicted proteins | sample RifOxyC2_FD_184036 | JGI IMG/M metagenome (GOLD analysis project Ga0208373, IMG submission 184036) | Soil microbial communities from Rifle, Colorado - Rifle Oxygen_injection C2 (SPAdes) | ecosystem: Environmental > Terrestrial > Deep subsurface > Rock core/Sediment | place: Rifle, Colorado...
GTGACGGACTTCATGAACGTGCCGGCCTATCAGATTACCGTGGAATCCAACGACATCTCCATCGCGGACCTCCTGCGTGAAGTGCCGCGCTCCCTGGTGCCGGAAATTGCCGACGTGAAGGCCGAAGGCTCGTTCAAACTGAAGGTGCATGCGGCAGGGAAAGCGGATCCCGCCAAACCCGAAATCCTGCCTGCTGTCCAGGGCGAACTTTATGTCCGAAACGTGAAGGCGAAGTATTCGAATTTCCCCAAGGTGCTCGACGAACTTAATGCAGACATCCGTTTCACCGAGAACAGCCTGCGCGTGGCTCCGCTGACAATAATCTCGGGCCAGGACCGCGTGGAGGTCTCTGCCGCGGTGGACAATTTTAAAACACCCAAAGTGGACGCCAATGTCAAGGTGTCGGTGAATCTCGCCGGTGTCAAGGACCTCGCCCCCCTTCCCAAGGGCGTTTCCCTGAGTGGCGGCATTGAGGCGGACGTGAACGCCAAGGGCATGGCGGACCCCAAAGACCCGGCAAAACTTCAATTGAGCGGCCGCGTGGTTCTGAACAACGTCACTGCGGTAACACCCGCGCTCGGCAAGCCGGTCAAGGTCACGGGGCTGGCAACGCTCACGAATCAGGCCGCGACCCTGCAGGACCTGAAAGTACTGATAGGAAGTTCGGACATCGTCACCAACGTCAAAGTCACGAACTACCTCGGCCTCGTACTTGCCAAGCCGGGTGAAAAAGCCTTGCAGGCAAAGGTGGAGCTCAAAATCGTATCAAACAACCTGAACCTTGACGAAATCCTCGGCGAACCCGCGCCCGAAACCCCGGCGCCGCAGGCCGAAGCGGGCCCCGCCACGACCGGCGACGAACCGCTCGTGCTGCCCGAATTGCCCAATGTCGCGGTTGACGGGAGCGTGATTGCCAAAAAGATCACGCTCAAGAAAATCAACATCACGAACGTGAACACGAAACTGAGCGTGCGGCCCGCTGCGATAGAGCTCGGCACCACTGCGTCACTTTATACGGGAAGCATTACCCACAAATTCCGGCTCGACCTCCCTTCAACGTCGAAGCTCGCCTTCCAGAACACCTTCAACGCGGAGCGGCTGGAGGCCAATGATTTTATTGTGCATTTCAAGGACCTGGTGAAGACCGACGGCAATTCGAGTCCCTTTATGCGGAAAATAAAGGAATTGGACGGCGTTTTGTACGGAAAAATGTCGATGAAAAGCAATTTCACCTCGACCGGCGGCTCCGTGAACCAGATAAAGAAGAATCTTATCGGCGAAATCCTGCTCGATGTCTTTGACGGCAGGCTTACGCCCAACAGCATGCTCAAAACCGTTTTCTCGGGCGCGGAAAAGGTCAATGAGGCCTTTAAACTTGCCGGACAGCCTTCCCCATTCGGAACGGTCGGAAACATGGAGTTCAAGAAACTGCATAACACGATTCGCGTCAGGAATGAGACCGTTTCCATGGACGACTTCACCTTTGATTCAAAGGAAGGCAATTGGAACATCAAGGGTACGGTGACCTTTGCCGGCGCGCTTGATTTCAACCTGGCCGACAAATTGACGCCGCCCCTTTCCGGAAAGCTTCTTTCGGGCCAGAACAAGGCCGGTAATGCGGCAAAAAAAGGAGTCGACGCAATCAGCGGCAGGCTGGGCGCTGCAGGAAACCTCGTGAATGCCGCAGCGGACAAGGGGCTCGAGGCGGTTTCCATTCCCAAGGACCGCGAGGGCCGCGTGACCTGCAACCTCGGCCTTGTCGGCACTGTGGATTCGCCGAAACCCAGGTGGGGCGGCTTTGGCGCTGCGGGCGACAAGGCGGGCGGGGAAGCGCAGACCGCGAAAAAAGAGGCGCCGAAACAGCAGGTCCAGCAGGTGAAACAGCAGGCCGTGCAGAAAGTCCAGAAGGCGGCGGAACCGGTGAAACAGCAGGTCCAGCAAGGCGCGGACAAGGCCAAGCAGGCGCTGAAGAAAAGGTTGAAATTTTAATAGGGCGGAAAGGGATGCAAAATATATCTTATAGAAAAGAAAGGAACCTGATATGAAAAAAATCCTCCGGCCCCTTTTATACCTTACTTTCGTTCTGCTGCTGGCCAGTTGTAGTGAACTGTTGAAAAAAACTGAAACTCCGACCAAGGAGAGGATGCAGGGGCTTTGGAAAGTCACCGAAGCTTATAATGACAGCGGCGATACCATCACGGACCAGATAAACTTTCCCGTAACCGCCTTCTGGCTTAAAAGCGCCAATGCAATGATGTGCACCGGCGGTCCCATGTTCATGTATGTCGTGTATGGAGAAAATCAATACACCAATATCGCAAGTAGCGTGGATCAGGTTTTTAATTATATCAATCTTGATTACACCGATGGCGAGTTTTTTGTGGCGGACAGCGTGGTCGAGCGTTTTACCATTGAGGTGAAGCTGGAAGGATTGCCCGGTCAAAAGGCCTTAACGGAACTGCTGACGCTCCTGGGGCTGAATTCACAGTTTCTTGAAACTACCGTCTATCATAAATTCAGGGACGTTAAGGTGGAATTTGTAGATGACGACAACATGATCTGGACCTTAGATAATACAACAACCGCGGTTTACAATAAAAAGGACCAGTATGGTGATTATGTCTCCTGGGGCGGTTGGTCAACCACGTCTTTCAACCGCGGTCGCTTCGTGCTTCAGAAACAGACCGTTCCCATCGACTCGCTGGTCAAATATTCAGCGTCCTTGCCGAAAGACGTGGCAAAATAGCGCTTAAAAATAACAACAGCACGCCCCTCTTTCTTTTGCAGAAAGAGGGGTTTTTTATTTCCAGCTGGTCACTTTGACAAATATACAAAAAGCCCCCCTCTCCTGGTCCCCGAGCGTGTCGAGGGGCAGGAGAGGGGGGAAAGGGGGGTGAGGTGAAATTACTTGACCGCGCTCATCTTGATTTTGGAATTGAGGTCATCGGCCAGGGCGCGCAGGTTGGAAAGGTCGAAACCCGAGGAGCTCATGCTGCAGACCGCCACGCCCCGCTTGGCGTCGATGATGCGCGCGTCAACCTCGATTTTGCCGCCCACCACGCTCGCGGACCCGATGAGGATGAGCTCCGCGCCCGCCATCTGGGCGGCCTGCATGGCTTCGTTCTGCTCGACCACGCCGCTCATGGCCATGGATTTTTCCTCCATGATCTTATTGAGCTGGCTGCGCTCCACCACGTCGAACTTTTTGGAATTGATGAGCTTGGTGATGAGCATGTCGGAGAGGGACTCGGCGATGTTGTACCAGTCGGAAGTACTGGTGGAATTCTTGAACGGAAAGACCGCGATCATCTTTTTCGGGCCCGTGGCCGCGCCGCCACAGATTTTCTCGAGGATGAGTTTGATGTCAGTTTTGATGGCCGCGTTGGAGAGCGCCGTTCCCACGGACTTGGCATAGGTGCTGCCCTGTCCCTTGGCCGTTTTCTGGAATGCTACCACGTTTTTATTGTCCTGAAGCAGGGCAAAGGCGAGCGTGACGTCGGATTTCACGAACGTATTGGCCGCGGACAGGCCCGTGATTGTGCCGGCTTCCTTGGAGGTAATGGCCACCTGCACCGTGTATTCGTTCTCCTTGTCTTCCATGACGTCATACTTTGTGAGCAGTTTCACGGCCTTGTCCGTTATTTCGGTCGAGGCTGCGTTCAGGTCATCCGGCACTTTCACCTCTATTTTCGCATAACAGGGATTGGATTTCACCTTGTAGGTGAAGGCCTGGTTGGTGGCTTCGAGCACCTTCATTAAATTTGAACTCACAGGGAGCTTGAGGGCCGCGACATAGCTGTGGCTGCCTACAGCTGTATTCGCGTTGTCGCCGAGACTGAATTCCGCGTTGCCCGCCTCGTCCGTGAACTTGGTCATCAGGAGCTTTTTGGCGTCGTCGCGCAGTTCCACGAGCGTGCCCGACACCGGCGTCCCCTCGGCCGTGACCTGGAGGGTAAAGGGCATTTCGGGCACCATGCCCACGGTGAGTTCCTGGTTATCGCCCGCGGTTTTGGAAACCTTGATTGAGGCTACGCATTTTTCGTACAGTGCGGCGATGTCGTTCTGCGACACATCCACCTTTTCCGCATCCGTAATCTGCGTGGCCGCGGACAGGAGCGTGCGCTGTCCGTAGATGTCGTTGATGTCGCGCTTGGCCGCGGAGAGCTTTTTCATGCCCTGCCCGATTTTACCAGCCCCGATGTCAGCCGTGGCGCCGCTCATCATGCTTTTGAGGTCTTTTTTGAGTTCCTGGATTTTCGTTTTGGTGTTGGAGATAAAATTGGCCTTGTCGAGGACCGCGAGGGCGTAATAAATTTTACCCTGCTGGGCGGTCTGGACGACCTGGATGCCCTGCACGTCGCCCGAGGTGGTGAGCATGGCGCGTGATTCAGACTTGGAGGAGGTTTTTTCCGCTCCGCCCGAGGTGACAGAGGACATTTCGTCGAGGACCGACGCGTTGACGCTGACCGAAATCTGCTTTTTAACCTCGACCTGCGCATTGTTTTTTGCGGCATCCATTCCTTTTTCCGAAAGGCCCACGCCCACGAAATACAGTTCAACGGGGAATTCGGGGGATTTGCCTGTTGTGATCCATTCGTTGGCGCCGCAAACAAGGGCCGCCAGCATCAAAACCAGCGAAAGGGCGGAAATGCGTCTAAACATGCGAAAACCTCCTGTTAATGGATAGGATGAAAATAAATTTTATACGGGGGGATATCCAGTTCCAGCCATCTTTTATAACCTCCTCGTCTTGTCGCCCCCTCTCCCTTGGGAGAGGGGGAACGGGGGGTGAGGTGTAATATGCAAAAACGCCGGCTGTATCCAACCGGCGTTATATTTGTCCTGAAATTAGCCCCCCTCTCCTTTAGGAGAGGGGGGGAGGTGTTACTCCTCCCCAATCCCGATGAGAATGAGCTTGCGGTTGAGCTGGATTTTCTTCAGCTTGGCCGTGCCCTTCATTTTGTTACGGAAGGCCTTGTAGATGTCATTGCTGCCGTCGTACTGTTCCTTCTTGGCCCACACATTGTAGTCCATGGTCTTGTCGGTGATGACATTCTCTTTCTTCTGCGGGAACGACTTGGCGAAATCCGAAACCGCGTCCTGGATTTCCTCGGTCTTGTCCTCATCGAAGGAAGCCAGCATTTTGAAGATGAGCTTGTACTGCATTCCCTTGACCATGTCCGTGGTCCAGTAATTGGTGATGCGCTGGAGAACCTTGTCGATGGCGTCGTTGATGGCTTCTTCGAGCAGCGGTTCGGCCGGTGAACCCATGCGGGTCTTGCTGTAGCCGGTTTCGGTGCCCAGCAGTTTGGCCGTGGTGGTCTCGTAGGCGCGGACGCTGACCGAGGCCTTGCCCGTGGTTTTGATGTCCGGGTTGTAGTTGTAGACGATGTAGACGTCGGAACCTAACGACAACGCGATTTTATAGGCAATGTCCTCTTCGGCGCCCTTGCCCTCGGCGAGCGCGCCGGTCATTTCATTGAGCTGGTCCGCGCCCTTGGGGACCTGGACTTCGTACTGGCGCGCGGTCAGGTAGCTTTCGATGGCGCTTGCACAATGTTTGGCCAGCGGATCGGTGTCGAGGACCGAAATGGGCGAGGTGCCCTTGGGCGTTTCGGGGATGACCATGATGTTGGGGTTGCCCACGGCCGAAGCGAGGGCGTCGGCCGAAACGATGACGCTTTGGGCCACGAGTTCGGCTTTGAGCTTTTCGCGGTTGACGCGAAAGAGCTTGGTGATTTTGACTCCCTTGTCGCCATTGGGCAGCGAGGTCTTGATGACCGAGATGACCTTGTCGGCCTCCCAGCTGATGTACGCGTTGACGTTCTCGTCCTTATAGAAGCTCTCGGCGATAGCCTCGAACTTAGTGAGGGCGTCCGGGGTGTTCAGCATTTTATCGGTCGCGCCGGTGAGGACGAACTGGACCGCGGATTTGCGCGCGTCGAGGAGCGCGTTCTTTTCCATGTTGTCAAAAAAGCCGTTTTTACCGCCGAGGCCGGTTGCCTGGACGGTCCATTCGGAGGGCGAAAAGCTTTCGACGAAGGTCGCCATGTTGGAAAGCGGTTTCTCGGAAACCGCTTTCTTGGCCGCGCAGAAGCCGACTGCCAAGAGGCAAATCGACAATGCGGAAATGATTCGTTTCATTTGTGTTCCTTTCTTTATCTTTCTTACCGTCTTCTCTTTTTTTAACCAAAGCCCCTCCCTTCTTTTAGAAGGGAGGGGAAAGGGGTGGGTTGCTGAACGGAGCTTTAAATCCCCAACCGTCCGCGCACCATGTCAATCGGGTCGAACGGCAGGGCCGCAGGCGACCAGACCACGCCCACATGGATGCCCAGGCCGGAAACATTCATGGCCTCCGTGGAAAAGGCGCTTGTCACGTCACCGCTCATTTCCCAACGGGGTTCGAGCTCAATGGCAAGGGAGGGCGAAAGGGCCATGCCCGCATCAAGACCGAAGAACAGACCGGAGCTTTCATAATCGTTTGAGACGGACAGCATGCCGTAGGAGGCAATCTCTTTGCCGCTGTATGCCTGCGAAGAAAAGCCCAGTTCAGGGCCGACCACGAATTTTCCGCCTATGCGCCAGCGCTTCATGGCCAGGAAGTCAAGACGGCTGTTGCCCGCGCTGCCGATGGCATAGCCTACACCGGCATAGAGCTGGGGAACGTTGAAATGGCGGCCCACGTTGTAACGCGCGTCAATTTGGACGCCCATGCCCATGGATACGGTATCATAGGCGTTGGAACCGCCCGGGAAGGTGCGGAATTTGATCGCGATATCAATCGGGATCCGGGGAAATTCGGAAAGTACTGAACCGCTCATGGGTTCGCCTACCGCGATTTTCGCCTTGGATTTGTAGCCTTCCTTGCTGTTGGAATCCGCGACCATTTCGACAGAGACCCATCCGGTGTTGGTCTGCTTGACGCTGCCGTCGGGCAGCTCTTCGAATTCGGAGATGGTGAACTTGTCGTCGACCTTCAAGCCCTCTTTTTTGCCGAGGTCAAAACCGACCATGCCCTTGTCGACTTCAACGACCTGGCCGGAGAGGCGGAATTCGGGCATTTCCTGCGTGGAAACCAGCAGGTTGCGCGCCGCGTTCTTGACCAGTGAACGAAAACAGAATACGGTGGCGTCAACCGCCTGGCCTTCAGACATATAGGTTTTTTTGTTCTTGGCCATGCCCATGGAACCGGTCATCTTTTTGACGACAAGTTTGGCCACCGGCTTTTCGCCCTTGGTGGATATGCGGTACCAGAGGATGCCCACGTCCATGCTGCCGGAACAGTTGTTGCTGCTGCAGGAGGATTTGTAGTTGGCGGCCACGGGGATGAAAATGAAGGCCGCGTTCATGATTTTTGCGATTTCAACGTCCGTGAAACCGAATTCCTTGGCCTTGGTGGCGTAAAAGGAATTCTTCTGCGCTTCGGTGGTATAGTTTTGGGCGCGGAGTTCTTTCTGGAGGTCCACAATCGCAAGGATTTTGGGAACGATGGTGGAATCCATGAGGGCCGCGATGTTGTCAATGGTCAGCGCTTCCATGGCGTTGGCCTTGGCGACAAAATCCGCGATGAAGGCGTCGGGCAGGGGGTTATAATCAAAACGTTCCATCATGATTTTTGCTTTTACTTTGTCAAGTGTATACGTCACCTGTTCGGCGGTCAGCTCCTTGGCCTTTTTGTCCATGAGCCAGAGCGCGTTGATGTAGGTGACGGATTTGCGTTCGTATTTTCCGGCTTCCGTGGTCGCGGCGGTCTGTTCCGCTTCCTTGGAATCAAGAACTGCGGAGGGATTGGCGGCCGGAGCGGGAGCCGCTTCAGGCGCCGGGGCAGGCGCCGGAGCGGGAGCTGCAACCGGAGCGGGTGCCGGGGCCGGGGCCGGTTTTTTTGCCTGTGCGTAAACACCTGCGGCGCAGGCCATGGCGAGTGCGATGATGAGAATTTTTTTCATTTTTCCTTTTTCCTCTTTTATTTTATGTATTCCGCAGTGTTATCCTAGAGCCCCCCTCTCCCTCTGGGAGAGGGGGGAGAAGGGGGGTGAGGTGTTTAATCCTTGTTCTGCATTTTATCGAGTTCTTTGTCCAGATTGTCAAAACCCTGCTTGGCGCGGAATTCGGAGAGCAGCGCTTCCTTGGAAGTGAGTGAATTGGTCACCTGCTGCTTGATGAAGTCCTTGACTTGAGCGTTGGTGAGGTCGAGGACGGCCAGCGCGTACATGGTTCCGCCGACGAACTCGCGTTTTTCAACGACAACGCCCACGAGGTTCTGATCCGTGACGGCCTTGGTGATGGACTGCGAGAACTCAGTGACTTCGGGATTGCTGGCGCCGGATTCACCCATGAACTGCTTGGTGAGGTTGGAAACCTTCTGGCCGAGAATCTGGGCGATTTCCTTTTTCGCGTTCAGATCCGCGATTTCCTTGGCCAGCTGGGGGCTCGCTTTTTTGGCGATACCGGTGCCGTAAAGCTTGCCGGGGGCGGAAGGCGGATTGAGGACGAACGACGGCATGCCGGATTCGTCCTTCGGCGGGGCGGACTGGGTACCGCCGCAGCCCATGAGGAACAGGCCGGCCGATACAAGTGTGATGATCAGAAAACGCATAGAACCTCCCTTTTGAGTTTTGGGTTTAGAATGAAGATAAGTGAAATGTTATTATTTTCCCCTTGTTCTTGTCAATTAAAAAATTACATGATCTGGAAAAACACCGCGGCCTTGTCAAGTTCCATTTCGATGTCCTTGTAGATTTTGTCAAGGAGCTGGCGGCTGAATTTAAGCTCCTCCCATACCTCGGGGTGGATGACCGGGATTTTGCGGTCGCCCCCGGACCCGATGCAGAGGGCGCGGGCCAGGGCATCGGCCGTGTGCACGGCATACACCATGGTTTTGTGCTGGTTGACGAGCATGGGGGAATGGTGATACAGGATGGCGGCGCGCAGGTCCTCGGGCAGGTTCCACCGTTGGGCCAGCCAGTTTCCGATTTCGTTGTGGGTGAGGTCCAGGGCTTTTTTTTCCGCGTCAAGGAAAAGACACTGCTCCTGCTTCTGGCGCGCGATGACCTGGGAGAATTCATCGGGCAGGAACTTGAAAAGGATGATTTTGCCGATGTCGTGAAGAAGGCCGGCCAGAAAGCTCTCTTCATAATAACGGAAATTGACCTTTTTGGCGATTTCCTTGGAAATGACGCCCGTAGCAATGGAATGAAGCCAGAATTTTTCCAGGTCAAACTCATCCTTGTGACCCATGCCGCCCAATTTGTCGAAAACCGAGGCCGTTAATACGATGTTTTTGACCGTGTTAAAGCCAAGGATGACAATGGCGTGGGTAATGGTGTTGATGCGGCCCGGGAATCCGTAAAAGGCGGAATTGACAAGGCGAAGGACCTTGGAGGCGAGCGATTGGTCCATGGTAATGGCACGACCGACCTCTTCCGCGGAGGTGCGGGGGTTTTGCATAAGATTGGTGATTTCCTGGATCACCCTGGGCAGCGTGGGAAGGCCGGTGACTTTTTCCGTAATCAAACGGAGTTTATCGCGGGTGCTGATTTCATTCATGGGTGATTTTGTTTTTGAAATAATCGCGGGTAGCTTCATAAACGACACACATGATGGGGTGCTTCATCACATCTTTGAAAATATCATCAAGCACGTCGGAATGAAATTCGACGGTCTGGGTCGTGCTGGTTTCTTCGACCACCTCGTCTGCGCTCTGCACCGTGACGGTAGGGATGTCCCAGTTGCGCAGGCGCGTAACCATCGAAACTTTAAGCACCACGCCTTCGTTCAGGAGAACGTTGCCCGCGCTCCCGATGATAGGCTTGGCCAATATCATGTCGTCTTCGATTTTATCGATGGATATTTTCTTCATTGTTCATGGCTTATAAAATTTGACGGTTTGGCAGGCGTTATTATTATATTCTATTATTGAGGATGCCTGACAATACCCGGAGTGTCAAAATAGATTATTAGAGCCGAAGAATCAATTGAAAACAAGTACTTGAAATGCCCGTCTTTTTCATAATTGTTTTGTCGGCGGGGGCGGTTTCAGCCAAGGTCAATCTCGCGGATTTATCGGGTTCCTGGCCAACGGCAACCCGCAATGTCGCCGGTTTTATAATCGTTTTTTTTATTGTGGTCATTTCCGTTGTTGCTCTTTTCGAAGCGCTTAAGATTTTGAACAAAACCGCGGCTGAAAAACGCGCTTCGCGCGAGGCGTTTACCGACCTGGTTAAAAAATTCGCCTTGAATACCGCGGAAATCACGCTGTTAAAACAGGCGGTTTTGAACAGCGGCCTGACGGATGCGGAACTCATTTTTAGAAATATCGAGTATTTTGAAATCGGTATCGGACGCGAACTTGAAAAATGCAAAAAAAACCCTGCGCTGCTGCGAAATGTCTGCGACACCGTTTCCTCAGCCCGGCACAAGCTGAATTTCCAGAAAATCCCGGCCGGTGCGAGGTATTATTCCTCGCGGGAGCTGCCGGTTGGCCAGCCCGTCACGTTACGGATTCCTGATATCGCCCCGGACGATAAAATCCAGGCCGCAATCGTTGAAATCACGGAACTTTCAATCACGGCCGAATGCGCGGACAACAAGACCGCTCCTCCGGATCTGCGTTCCGGGGGTTTGCTGCAGGTTTCGCTGTTCAAACAGGGAGAGGCCGAATATTCCTTTCAGGCCGCAATTCTCCGGATTTCGACGGACCTGAAACGCATCACGTTCGACCATGTCATTGAAATGAACCGGCGCCAGGTGCGGGGCCATGTTCGTATTGAAATCAACAACCAGGCGAATTTCCGCATTTTGAAGTCGCCGACAGCACCGGAAAAGGCCAAGGGGGCCGCCCGCCATTCCGGCATGGTGACGGATATCAGCGGCGGGGGCCTGAGTCTCCAGACGGAAAATCCGCTGAGCGCGGGCGACGTGGTGCTGCTCAGCTTCCCTTTGCGCGGAAACGCCCTTCACGGAATTCGGGGGGTTGTCCTGCGCTCCTTCGTGAAAGAAAAAAACGGGGACCCGGTGTTCGAAAACCACGTGGAATACGACGGTATTGAAAACACCGTCAAGGAAAAAATCATCCGCCTGATTTTTGAAATGCAGCGCGAAGAGCTTCAGTGGCAGAAGTGACTTATTTTTCGATTTCTAAAAATACCCTGTTCCGCGCCGCGACCCAGTCTTCAGGGTTGTGCGACCATTGTCCCTGCATGTACCTGAACTGCGGGTCTTCAGGATGCAATTGCCCTTTCTGGTGTTTTTCCCATTCCGCTTCCGATGTCATCGGTTCCGCCTCCCAGAGCGCCTTATGAAGGACGCTGGTGATAATGGAATCGGAAAGGGTGCGGTTTTTCCGCTTGTCCGCGAGAAGCCTGAAATACTCGTAGTCCTGGGATCCGCGCCGGATGAGTTTGAGCCGGATGCCGGGTACGGGCCGGTGGCTTTTTTGAAAAATGAATTCGCCGGGGTACAGGCACGAGGCGTCGCCGTTCATGTACCCGTATTCATTCGGAATATGCTGGCCGAGAAGCGGATCCCGCCAGCGCGAATCGGGTTCCCAGAGAAAAAAGGCCTCCCAGAACATGCCCCCTTCCAGGCGGTATTTGTAAAGGGCCCAGTGCCACATCGGGATGCCGATGTTTTCGCAGTCGATCTGGTTGCTGCCGAGCGAAGGTTCCCCTGTGGTGTTGGAGGCGTAAATCCAGCATTTGAGGTTCCGGCGGCTGCGGAACGCATCGAAGGTCTCCTGGGGGCCGGAGACCATGCAACCCGGAGCGGCGCACATGTTCCAGAAGTCCACCCCGCCCTGGAAAAAATCAATCAGGCTGTCCGTGGTCCAGGCCGGGTTGAATAATTTCGCCGTCCAGGGGCAGAGTCCGCCGATGTCCATCCGGTAGTTGCAGTCAAACCCGAATTCTTTTTTGGCCCGCGCGATGAGGTCCGCGTGGAATTTGCCAACATTCAGTTTGGCCGTGTCCTTGGGTTCGTCCGCCTTGGAAAGATAGAGCATTCTCCGCTGCGGCAGCTTCCATTCGAAGAATTTTTTCTGTACCTCACGGCACGCGGCCAGGAAGGACTCGCGGTATTCCGGCGTGCCGTATTTGATCCCTTTCCGCGTAAAAAGCCCCATCTGAAGCGGTGGGGAGATCCATCCCGGGGCCGTGTTTTTGGCTGGTCCGTAATACCCGTTTTTTTCGGCATACGTTTCGGCGCGCATATAGGGAACGATTTGACGCTCCACATCCACACAGGCCAGATGGTCTTCTTCCATAAACTTATAAACGTTCCAGAGGATTCTGAAAGCTTTTCCCGTCCCTTCGGTTTCCGGATAATAATTATAGGAGTCGAGGTCGATGCGGTGCGCATGAAACAGGAAGTAGGCGTCCTTAACGATTTCCGGTGTATATATAAACACCGGCCGCATGCCCAGGCTGACGCCGATAAAGTTGGAGTGGTTCTCCGGAGGAATTTTTTCGCGGCCAACCTTGAGCGTGAGCATGAACTCCTTTCGTTTTCCATTGATAATGACGCGGACGATTCCCCGGTATTGGCCCGGCACTGCGTCATTCGGGATGTAAACATCGGCCCAGAAAGCGTGGGCTTTTTGACCGTCGATATTGTTCTTCGGGCAGGGAA
>Ga0208373_1004433_pt1 | contig 12619 bp, 10 predicted proteins | sample RifOxyC2_FD_184036 | JGI IMG/M metagenome (GOLD analysis project Ga0208373, IMG submission 184036) | Soil microbial communities from Rifle, Colorado - Rifle Oxygen_injection C2 (SPAdes) | ecosystem: Environmental > Terrestrial > Deep subsurface > Rock core/Sediment | place: Rifle, Colorado...
ACAGAAGCAACACCGGCGACAGAAGAAGGGGAGTTAGTTGAGGCTGGTTATGAATGGATTACATATCTGCTAATCGGCGGAGGAGTAGCACTACTAATCACTGGTAGATTATCGAAGAGATGGGTGGAGGATTAATCTCCAAATAACAAATAACAAATGACAAATCACCTGCCCGCAGTCCGACCAGTCGGACAGCGACGGCAGGCGGGCAAATGACAAATCGAATTCGAAAAAATATGACTGGCGACAATAGATGTCATTCCTGCGAAAGCAGGAATCTATATCGATTCCCGATCAGGTCGGGAATGACAGGAGAAGATCGTTATTCAGGGTTGTTATTGACGGCAGGGGAAATTATGACTAATATGATTAATAGTTAGGCCTTTTTTAGTCCGCATTTTAATGGACGAGAACGAATTAGTTACACCACCAAGCAATCTACCAAATATGCCCATGCAGGTTGAGGCGCCGATGGTAAGCCCACGGCCTCCGAGGAGAATGGCTTCGATTTTGGGCGGAGTAGCTGCGGTATTGCTGGTAATCGGAGTGGCGACGGCATCGTATCTTGTTTCAAACAGATTACGCAGTCAGACAGCTCTTGCCCCGACGGCACCCGAAAGCGAGCCGCTAGCGGCTAACTGCGAGGAAGGGGTGAGAGACGATCCCATAGCCCGGGATAGCAGCGGAAGAACCCACCTTACCTTTGAGAGGGCCGGCACGATTAGGGTTTTCACGAACAATATTGACGTAGACGGAGGGTTACAGATTGCTGTCTTTCGCGAAGTACAGGGATTTCTACAGAGAATATGGTACTACGCCACTCCGGCACCGGTTGAGCCTGAGCCGCCCCGCTCGCCCTACGCGATTCCCACGACATTTAACGTAAACGCAGGCGATGTTTTACGTGTAAGTGTTATGACGGGGGGCTCAACCGCTTACGGTTGGAAGGCGAGGAAGGCGGACACAGTCTGTGGTCCAACTGATAATACATGCGGGCTTGACAAAGATATATCTGCGCTGAAAACTATGGTTGATGGTGCCGGTGTGGATTTGACGGGAATCAATGCGGGAAGCCCACAAATAAATGCTGGTTACCAATGCTGGGGAGATCACTTGTGGGGAGATCCGAATCAGGATTATGATTTCAACGACTTCGCCGTGGTTTTTGGCTACGACAACCCGGGAGCGCCTACACCAACCATTCCAGGAAGACCCGACTATTGCCAAAGCGCCAGCGTGGATAATAAAACCTCATTCCGACCAGGTGAGACAATAACTCTCAGATCGACATCAAAAGAGCCGGTAAACGAATTCCACTATTACGCATACAATCTAGACAATCCGCGCAATGGCAATCCAAATGACCCTTGGCCAGTCTGCGTAGGCAATGAACCCGCTACTCCTGATATCTGCCCCAATGGAGGGCATCACTTGTCCTTTTCCGAGGTTGTTTCAACAAGGAAACTTAGCGGGAGTGTGTCAATACCATACAATGAAGTCTTTGTGAGTGACAGAAGCTGGTTAAATTTAAGGGTCGGCCGGGTGAAATTTAATGCTTACTTTAAGGTTACCGACGGGGAGCTTTCTCTTCCGAATGAAGCCTGCATGGTACGGATAGAAGCCGAGAGGCCGGATGCTTGTGTCAATACCAATGTGAGTAAGGAATATTTGACTGCCGGAGAAACCGAGACCTTTACCTCCACGTCAAACCCGCAGATGAATGCCTTCTTCTACTATATATACAACCTGGATCACATTGACCCTGTAAAAGGACCAACCCCGTTGTGTATAGGGAATGATCTGCCCTCTGTCTGGTGTGCGATCGACCCTCAAAGTACGATGTGTGCATGTCCTGATGGAGGACATCATCTCTTTTTCCAAGATTCCAGAAACCGTGACTATGGCAACCTGAATTTAAGAACTGACGGACAAGCCACGGCAGGGTACAGCAATGTGTTTGCCCAGGACAAAACATGGGATAACACAATACCAAGCCAGGTGCAGGTTAGAGGCTATTTCAGATTAAATGGCGGACCTATCTCACTACCCCAACCAGCGTGCACTACCACAATCATCTCCGGAACGCCACCAACGCCAACTCCATCAGAACCGACTCCATCAGAACCGACTCCTTCAGAACCAACTCCGACGCCGGTACTGCAGTGTGTGGCTTCAAGTATGTTCATGCAGGTAAACGGCCAATGGACAGCGGTGACCTATCCAGATCTCGTTAGAGCTGGAACCAACGTGAGGTTTGGTGTAAGAGGTAATCCGGCGTCAGCCGTCGCGAAAGCGCAGTTTAAAATAAACGGTGGTAATTGGATTGAAAGCACCAACACGATGACAGCCGTAGACGGCAGATCGTATTTCTACGTCGACCACGTATTAGGCTCAGGAAGTTATAACGTTAAGTCCCAGATACTCAGAAAGACGCCATGAATAATAAAAGAAAGATTCTAACGATATTCTTATTACTCCTTGTACTTGTTTTGGGTGTGACCTCAATGTTTGTTGCCTACCGACTAGGAACGCAAAGAACAGTAGCGCCGACGGCGCCGGAGAGCGAGCCGCGAGCGGCAGAGCCTGATTGGATAAATTGTAACGACCTGCAGTTTACAATTGCCTGCCAACCAAGACCTGCTTGCTTGGACAACAAAACCAACCCCTGTACCACTCCCGAGCCAAGCGGCGGATGGTGTCCATATCTAACCTGTGCCAACAAAAAGAAAATAGCGTATCGAAATGACCCGAGAAACCAGCCTGGTGTGTATTATCTGGAGACTGCGCTGCCGGACGGGGGTACTTTGCACCCCGGTGATCTGTTCGTGATATCCATTCCCTACAAAAATGAACAGAGCGGAATGGTTGAGTCGGCCACTATAACGGACACATTGGATCCGAGGTATACCTTTGTTGATTCTATTCCAGAATGCTCGCGCACAACAGCAGACGGTAAAGAGATAATAACGTGTACAGCTGGAGAAGTTGCTCCAGGAGGAGAGTCTGCCGCCACTTTTAGAGTAAGAGTAAAAAGCAATGCGCAACTGGGCCAGATCAGCAACACAGCCACAATGACAACCAATAAAAATAGTGTCTCCCGATGCTACAACCAGCTTGAGATCAAACAACAGCCGACGGTTGACCTGGAATGCAATTCAAAAGTGGCGATAACAGGAGCAGGTATCCAACCGGCCACAACCGCCCCCGTGGAAGTGACTAGAGGACAGACGTTCACCTACAGCATGGAAATTGAAAATAAGGGCAATGCCGCGGCCAACGGGTATGAAATCAGGGATGTTTTGAAGGGCGAAGGCAGGGCTGAGCTTGGTTTCGTCAGCAGTCCTGACTGTAAGTTTGATACAACGTCCAGATTGGTAAATTGTCCCGTGTCACTTGGTGCAGGCCAGAAAAAATCATACTCGTTCAATGTCATTGTGCGCCAGAGCACGGCAGATGGAACGGCAATCAAAAACACAGCATCGGTGTTTTTACTCCCATTTCAGGGGCGGTGGCTGTAACCTCCTGCAGTAATAACGTGATTGTTAAGAACCCGATTATCGCCGCCGTGAAGAAAGCATATAAAGACAATCCTGCCAATACACCGGGCAACTACACATTGTCTGAGGAGATTTCGACTCTAAGCAGGAATCAGACTTTTGTTTACACGATTAATGTAACTAACTCCGGTTCCGGAAAAGCTACGGGGGTGACAATAACAGACACTCTAACTGGGCAAGGGCAGGAAAATCTGAGCTTTGTCGATAGCGAGAGTATCTGCGACTGGACGAACAGCACTAGAACAGTGAACTGTGACTTTGATCTAAACGCCAAGTCTAGTAGAAACGTATCGTTTAGAGTGAGAGTTAACGACACTGTGACCGACGGAACATTGATAAAGAATACTGCCACGGTGAAACTGGGAACCCAGGAGATCGAGGTAAAAAAAGACTTGACTGTGAGCGTGCCAACCACTCCAACTCCGACACCGACCCCAACATCCACACCTACGGCCACTCCCACACCGACTGCTACTTCTACTCCGACACCGACTGTAACCTCAGCACCAACACCGACTCCTACCGCGGCTATTGGGACTCCGACACCGACCACAACTATAGTGATCACTACACCGACACCAACTGCAGTTGCCGCCCAGCCAACTCCTGAGGTTCTGCCGGAAACAGGTATCTTTGATACCCCAGGGCTAGCGGCCTTTGGCGGAGGAATGCTCCTGGTAATTATCGGCCTGTTGCTGGCGTTTTGATCTTGATTATTCTATAGTGAATATAGATATCGCTACCTATTTATATGGATAACCAAGATCCCCAGGGCGAAGACACAAACCAGCTACCCAGCCCTAGCGTGCCGGTAACTCCCCCAGAGCCAGCCCAGCCAATGACTGGGTCTTTGCTCCCCAATGCCTCAGCGCCAATTGCCAGTGAGCCTAGTGCTCCAGTAGTGCCTACACCACCCGTCGAGACAACCCAACAGATTCAACCTTTACCCCCAGTGCAGGTGAACGTGACCATGCCCGGGCCAGGACCAGTATTACCGCCGTCCCCGCCGCAAATGCCCCCAGTGGCCTTACCTCCGACCGAACAAGATACGGAAGAACCGGCCCAACTACCTCTAAGGCCCAAAAGAAAAACTCTGTCTGCGGTGGTGGCTGTTTTAGTTTTGTTTTTAGTAGCGGGATTGGCCGGATCGGCATATTATGTGTCTACCCAACTGACCCAGAGAACAGCAATTGCGCCGACGGCGCCGGAGAGTGAACCGCAAGCTGCGGAAATGTTGCAGGTTTCGTGCGATGAAAATAACAGAGACAAACCAAAATCAAACGAAATTACATTTCCAAAAAACGGCAAAGTAATGGTCTTTACCAGAAAACTTGCGGGGACGATTGAACTAAGAAGTCAAATCGAAACCATAACGCTGCGATCAAACGGAGGAGAGGCGGAAGAAAACCCAACAACCTTCAATGTATCGGGGGGTAGCACATATACAATAGCGGTAAAGGTTGACGGTGAGACAATAGACGCTTACGGATGGATTCCTAATAAAGCAACAGATATCTGTGGACCGACAAAACTATCAGGCGATCCATTGCAGGGATATTGCGGTGAAGAAGCGAGTATTTCTCAGCTATTGGGAGTGGCGAGGTCGCGCGCGGACATAATCGAGGCAACACCTGATGGCGCGGCCATTGGTATTGAGTGCTGGGGAGACGCTCTGAAAGGCGATCAGACGCAGGACTACGATTATAACGATTTTACAGTCGTATTCGGCTATGAAAAGACAGCGGCAGAACCGACGCCCACCGAGACACCTACCCCCTCACCCACCGAACCCATCGGAGGAATGTGCTTGAATGTGAGGGTAGCGGTAAAAGACGCCACCGGCAAATGGGTGAGGATAAATGTGGAGGATGTGCCAGCCAGAGTAGGTGTTGGGGATGTAATTAGATTGCTGGCATCGAGTTCTGCCGGAACGAAAGCAATTAGATTCAAGGCAGAGACACCGGGCGGAGCACCGGTATTCCCGAACATATGGGTGACCGGCAAACCCGGGGGCGCTGAACCTTCGGAGACGGGAGAGTACTTTGCCGAGATGACCGTCAGTGTTGCTGGACCTTATTACTTTGAGGCGCAATCAAGATGAAAAATAAACAGAAGAATATCATTGCCGTAATACTGCTTTTGTTCATTGCGGCACTGGCAGGCGTAAGTGTTTTTGTCGCCTACAGGATCAGCACTCAGGAGAGAGTAGCGCCGACGGCGCCGGAGAGCAGACCGGCGGCTGGGGTATCGTGCACAAGTGAGGGAGGAGTTTGCCGGGTCGGTACCTGCCCAAGCGGAGAAGAGATAGTTAGCGGCACTGATTGTGAGGTGACGAAAGGTTCTGTCTGCTGCGCCGCTCCCTGGACCCCAAGCGACAGTTGTAAAGCTACCTTTACTGTTTCTCAACCTGTGTGCGAAGAAAGACCAGAGTGTTTAGACAACAAACCGCCCTGCCTGATTTCCGAACCACCCGGAGGATGGTGCCCATACCTGGCCTGCCCGGACGAGAAGAAAGCCTACCGCGACAGCGCGGACAACAAAGCAGGTCTTTATGACTTAGGTGACGCTAAACTTATCGCGGCGGGAGGTACAGTGTCCCCCAATGAGCAATTTATCTATGCAGTGAAGTACAGCGACGGTATGCCAAGTAAACCTGTGGATCAGGCAACGCTGGAGGACACACTAGATCCGAGGCTGGAATACATCGACGCATCACCCGTTTGCAGTCATCTGTCCGGTAAGGTAACCTGCAATATCACAAAAGCGATGATCCAGGCCGGAGGCACGATAGCTTTCAGAGTAAAGGTCAAAGCAAACGCGACCGCGGGAACGCTAAACAACACCGCAAACATTTCCTCAGCGTTTACCTCTGCCCAAAACAAGACCGGGAACAATACAACGACCACTGAGTGCACTAATAATCTAAATATTTCAGTGGTGCCAACCGTGAATGTTTCCTGCAAACAAAAGGAGGCGTTGAACGAGTCCGGGACGGCACCGATTTCCTCAGTAGGCGCAAATCAGATATTTACCTACACAATGGATCTAATAAACAGCGGCAACACCTCAAGCGAGATAATACTGACCGATCCTTTGGCTTCCAGTTTAATCTTTGTTGACAGCGTTTCAGGTTGTACCTTTGGCTCGGCAGACAAACTAGTAACATGCAAAACTAGTCTCGGCGCCGGAGAGACTAAAAAAATAACATTCAGGGTGAGAACAAGCACGGCTTCGTTAGAAACGCCGACAATTAACAATACTGCTTCTGTGTCGGCGGCCGGGAATGCTCTGGTTGTTTCTCAGTGCAGCAAGACCATTTCTTTTTCCACGACGACGCCGACGGCAACGCCAACTGCTACGGGCACACCAACCACGACGGGAACTCCCACTGTCACACCAACAGGCACTGGTTCTCCAACCCCGACGGCTACAGGAACGCCAACATCGACACCGACTACAACAGGTGCCGCGACGCCTACTGCGACGCCTACAACGCCTACCGGCACCTCAACACCTACGACAGCTGTTGGATCAGGAGCGGGAACGGCAACCCCGACGAGCATCGCCGCGGGAGAAGCCCTACCCGCGACCGGGATATTTGATATCCCCGGCGCGGCTATGTTTGGAGGAGGATTACTGCTAGCAATACTGGGAATCCTGCTGGCGCTTTGATAAACAGGATAACTACATATCTCTCTCAACCATGTATTGGGCGATACCCGCGAGGTACTCCACCGCTTCTTTATTCCACCCCTTTGTGAGCATTTTTCCGGCAACTTTTTTTGCTTTGGCCGCCCAGGCACGAGAAACATTTTTTGAGTATTCAAGCGAGCCGGTATCCATGATTATTTCCCGCAGTCTTCGTGCCTGTTTACTACTCATATCTGACCTTCCCCAAAGCTCCTCCAGTTCTTTCGCCTGCGTTTTTTCTGCCTTCTCCTTCGCCTTAATGTACAACAGAGTCATTTTGCCTTCACGCAGGTCGCTGTCGGCCGCCTTGCCGGTCTTTTCTTCGTCGCCAAAGCAGCCTAAGATATCATCCTGTAGTTGAAAGGCAACGCCTCCGTATTTGGCATATTCAACCAACAACACCAGGTCTTTCTCCTTTGCCCCAGCCAAAATTGCGCCCGTCAGCAGCGGTGTCTGGTAGGTGTAGACGGCTGTTTTTGCCCAGTGCAGGTCTAAAACATCCTTCTCTGTCGCTTTTGCCTCTACTTCAAGACTTATATCGAACGCCTGCCCCAGGCCGGTGTTGATGATCCCCCGCAAAAGTTGATTTTGTGCTTTCAGCTTTTTTATGGCGTCAAACTTAGCCCAACCTAGTATCTCAAACCCAGCCATGAGCGCCACGTCGCCGACGTCCACCGCCATGCTTTCACCAAAGTGGGCTGCACTCCCTTTCCAGCATAGCGTCTTATGCAATTGTCTAAAGTATTCCTGGGTGGTCGGCCGTCCGCGCCTGGCTTCCAAAATTGCGTTCTCGTTTCTGCCGCCAAACAATTTGTAGCCGTAATAGACGAACGAGGCCCGCAATCGCTTAGCCGGCCGCAAGTTGTGTTCCTTAATGTGTTCCCATAAAAGACGAGACAGGGCCTTCTGGCGCTTACTCACTCCAAATGACTCCCTGATCTCAGAGTTGAAATACTTATCCAGCACCGGGTTTATCTTCTCCACTATCCCGATTAGGTTTTGCTTAGCCTTAGCTGCCTCTTCGCTTTTGGTATTTTTGACTATTTGGCCAATGCTTGTCATATTAATCGCGCTCCTTTTCCTGGTTTGGCAATAATTATTTGTTCGATGACAGAGCGCAGCGTTTTCAACTTCCGGACGACTCTACTTTTATCCTTTCCTTGGCAAATTATATGTACGTTTGGCCCTGCGTCAATCGTGAAATACGCTTCTAATCCAGACTCCCTCCATTCAATTACCGACTTAATGATCTCCAATGTTTCCGGACTCCAGTAGTACAAAGGCGGAACTGAGGTCATCATCACAGCATGCATATTTATGGCTTCGGCTTCTATTATCTCCCCAAAAGAGGAAAAGTCTTTTTTTCTCATGGCTTTTTTGATTTCCGCGACTTTTTTCTCCATGCCCTTGATCCTCGTATCGAAAAATGGGCTCGACCTGGCTAACTTATGCCCTTCTGTTGAACTTATCTTTTTTTGCTGGTGGCTGACGATTACGATTACATCACAGATGTTCCAGTAATCAGGTGAAAAAATTGACCGGGCAAACGACGATTCGCTCGAATCCCCGGCGGCCCACTCAACGAATCCGTCTGGGACAGATCGGCAAGCAGACCCTGAACCCTGTCTGGCAAGCACCGAAAGCTGTTTTTGAGTGAATTTCAGGCCGGCGGCGGAGGCGGCTGCCAAACTCAATGCGGCGAACCCGGAAGCGGATGATGCAATCCCCGCCCCTTTGGGGAAATTATTAGTACTTTCCACCTTGGCCGCATGATTGATTTTCCCTAGTTTCCTGAACAGGTCAAGATGTCGGCTAACGCGCTCTGTTTCTGTCTTCCCGGCCGCTTGGCCGCTAATAGTTACCTGATCCAATTTCATCGCCGGATCAAATTCCACTGTCGTTGTTGTCTGAGCACAATCCAGGTTCATAGAAATAGAATTATTCAGAGGGATGTTCGGGCCAACATCTCTTTTTCCCCAGTATTTGATAAATGCAATGTTTGCAGGTGCCACTGCAGTCGCCTTCATTTTATTGACTATCATCAATATTGTTTAATTTGTCTGACGTATCCCTAAAGAAATCCTGTTATGCCTCGATTCGTACTCCTTCTGCTCCTGTCCTGACATCGTCAATAATTATAGCAGTGCTTTGATGCATGCTTTCCTTTATCGGTTCAGTATTTATTCCATCGTAGCAGGCAATCATACAGTCACCGCCGCCGGCTCCGGAAAGTTTGGCGCCATAAGCCCCGCCTGCGACCGCAGCAAAAATCATCTGTGAGAGCCTGGCTGTATTGACTCCCAGCGCATCCAGTAGACCCTGATTTACTCTCATCAACTCGCCCATCTTTTTTAGATCCATCGCTGATACATAATTTTTTGCCCTTTCCACCAATATACCGATATTCTTAAAAATTGAGTCGGTTATTTCGGTATGCATGCCACGAAAATCGGCTACCTGCCTTACAAGGGCAGGTGTATCGGCCTTAGTCCCTGAATAACCTACAACCAATGGAATCTGTTGGTCTGTTAATGTTTCAATCACTTCTCCTTTGTTTGCGAAATATATAGTTCCCCCCCAAATGGCGGCAGCCAGATCGAAACCTGATCCTACACCGGCAACATCCAAAACTGTTTTATAAGCAAGATCAAAAAGTTGTTTCTTCTCTAACTTGACGCTATATATCTCTGCCAATGCCTTGATCGTCGCTACAGTAACTGCCGATGAACTTCCGAAACCGAATTTGCTGGAAAATTGGTTTTTACTAGTCAAGCTTAGCCCTGATAGTTCGACGCCATATTTGCCGATAAAGTTTCTGACCGCCGTTTGGGCGAAACGGACGCCCACCGGCATTTTCTGGAGTTTCTGGTTTAAGTGTTTTATGGGTAGAGAATAACCATAAATATCAACATCGGGTGCGTTGATCCGTAAAAATAGGTCTTTTGTTTTTTTCAATGACACTGTTAACCGATGGTCTACTGCGGTTACTATGCAAGGGTAGCCATAAATCACAGCATGCTCTCCGTAAAGCATTAGTTTCCCCGGAGCTGAAACTCTGATATTATTTTTCATATCTAAGTCCTTCGGTGGCCAACCTGACCGGTTTAATTATCCAGTTATGTTTCCTGGCCAGGTCAAACAGTATCCGGCTTTGTTTATGATATGCCAGGATGATACCAGAACCGGTCCTTTTTCCTCCCGCTCCGGAAATTTTCGCCGCACCGCCATTTCGTTTTATTTCTTCAATCATCAACCTGGCCCGTTTTGAGACGATACCTAGCTTGTCGAGCAAAACGTCGTTTTCGTTTATCGATTTTGTAATCTGAGAAAAGTTCTGAGTTAATAGCGCCGAGAATAGTGAACGCGTCAATGACTCCATTGATCTGAATATCTCCTCTGTTTTATCTTTATCTTGGACGTAAACTTTATTAACCAGCGCTACCATCTCCGCGGTGGTTTCCTCGGCGAGCCCGCTGTCGATAATCACAAACTGCGGCAATTTTGATAGTTCAACTCTTGTTACACATCGCAAATCGGCGGTCTCTTTTCTATACCACAGGGTCCCACCGAAAACAGTGATTGTATTGTCAACACCGCTGGGATTGGTATGTTTTAACTCTTCGATTTTATACGCAATGTTATTTACCTCATTGATCCCAAGTTTCTTTGAATATAAAGCGGCAAGAGAGGTCGTAAGGCAGGCTGCAAGAGCAGCGGAAGAGCCCATGCCGCTACTTGTTAACTGAGACTCTATGACCAGTTTATATTTATCATCTGGGGGTAATTTTAGTTGATTTCGGACAATGTTAATTGCCTCTTTGATGTGTTTCTCTGCTCCAGACACTTCCGTAATGATTTCGGTGTGTGATGATCTTTCAGCAGTAATTGCCAGCCGTAAATTCACCGCCGACACTAAAGCAGGAAATCCATATACCACGCCATGTTCACCTGAAAGGATTAATTTACCCGGCGCAGAAACCTTAACTCTTTTTTTGTGACTTTGTCCTCTGTTCATCTTCCTTAGCCGGCCGCTAATGGATTTAGACGGCTTTTCTCTTTTCCAATAACCGAAGAATATCTCGGAACCAGGGCGTGTAAATCGAGGGATTGTTAGCAATATCCGACTTCAGCACGGCAAACGGCAACCACTTGTAATCTTCCGCTTCGGCCGGGTTTGGTTTTACCTGACCGGTATATTTTCCCCAGTAAACAGAGTCCAGTTCACACTCTCCCCAGGTTTTGTCAAATCTGGCGTCATATTGGTACTTAAACAGATATTTTAGGGGTGTCGTAAATCCCATTTCTTCCTGCAAACGCCGTTTTGCGCACACGCGGCCTGGCTCGCCGTCAAACGGATGCGTGCAACAGGCATTAGACCAATACAGTGGCCAGGTAGGTTTTTGCTGACTCCGTTTTTGCAGCAACATCTCTCCCCGGCCGTTAACAATTACAATTGAAATTGCCCGATGAAGAGGTACGGGGTGTTGATGTGCTTTTACCTTGTCCATCGTCCCTATCTGTCTGTCTTGGCTATCTACAAGGACAACCTGGTTGTATTTTGCATTTATTTCGTCCATTTTTTCACGCTATTTTGCGACTTTGTATCTTATCACTGTCTGTTTCTAACTCTAGGGATAGTAGGGAGTGTATTTTTTGTAGGGGAATTTGATAATGTCGGGGGCGGCGATGAGCTGGGGCACGGAGTAGGTGAAGAGTTCAGCTGGGGTGGTGTTGTTATCCAGCCCCAGATCGCGGATGAGAGAGAAGCCGGCGTGACCGACAAAGGAGCCGTTGCCTAGGAACTGGACTTCCGTATCTTGATTACCAGTGGAGGCGATAATGATCTGGCCGTCAGCAGAGAACCAGCCGTCGGCCCGGGCGACACTTTGATTGAATGTGATATTGCCGCTGGAGATAAGAGTGAGGAAACCACCACTAGCGACTGTGATGTCTCCTGTAATGTTGACGTTGCCGGGAACGAGCGCGATGAATTTTTGCCCGGCAGTAATATTTTTTGTCCCGATGGAAAGAGGCAAAGTGCCAGTGTATTTGAGAAACATATAGCCATTGCCGTCCGGATCATTGTCCCAGTTGGGCAGATCACTAGAAACCCAGACGGCGTCGGAATTTTGCAGAGAATATTTGGCATTGAAAAATGCATAGTTGTAGGTGATGTTGCCGCTGTATGTCCCCTGATAACTGGTATTGTTGACATTGACGCGGGCGTCGGGGTTGGGACCCAAAACATAGTTGGACCCATAAAACAAAAGGCCTTTATTGTCAGTGGCACCGGTTTTTATAAGGCGCATATCTTCAGGAGCTGGCAGTGAAGAGGGAATGATGGACTTAACGGAGTCGCCGGAGGAAAGGGC
>Ga0208373_1004434_pt1 | contig 12618 bp, 12 predicted proteins | sample RifOxyC2_FD_184036 | JGI IMG/M metagenome (GOLD analysis project Ga0208373, IMG submission 184036) | Soil microbial communities from Rifle, Colorado - Rifle Oxygen_injection C2 (SPAdes) | ecosystem: Environmental > Terrestrial > Deep subsurface > Rock core/Sediment | place: Rifle, Colorado...
GACCGTGAACGGTTTCATCCTCGTTCCTCCCCCGGGAAACTCCCCGGCCTAAAATATCTCACCACGATCAGGCATCCCGAATCCACCTCGATGACCCCGTGCTCCGCCGCCAGGACATTGCTGATTCCGTAAGGGCGCCCCACGGCCATCGCCGCCTTCGTCAGAGGGTACTCGAATCCCGTAAGCGTGACGCCGGAGACCTCCCCCATAAAAGGAAGAAGGGACACGGTCTGACCCTCCTTGCCTTCGAGGACCGCACGCCGGGTGACCAGGAAGAGTTCGCACCATTCGTCGATCAGCCTGACCTCGACCCCGCGTTCGATCCCCTGGACGAGCAGCGAAAGATTCGCCAGGGTATGGTCGATACGGCCCCCCAGCGCCCCCCAGATCCGGACCTCCGTGGGCGCCATCCCGAACGCCTCCCGGAGCGCCAGTTCGGTATCGGTTTCATTTTTTTCCCGCGGGTGGCGGATGATCCTCACACCCGATGATTCGTAACCCTCCTGACTGCCCCGGTCCAGCGAATCCATGTCCCCCACGATGAGGGTGGGAACCATCCCCGCGGCCTTCAGATGACGAGCGCCCGCGTCCGCGCAGATCAGCGCCGCAGGCGCATCCGACGCAGCCTGCGCCCGGAGAAACGCCGGATCGCCGAGATCCCCTCCCGTGATGATATAAACCAGCTTCTTCATGTCCGCCGCCTCGTCAAAACGGTCGTCACCGATCTGTCTCCCCGCCGATACGAAAGAGCCTGCGGGCGTTGGCCGCGGTCCGCCTTATCAGTTCGTCGACCGGCAGGCCCCGGATCTCGGCCAGGCATCCGGCCGTCTCCACGACGTAGGCCGGCTCGTTGCGCCCTCCCCGGTGCGGCTGCGGCGCAAGGTAAGGGGCATCGGTCTCGATGAGCAGCCTCTCCAGCGGCATCTCCCGGGCCACGCCCCGAAGCTGGTCGGCCTTCCGGTAGGTCACCGTCCCCGCCACGGAGAGATAAAACCCCATATCGATACACTCCCGGGCCATCGCCCGATCCCCAGAAAAGCAGTGGAGGACCCCCCGGAGTCGGCCCTTCCGCGGCCGCAGGATCCCAAGCGTCTCCGCATGGGCCTCCCGGTCGTGGATGATCACGGGCTTGTCGAGTTCCTCTGCGAGATCAAGCTGTTCCGCAAATCGCCGGAGCTGGACCTCCCGCGGAGAGTGGTCGTAATAAAAATCGAGCCCGATCTCCCCGACGGCGACGACCTTATCTCGACGCGCGAGGAGACGAAGCGCGTCATAGGTTCCGGAATCGATCCCCTTCACTTCATGAGGATGGATGCCGACAGCCGCGTAGAGAAGCGGGTATCGCCCTGCAAGAGCCACGGCCTTTTCACAATCGGCAAGCGTCGTTCCGACCGTCACAATCGCCGTAAGACCGGCCTCTACGGCCCGTTCGAGAACCTCTTCCCGGTCTCGATCAAACGCCTCCATCTCCAGGTGCGCATGGGTATCGATCGCCATTATCGTTCACTCCGCCATCGGGACGCCCCGTCCGGTTCATCATCCATTCGGTCATCACCCCCTGATTCTCAGATTATACGAAACTTTAGAATATTTCTTTGATTCTTTCAATACCGATCCATAAAATTCGTGAATTGACTGATTTTGAAAAGTATGACATTTTGCCATCTACAGCGGATGCTGTCATTTCGAACGGAGTGAGAAATCTTAACGGAGTAAAGTAGGCAGACAAAATAATTTTGACAATACGGTCCTAACTTCAGAGTAACTTCAAAAGTTACTCCTTTACAACACGCCCAGCAGGGCGTGGGTCGCTATTAAGGAGGATTATCATGAAGATCAAGATGTTTCGGCGGAAGGTTCACCGGCTCCGCGACTTCCACGGTCTGACGGTTGCCATTTTTGCTCTTCTCATGATCGCCTTTCTCGTCATTCCTGCGTCTCCGGTGCACAGCGCGGCCCGGGATTGGCCCACCAAGACCATCACCCTCATCGTCCCTTGGCCCGCCGGCGGCGGCACAGATGTCGCGGGCCGGATCCTGGCCCCCAAGCTGTCCAAGATATTGGGCGTCCCGATCCAGGTGGTGAACAAGCCCGGCGGCAGCGGGATCATCGGCACCCTCGAAGCCGTCAAAGCCGCACCCGATGGGTACACCGTCTTCATCGACTGCGGCGGCACCAGCTCGATCCAGTATGCCTGGTCCGAAAATTTGCCCTACAAGGTGGAGGAACGGACCTACATCGCCCGCGCCACTTCCTCTCCCAGGTGTTTGATCGTCCCCGCGGGTTCTCCCTGGAAAACAGTGCAGGACTTGGTCAATGCCATCAGGACAAACCCCGGCGGCATCAGTTTCGCGCTGATCGGGGGGACGGGGGTGCCGGATGTGGTCATCGCCCAGTTCCGGGCCGCCCTGACGGCCAAGGGGGTGGACCTCTCCAAGACCCGCCCTATCACCTATAAGGGTACCGGCGAGGTCGTCGTCGCCATCGCAGGCGGACATGCATCGTTCTCGGCTGCAGGCCCCGACTCGGCAAGCGCCCTCACCGACGCAGGAAAGATACGTGTCCTGGGTGTGACCTCCGCCGGGCGATACAGGGGCTGGCCGAATGTCCCCACCATGGCCGAGGCGGGGTTTCCCTCGGTAGACATGGTTTTCTGGGTCGGCCTGGGAGGTCCTCCCGGCTTACCCGCCAATATCGTCAAGATCCTGGACAATGCCGTAAGAGAATCCTTCAACGACCCCGAGGTGATCGCCAAACTCGATAAGCTTGGAATTGAACCGTTCTACCAATCCGGGGACAAATACAGGAAATTCGTCCTGGACGAGGGCGAAGCCGTCAAGGCATTGAAACTCAGATAAGATTTTTCGTTAAAAAACCTATTTTTTGCTCGCAACGGATTCTCCGATGGAACATCATTCAATTCGAGAGCTGAGTATCGGGATCAAAGGGGCCGGAGAGATGGCCAGCGCAGTTGCCTGGCGGCTCTACATGGCCAATCTCCGAAAGGTCTTCATGATGGAGATCCCCCGTCCCCTCGCGGTGAGGAGAGGGGTATGTTTTTGCGAGGCCATTTACGATAGATGTAAAACAGTGGAGGGGGTTGAAGCGATCAGGGCGGACAGCGTCGATGATGTCGGGCAGATCTGGAATGAGGGGAAAATTGCCGTATTGGTTGATCCCGGATGGACAAGCCGGGAAAAACTCCGGCCCGATGTCATACTGGATGCCATTCTGGCTAAGAAGAACCTGGGGACGACGCGGACGGAAGCCGGTTTGGTGATCGGATTGGGACCGGGATTCGTTTCGGGTAGCGACGTTCATATGGTGATAGAGACCAACAGGGGCCACAATCTGGGAAGGATCATCACTTCCGGAAGCGCCGAAGCCGATACCGGCGTGCCGGGCGATATCGGCGGATATACTCAGGAGCGCGTGCTGAGGGCTCCTGCCGGCGGGGTGTTCCGGGCCGGGAAGGCGCTCGGGGAGCTGGTCAAAACGGGAGACGTCGTCGGCGAAGTGGCGGGTGTGGAGATACGAACCAGGATCGACGGCGTCATTCGAGGTCTCATCCGATCCGATATCAAGGTGACCGAAGGAATGAAACTCGGTGATATCGATCCACGGGGGGATCGGAGCTACTGTTACACGATTTCCGATAAGGCCAGAGCCATCGCGGGGTCCGTACTGGAGGCTATTCTAAGGAGTTGCAACCGCTGAACTCTATTCTATAAGAAACAAGGGTGATCGCGTGAAGAGCCTGTATCTGAAGACCGAAGAGGCCGTGGGAAAGGTCCTCTGCCACGATATTACGCAAATTGTGAAGGACACTTTCAAGGGGGTCGCGTTTAAGAAGGGCCATCTGATCCGAGCGGAGGACGTAGAAGAACTCCTCCGTCTGGGAAAGAGCCACATCGCCCTGATCGAATTGGATCCCCAGGAGCTCCATGAAGAAGAGGCGGGATTGCGCCTCGCCCAGGCGATCAGGGGGCCGGGAATTGTCCTGAAAGGACCTTCGGAAGGCCGGTATGATCTGATCGCGGAAACCCGGGGCCTCCTGAAGATTAGGACCAAGCCGCTTTTGAAGATCAACCGTATTCCGCGGGTGGTCGTTGCGACCCTTCATACGATGACGCCCGTTTTACAAGGAGAGAAGGTAGCCGGGACAAAGATCGTTCCTCTGGCCATCGAAGAGGGGGTCATCCGGAAAGTGGAGGCGATCTGCGCCGACGATGGCCCGGTCGTATCCGTCCTTCCCTACCGGAAAATGAAGGTCGGCGCCGTCATCACCGGGCGGGAGGTTTACGAAGGCCGCATCGAGGACGGATTCGGACCGGTCCTGAAGGAGAAGTGCGCTTTCTGGGGATTGGAATCCCCCGCGCTTTTGTATTGCGTCGACGACGCGGCAAAAATCAGCGCCGCCATCGATCAGCATCTCGGTCAAGGCTGTGAACTGATACTGGCCACGGGTGGGATGTCGGTCGATGCGGATGATGTGACCCCTCTGGGAATCCGCAAAACCGGGGCCAGGATCATCAAATACGGCGCGCCGGTCATGCCGGGCGCCATGTTTCTTCTGGCCTACAAGGGGGATTGCGCTATCATCGGCGCGCCGGGGTGTGTCATGTATGCCAGCACCACCATCCTGGACCTGCTTTTACCCCGTGTTCTGACAGGAGAACGGTTGACGGCGGATGAGATCTGCCGCTTAGGTCACGGAGGGTTGTGCCGGTCCTGTAAGGAGTGCGTGTATCCCCGCTGCGCTTTTGGAAAGGGTGTCGCTTCATGATGATGATCGTCCGTGCAATGATCCCCTTCTTCGAGCCCCTTCCCCTGAGCCTCGCGCTGCTCATCGCGGGGCTGGTATTGTTGATTCTCAAAAGAAGGAAAGCGGCGATTGTCGTTACCGGCACAGGGATCGGCATCCTCCTGGTTTTTGGTTATGGCGTGTTCACAAAACCGGTGCTGTATTCGCTGGAACGATCTTATCCGCCCCTGATCGTAGAGCAGATCACCCCGAAGATCAGGAATCAAATTCGCCACGTGGTCGTCCTCGGCAGCGGGCATGTATCCGATCCGGACTTGCCGAAAACCGCGCAGATTAGCGGGTCTTCCCTTTTCAGGCTTGTCGAGGGGGTTCGACTATACAGGCTGCTGCCGGGGAGTAGATTGGTCATCACCGGCGGGGTGATTCCGGACCCTGTGACGAATGCCCGCGTCGTCAGCGACGTGGCGCGGCAGATCGGCATCCCCGTTCGAGACATGATTGTCGAGGAACGACCGTCGGATACCGTTGAGGAGGCCCGATTGCTGAAGGGATTGCTCGGCGGCACACCATTTGTGTTGGTCACTTCCGCGGCCCACATGAAACGGGCGGTGACGGTTTTTCAAGGGTTCGGCATGCAGCCCGTGCCGGCGCCGACGGATTTCATCATAAAAAACAGGCCCGGCGGGGCCATCGACTCGTGGCTGCCCAATTGCGGGAATCTTTGGATTTCGCAGCGAGTCATTTATGAATGGCTCGGGGAGCTATGGGCATGGATGAAAAAGTGAAGGGTTCTGATGCGGGCTCTCAGACAAAAATCCGAAGGACTTTTTGAATTTTTAATGATATCTGGTTGTCAAGGTCCGGCATATCTTATCTTTTCTTCGATAGCACCTGTCCAGTACGGGTCGAAATCTGCTACACAAACGCTCTCCATCAAAAAATAACTTCCGTAACACCCCCCCGTCCACACGGCGAAGCTTTCCGGCAGTGAAGAAGTCCGTCTACAAAGCGGGTTTGCGGATCGCGCCCCCGACCAGAAGGGCGATGACTTCGATATGGGCCGTCTGGGGAAACATGTCGAGCGGCTGGAGAAGACGCAGGGCATAGCCCCGTTCAGCGAGAAGCCGGACGTCCCGCGCCTGTGTCGCCGGGTTGCAGGAGACATAGACGATCCGCTCAGGCCGCACGGCCGCCACCGCGTCGATCACCCCCTTGCCGCAGCCGTCGCGGGGCGGATCGAGAACGACCACGTCCGCGGTCATCCCCCGCGCTACAAGCTCGTTTTCCAGAATATCGGCCACATCGCCGGGGTAGACCTCCGCCTGCATGAGGCCTTCGCCGCGGAGATTGAGACCCGCGCAGCGGACCGCCTCCCGGTCCCCTTCGATGCCGAAGATCGCTCCGGCCCGGGGTCCGAGAAAGAGGGAGAAGAGACCCGCGCCGCAATAGGCGTCGACGACCGTCTCTCGACCCGAAAGCGCGCTCATCGCGACGACCTGTTCAACCAGCTCCCCCACCAGGGCGACGTTTGCCTGGAAGAAACCTCCATAGGGGACGGTGATCCGTTTTCCCCGGACCATCCGGGTGATCTCGTGCCCAGTTACGGATCCGCTCACCACCTCCGTCGGGGATTCACCCGGCCCGTCGGACCAGAGGATCTGCCGTTCGTCCCGAACATGAAGAAGGCCCCTCCGGAGGGCCTCCCGAACGCTCCGGTATTTCCGGTTTATGGATTCATCCACAATGTCGCACCGCTCTACCTCGATAAGGTCGTGACTTGCCGAAGCCATCAGACCCAACCGCCACGGCCCGCCCCGCCCGCAGGCGAGATGGAATTCCGCCTTTCCCCGATAGCCGTAAGGTCGCGGGGAGGCGATCACCGGCGCCACAGGCGGAAGGGACAGCTTCGCGATCCGGCGAAAGGCCTCCGCCACCTGCCGACGCTTGAGTTCCAATTGATAGGGATAGGCGATGTGCTGCATCCGGCAGCCGCCGCAGCGGGCGTAATAAAGACAGCGCGGCGTCGCACGGTCATGCGACGGAGCGATGATCCGGACAAGCCTCCCCCTGGCGTACCGCTTCCTGACCTCGGTAATCTCGACCTCTGCCTCGTCCCCATCGACGGTAAAAGGGACGAAGGTCACCAGATCTCCGCTCCTCCCGACACCATCGCCGCCGAATGCCACATCTCCGATCTTCATTACAATCCGCTCTCCGATCTTCATATCGCGCCCATTTCCTGTTTATGACCGCCAACCTTTCCGGCATTCCCCTTAGCATCATCCTAAGCATCCGTAAACCGTTTCCCTTTCCCCTTTACATCCCGGGCAAATATTGATAATGACCTCTCCAATCTACCGTCGAAGGGGCAAACATTTGGAAAATGCGAATATCCACCGGATCGACATCGATGACCGGAAGATCATCCTGATCGGAACGGCCCATGTCTCCAGGGAGAGCGTCGACCTGGTGGAGCAGGTCATCGCCGATGAAAAACCGGACACGGTCTGCGTCGAGCTCTGCCGGCCCCGCTATGAAGCCATCCGGCAGCAGGACAAGTGGCAGCAGACCGACATCGTCAAGGTCATCCGGGAGAAGCGGGCCTCGATCCTCCTGTCGCAGCTTATCATGGCTTCGCTCCAACGGAAGATCGCCAAAAAGTTCAACGTCACCCCCGGCGAAGAGATGATCCGGGCCATCGCACGGGCGGAGGAGATCGGGGCGGAGATTGTCCTCGCCGATCGGGAGATCCGGGTGACGCTCCTGCGCACCTGGCGGAAGATGGGTTTCTGGAGCAAGGCGAAGGTCCTCCCCGACGTTCTTCTGTCGCTCTTCGTCACCGACGAGATCACCGAGGAGGAGATCGAAAAACTCAAGCAGCACGATGTCCTGGAACTCGCCCTGCAGACCATCGGCGAGAAATTGCCCGGGCTCAAGACCACCCTGATCGACGAGCGGGATCTTTACATGGCCCATACCATAGGCCATGCACCGGGTGTCCGGATCGTGGCGGTCGTCGGGGCCGGGCACGTACCCGGCATCCTGAAACACATGGGAGAAGAGATCGACCTTGCGGCGCTCAACCGGATCCCCGATAAATCTCGCTGGGGACGATTTGCCGGCTGGTTTTTCCCGCTGGCCATCGTGGGCCTTTTCGTCGCCGGCTTCTTCTATTCGGGTTCACAGACCAGCCTGAAGATGATCATCCAGTGGTCTTTGATCACCGCCACATTCTCGGGTTTTGGAGCGCTCATCCTCCTGGCCCACCCCCTGACGATCGCCACCTCGGCCCTCGCCGCCCCCATCACGACGCTGCACCCCCTGATCGCCGCCGGCTGGGTCGCCGGACTGGTCGAAGCATCGCTCCGCAAACCCCGGGTCAAGGACTTTCTGGCGCTCAAGGACGACATCATCTCGGTCCGGGGATTTTTCCGGAATCGAATCACCCGTCTTCTCCTGCTCGTCGCCGTCGTCAACCTGACCACTTCCATCGGGACCTTTGTCGCCATTCCCGTGATCATGAGGTTGATATAAACAGGAGCATGCCATGACCGAAAAGAAATCCATGCTCTGCCCGAGCTGCAGGAAACTGATCAGCAGCGATGAACCGGCATGTCCCTACTGCGGGACGGCCCGCCCGGGATCGCTCTGGAAGCGGGGGGCCATCGGCGGGTTTTCCCTGCTCCGTTTCGATCCGGTCAAAGCGATCATCGCCGTCAACGCCGCATTTTATTTCTTTTCGCTCCTGTTGAACCCGGGGGCCCTCGGCCTTACGGCAAACCCCATGACATTCTTGTCCCCCTCGGAGGGGAGTCTCTTTCTCCTCGGCGCGACCGGAACTTTGCCTATCGACGCTTACGGCCGCTGGTGGACCCTCGTTTCGGCTTCCTTTCTCCACGGCGGGCTCATGCACATCTTCTTCAACATGATAGCCCTCAAGCAGCTCGCCCCATTCGTTCTGGAAGAATTCGGCTTCCACCGCTTCGCGATTCTTTACACCTGGACCGGCGTCGCCGGCTTTTTCCTCTCCTATATGGCGGACGTCCCTCTCACCATCGGCGCCTCCGCATCCCTCTGCGGTCTCATAGGCGCCATCCTTTACTACGGCAAGAGCCGGGGAGGTTTCTACGGAGAGCAGATTTACCGTCAGGCGATGGGATGGGTGGTGGGCCTTGTCCTCTTCGGACTCTTTTTCCCGGGGATCAACAACTGGGCGCACGGGGGGGGCCTCGTCTCCGGCGGTCTGATCGCCTTCCTGACGGGATATCGCGAATCGACGACGGAACGATCTCTCCACCGCTCCCTGGCAGCGGCGAGCATCCTCTTGACCGCGGCGGTCCTGGTCTGGGCGCTGGTTCAGGCTATCTATTTTATCATCTGACCCTCGCATCGTTTTGCTTGCCGCTTCACTTCTTCTCTGTTATATTTCCTTCCAGGGTTCAAAGGAGGAACAGACATGTCTCCGGCAGCCGGGGATGCTGAATGCCGCAGCAATCAACATGCAACGAAAGGAGAATCTGCATATGAAGCTGCATATCAAGAACAACGTCTCATGGATTGGAAAGATCGACTGGGAGCTCAGGAAATTCCACGGGGATGAGTATTCGACCCACCGAGGCTCCACCTACAATTCCTACCTGATCGAAGAGGAGAAGATCGCCATTGTGGATACGGTCTGGGCGCCCTTTGCCAAGGAGTATGTGACTCATCTGGAAAAGCAGATCGATCTGAAAAGGATCGACTATGTGATCGCCAACCACGGGGAGACCGATCACAGCGGCGCCCTTCCCGAACTGATGAGCCGCATCCCCGATACGCCCGTCTACTGCACGGCAAACGGCATCAAATCGCTCAAGGGCCATTATCATAAGGACTGGAATTTTCATCCTGTCAAAACCGGGGACAAGCTCAGCTTGGGGACGAAGGAGCTGATCTTCATCGAGGCGCCGATGCTCCATTGGCCGGACACCATGTTCTGCTATCTGACAGGGGACAACATCCTCTTTTCCAACGACGCCTTTGGCCAGCACTATGCATCGGAATACATGTTCAACGACCTGGTCGACCAGTCGGAACTGATGGCCGAATGCATCAAGTATTACGCCAACATCCTGACCCCTTTCAGCGAGATGGTCGCGAAAAAGATCCAGGAGGTCCTCGCCTTCAACCTCCCCGTGGAGACCATCTGCACGAGCCACGGCGTCATCTGGCGTGCAAATCCCGTCCAGATCGTCCAACAGTACCTGAAATGGGCGGACAGCTACCGGGAAGACCAGATCACGCTCGTCTACGACACGATGTGGAACGGAACGCGCATCATGGCGGAGAATATCGCCCGGGGAATCGCTCAGGCCGACCCACGGGTCAACCTGAAGCTCTATAACATGGCAAAATCGGACCGAAACGACGTGATGACCGAGATCTTCCGTTCCCGGGCCATCATCGTCGGTTCCCCGACGATCAACCGCGGCGTTCTGACCTCCATCGCGGGATTCCTGGAAGAGGCGAAGGGCCTGAAGTTCAGAAACAAGAAAGCGGCCGCCTTCGGTTGCTACGGCTGGAGCGGCGAATCCGTCAAGGTGCTCAGGGAGCAGCTCGATGCGGCCGGTTTCCAGATTGTAGACGACGGCATGCGATGCATGTGGAATCCCGACCCGATGAGCATCGAGGCATGCGTCGAATACGGCATAAAGCTCGCCGGGCTTTTGAAATAGGTGAGAGAAAGGAAGGATTATGAAAAGAATGCTCCTCGGGCTTATATTCCTTGTTCCGGCGATCTTCATCATCGCGGCCTGCGACACCTCCCTGTCCGTGGGCAGAAAGACGATCGGCATCCGCTCCGGGGGATTTATTTACACGGATGGCTACCTCCGGACCACCTACCCTTTTCCGTTTGAAAAAGTCTGGTCTGCCTGTATAAAGACACTGCTCGACCTCAATGCCGAAGACGGCGAGCAGGAGCGGAAGATCGCCACCGGAGAGCTGACGGCGCTGATCCAGGATGATAAGGTTCGGATCTCGGTGGATTACGTGGAAAAGGAAATTACTGCGGTCTCGGTCATGGCCGGCTCATCGGGCAGCTCTCTGGCCTCCCAGTTTATCCATGACCGCATCGCGGCCGTCCTGAAAAACCTATGAATGGAGGGTAAGCAGGAGGCCCTTTAGATAGCGACCCTCCGGATGGGCCAGGTTCACGGGATGATCCATCCCCGCCCCGAGGTGTCCGAGGAGCTGTGCGGTCTTGCCGGCATCCCGCAGGGCGCCGAGCACGATCTTCTCGAAGAGCTCCGGGGTGATGGGGTTGGAACAGGAAAAAGTGGCGAGGAACCCTCCTTCCCGGAGGCGACGCGCCGCCTGAAGATTGATCTCCTTGTAGCCCCGGACCGACCGGTCCACATCCTTCCGGGATTTGGCGAACGCGGGGGGATCGAGAATGATCAGATCGAAGCTCTCTTTGGTTTCCCGTAAATAATCGAAGACATTGGCGGTGAGTACCGGGTGCTGCCCCGGAGAAAAGCCGTTTCGGACGAGGTTCCGGCAGGCAATTTCATTGGCCGTCGCCGAAGCCTCCACCGAGACGACCCGATTCGCCCCCCCGCGGGCGGCATAGACGGAGAAGGCCCCGGTGTAAGAAAAGCAGTTCAGGACCGCCGCTTCCCGGGCAAAGGCGCCGACAATCTCACGGTTACGACGCTGATCGAGAAAAAATCCCGTCTTCTGGCCGGTGAGCAGATCGACCTCGAAGCGCAGGCCGTTTTCCCTGATCTCCACGATCTCCGGAACATCACCGGCCACGCGACCGATCCGCTCGGGAAGCCCCTCCAGTAGCCGCGAGCGTCCCTCGCTCCGTTCGTATATCCCGGCCGGCGCCGCGATCTCGAGTAGAAGCCCGATCACGACCTCCCGCCATTTTTCCATCCCCGCCGTCCCGATCGTCATGACAAGATATCCGCCGTAGCGGTCGCAGACAAGGCCGGGCATACCGTCGCCCTCCGCGTTGATGAGACGAAAGGCGTCCGTTTCCGGCGGGATCATCCGGCGGCGCAGGGTCAGCGCCCTTTCTATCCGCCGCTGCCAGAAGCCGGCGTCGATCCGGACGGCGGGATCATCGGTCAGAAGCCGAAAAGCGATGTCGCCGGTGTTGTAAAAACCGGGACCGATCGGTCGGCCCGAGGCGTCCACCGCCAGAACGACCTCTCCGGGCCCCGGCTTCCCCTCCACGGCGGCAATCGCCCCGGAGAAGAGCCAGGGGTGGCCGTGGCGGAGCGCGGCGTCCCGCCCCTTTTTGAGTATGATCCTCGGGTCATTCATTCCCATCATCCCGGTTGGAAATGCGCATCACGCGCTTCTTAGACAAGTTTGGAACCTATGCACAACATGGAAATCATGTCCCGGAAGCACGCATTGGAGATTTTTCGGGGCTCCCCGCTCCCGCAGCGTAGCGACCGCAAAGGCAACTGTTTGAGCGCTTCATCATGAGTTTCGTCTTTGCAGCGGGGATGTGCAGGGTCGAAAAATGTCCAGCGTGCAGAGGGATCATGATGTCCAGAGCTCTCAAGCTCGTGTAATCTACCAGAGTACGAGAGAGCCGGCAACCGCATTCTTGACGTCGCACAAAATCTCCTTGACATCACGGGCTGCTTTTCTTACCCTCACCACATATATAAAAAACGATATGTTATGGTATCACATACAGCGAATTTCTATAGATCATGGGGGATTTGAAGCCTTGCTTCCGGGGCCAGGAGGAATGCCGAGGAGATGAACTCTTTTGCGGAATACATCCGGGAGATCAGGAAGAGCCTTGAGAAAGGCGATTCCACGGAACACACGCACCGCACCGCCTTGGAAGC
>Ga0208373_1004436_pt1 | contig 12617 bp, 6 predicted proteins | sample RifOxyC2_FD_184036 | JGI IMG/M metagenome (GOLD analysis project Ga0208373, IMG submission 184036) | Soil microbial communities from Rifle, Colorado - Rifle Oxygen_injection C2 (SPAdes) | ecosystem: Environmental > Terrestrial > Deep subsurface > Rock core/Sediment | place: Rifle, Colorado...
TGGACAAATCCCGAATAATCACCCAGCCGGTAACAACCGCCGGCACATTGATGAAGTCGTTATACTGAATTATTTCAACAAACATCCAAATAATGAACGTCAAAAGCAACCCGGCCACGTAAGCAAAGCCGTAAATTATCCACGAGAGCACGGTAATGACTGCGGAGCAGACGCCGGTGTCGCAAATGCCTGTACTTTTACTCTGACCAGCTAGTGCTTGACCTTTTTTGTCACCCCTTTCATTATATTTGATTTCCATAAATCTACCTGGATCACCCATACCAGAACTATACTGAAAATATTTGAATGTCCAATCTCCATTGTCGGCTTGTGTCCACGTTCCATCTCTTGTCTCATTAATTGCCCATATTGGCCATACTGGTTTGTTATCAGCGCCCCACACATATTGATGTATGCCTAAAAACAAAAACACGCCAAACAAAGATATGATGAAAATTTTTATTAATTTTTTCCTAAAAAAATTCCTCATTTTACTTATTTGCTAAATAACTCCACTATCGCTTTCACTCCGCCCCAGCCAACACCCCATAACGCTTCCAAAGCTTGATAAAGATAAACCAGCTTTCCCCACCAGCTCGCGCCCATCCACGTAACTATCATTACCACTAACCCCAGCGCTCCAAAAATTATCGCTCCGGCGGCTAAATCAAACAAAATCAACAGTAACACTTCAACCAAACCCATATTTTTACTGATAATTTTTCCGCCCGTCTCCTTGCTCAAAGCCTTCAACTGTTTAGGCATCCACTCCTCGCCGAGTTTGCAAAAAAATCTGTCACCCAATACCCAGTGCAAAAAAACGTGCAAATTAACGTAAGCCAGCCCGGGCAGAAACGTGATTATCGCGAGCATCAGCCACCATGCGTACTGCAACGCCCCGTTCGTTGCCCGTTTCATACGCTCCGTTACACCCGCTGATTCAGCTTCCTCTTTTTCCTCTTTCTCTTCTTTTTTCTGTTTTTCCTCCCGCTTTTGCCGGCGCAGTTGCGCGGCTAAACTCTCCGGCTGTTCGGGGTTTTGCTCCTCGTCTTCCTCATTCTTTTCGCCTTCTTCTTCGTTCTCTTCTTTTTCTTCTCCGTCTTTTTTATTCTCTTCGTCCTTTTCTTCTTCGTCTGGCGTTTCAGCGCCGAACTCGTTCCCCGGCTGACTCATTGCCGGAAGAGGTTCTCCTATTTGGTTTCCGCCGTAGGGCTGCTGCACGCCATCATTCATGTCTTGCTCCTGTGAATCGCGCTGGAGCGGCTTCGCTTTTCTTGCCGGCGAACGCAGCCCGCGCTGCTGCCGGCGTTTCTGTTTTTCCTGCTGGTACGAATTCCGCAAATTCCGTGAGACCAATTTCTCCTGCGCGCTGCCCGGCGAAACTCTGGTTTGAGCGTGCAACAAATCTTTTATGTTCTTGGGCTGTTGCGCTGTGGTAGATGGCATAAACTAACTCTTAAATCCGATTCGCCGACGTTCTTTTTGCTCTGCATCGCCAGTAGCCAATTGGCGCAAAACCGCGAATATCTCCTGAATCTTTTTGTCATGCCCTGCGTACTTACTTTCCAGTTCCCACAATTTCCTCGCCAAGTCTTTGTACGAAAACGCCAACTCGCGCAACTTGATAAACGCCTTTACGATGTTAATGTTTATGGCGATTGCCTTGTGACTTTTTAACACGCTAGACAACATTACTACACCATACTCTGTAAATGCGTAAGGTAAATATTTTCTATGCTGACCCCTCTTTAAGGTCACAATTTGTGACCTTAAAGAATTTGTGGTCACAATTTGTGACCTCAAACTTCCGAACTCCTCTTTATTTAATTGAAACATAAACTCTACAGGGAATCTTTCTTTGTTTCTTTTTACTGCTTGTACTAATACTTTAGTCTCCACATTATACAAAAACGCTAAGTCGCTGTCTAACATGACTTTCTGTCCTCTGATTAACAAAATCTTGTCTTCAATTTTCTCTAGTGGGATTAAAGATTGCATAAATATTCTTGTGGTCACAATTTGTGACTACCTAAAATCTACTATGGTTAAATAATCGGCAAAATCAGACATTGCTTCCCGCAAATCATCTTTACTTTGATTTTGAAATCCCCGCTGAATTTGGCTTTTTAGCTGATACTTACGGTAAATATTTGACCTATTGGCGATATTTTTCGTTACGCCGCTTGACATATGTTTTTGATATGATATATTGTTATTATCACGATGAAGGGCTACACCTAAGGCTCGTCCGAAGGTTAATGCCCTTCTTTTTATTTATATTTCAATTTTTCTTTTAAATTATTCATGAAAGCAATCTTTAGCATAAATTTCCTTAATAAGGAAGAATATTTTAGCCTGTTAGGAATTATTAATTTTAACAATTTTTCTTTTTCTTCTAAATATTCTAGCAAGCAATGAAAATCGCCATCGCCGGACACGATAATTGCTTTATCATAATTTTGGTATTCAATCATGCAATGCAATACCAATTCAGCGTCTACGTTTCCTTTTACTCTTCCATCGGGCAATTCTAATGTTGGCTTAAAAATAACTATGTACCCTTGCTTTTGTAAAGAAGTGTACAAAGCTTCGTTGCCGACTAAATAGCCAATAAACAGAAAAACTTTGTCAACGCGATATTTATCTGTTAAATATTTTCTAAATCGGCCAAAATCTAAATGCCAGCCCTGCGCACGAATAGCCAAATTCAAATTTTGGCTGTCTATAAAAGCGTAATTGTTTAGTCGGCTATTTTGCATAAATATCTCGCTTCAAGGTCGCAAATTGTGACCTCAAGTTTTCCGCATCTTCATTATACCACATACCACGAATCAGTATTTAGCTCTGCAAATCTTAATTTTTTAAATTTGAGCTTTGGATTTGGTTTGGAACAATTTGAATTTTGGAATAATTTTTTTATTTCTTTGCTTTCTTGTTTTAATGTTCTCGTGTTTTAATGTTTTAACAGCTTACGGCGTTACCACAATCGTCCCTCCGAACGGTGTCGGCTTATCTGGCGGCTTATTCCATTCGCTTCCTGCGCTATACCATCCCCAATTGTCTTTTATCCATACTGTCGGCCGGATTTTGCAACTCCCGTCCGTCTCTTTGCAGTTTCCTTTTCTCCTTAAACTCCAATAATCATACAAATGATACAACGAATGAGGATTGCCGGATGCGGTGGGGTGATCCCGCATTTCCACGCCGGCAACAGAAGTAGTTTCGCCGTCGCCCCAATCCACTTTATAAGCTACCATCGGCTCCTGATTATTGTCTACATCAGAATTAAAAGTTAAATTAATAAATCCATTGCCTTCTATAGTTAAATCACCATTTTGTTGATTATTAATTTTAACATTTGAAACACTTGGTAAATGGGCGCATACAGTATTGCCGCTCGTGCATAATGTCTTATAAATTTCTATATCCGGTATAGAAGATGAAAACGTATAACCCCCTTGAGTCACCAAATTTAAAGGGCAATCTCTAGGTACGGTGCATGTCCCTCCTTTATTTATTCCGTCTTTACAAAGATTAATGTCAGCACAGGTATTACTGCATGGATTGGGTTTTGCAGGATCGCATGGATAATCATGATTCCCATCGCAATAATATTCTTCATCCACAGCTTGACATTCCTTGAACGAATCGCATGCTCCGCTTCCGCTGCAATCTTTTCCGTCAAGAGAACAAACTTTATTTGATTCGCAGGCGCTATATAAAGTTCCAGCACTCGCGTCTTGCCATTCCCAAATGCCGTAACTTTTGGCAAAAATTTTTTCCAGCCTATCTTTGCCTTTTTCTGCCACGATTTGTATATTTCCTCCGTCCGAATTTAGATTAAAAGATACGCATTGTTCTCCCGGATCAGGACAGTAGCCATACACAAATAAATTACCGCCGGCTCTATTATCAAACGGATAGCGCAAACAAAGCACTCCTGATTTTTCACAATATCCCACTAACTTGCAGGTATCTATAGTGTTTGGATCACTACTAAACATTTTATTTCCTATGGTTACAGTTGTGCCTTCACAACCATAAACGGCTCCGGATCGGGCTTGGTAAGGTTTTGACAAAGATTCATCCGGCGGCAAATGGATTAGCGGCTGTTTCTGCGGCTCTGTTGAGTTGGCATCCCAAGAGTAAGGGTCAACGACATTATTGGGAGGCACAAGCCCGCCATAGGCAGGATAGTCGCTATTATAACGTATACCTTGTAAAATGTTATTATCATATTGAATAACATAATCATTACTCTCATTCACTCGCGACAGCCAAGCTTTGTTGCTTCCGGCAGGAGTAACAACCTGCGCGACCGCTTTACACTCTATCCCGTTCGCAATGCCCTCTAAATATCTCATGTCAAAGTTGAAATTGTGATTATCAGTATAACTAGCCTTTCCTTGATCATGCGCGCAAGCCCTGACTCCCTTTAAATCTCCTCGTCTATGGCCGTTTTCATCTTTGGTATAAAAGTAAATGAATCCGGCGCAATATGTATCGTTTTCAGATGCAGCGCCTAAATAAAATGGCTGGTCTTTAAGGGGAATAGTCCCGTTAACATTTTTAGATACTGCTTGCACAAAAGAACTAGCCTCGGTTATTGGCTTGAAATTAATACTCCCATTTATACAAGGATTACCTCCTCCACTACCATAAGAGGTGGTTAATTGCGCTGACATTAGAGTGCCTAAATTTAAAGCGTCCTGCATGTTAATTTGTATATTAATATCAGACCATGGCTTTGCTCCCGACAAGTCTCCATAGGCTACGCAATTCGGCGCTGTTTTTATATATGTTCCGCCTGTTGCCTCTGTCACTTTAAAATTAGTAGTATTTACTCTACCTGTAGCGCTGGTAGTAAAATCAGAAGCTATACACATATATAAAGGAGTTCTCCCTAAATATCCTACCCCCTCATCAAGCCCGTCGCCTTTGACGCGGTCAACCGGCCACCATTGCAAACAGGCATTCGGATTTGTTTTTATTCCGCCCTGGCGGTTATCATCATACTCCAGACAATACCCATACCAGCCGCGCTGTTCAATGCCGCTGTCATCAATATAATCGCAGGACAGCGAATCAGAGCGCGGATACAGACGGCAAGACTGGGGCGTAAGCCAGACTTCCTCATCTTGAACATTTTCCGGTGTTTTATCTTTTATCCCCACTGCCGGACGCAGCTGAATGTTGTCAAAATCAAAAGAACCGGCGCTGGCACCTTCAACGGAAAGTTCAATAATAACTTCGCTATAACCTGCTGTATTAAATTTGCCCAGTAACAGATGCCAGTCGTTTCCGCCGCGCGCTCCTTGTGGTAAATTTAATAAATGAGCACTCGCTCCCATGCCATAAACTTTAATTCTTACTGTTCCTTCCGCTAAATTAGCCGTGTTAACATAACCGGTTAAAATATAATCAACTCCCGTATTAACCTCTACTCCTCCCGATCTTAACGCGTAAGAAGACCCGAGCTGAACAAATCCCCGGCCGTCAATAAGATAATTGCTTCCGGCGGAGATTTGAATATCTATCGCCTGCGCCTCCAGCGAATCACTGACGACCTTCGCTTTGTTTGCGCTCCATGATTCATTATTAAAATTATTTCCAGTTTTCTTCCCTAAAACCCAGCCAGTCGGATAACCGTTAGCGCCAAAAAATTCAAAACTGCCGTTCGGCACAACCGCGACATCGCCGTATTGCTTCATATCACCGAACTTAAAATCACCTTCAGTCGCGATATTTAAATTATCTCCCAAAAATCCGACTTTAGAGTAGCCAGTCATGTTCGCGGCTGCGCTTTTATCTATTGTCCAATTGTTCGGAGCGGCGCTGCCGATTTTCACCGTCTGATTAGCAGCGGCAGTAGAAACCCATGATTTGCATTCGTTATTTTCATTCAGCCCGTCGCATGTTCCGATGTCGTAACAGATTTTTTCTTCCTGGCCGTTTTTATCCGGCACTGTTACAATACTGCGGCACGCGAGCCACTCACTGCAAACGCGGTCGTGCTGGACTTTTAAAATAGCGTTGGAGTCGCAGGCGGCGTCGCCGATAGCGCAAGTTGCGAGCTGTTGCGTCCCTGCCACTCTTTGCAAGTTTGCCGTATCCGCGTCATAAACTAACTTTTTATAAGCACTCCCTTCAATAGAACGCTGGTTAAATAAGACGCAGCCATTAGTATAATTCGGCTGGCCGTTGCAGGAGGTTGAATCAAGGCCATTAGTTAATTGATAACTAATAATCGCTTCTCGCAAGTACGCACTGGCTGAGCTTGGCTGAACCGTTATATTTTCTTGACTGTTGGAAAAAATGAGCCAATTACTGTTTGCGTTTGCCGGCGTGCCATCCCCTAACTTATTATTTTGATTTAAGTGGTAAAAAAATGTTTTTGGGGTAGGATCAACAATATCCAGCCCTTGGCTGCCGGCGTACAAAGTATTTTGTTTTATTTTTATGGTTTGTTTTTGATTAATCAGTTCTGCGCGGTTGCTCAAAAGATTCGGCGCTGGTTGCGACACCGGGTCAATCACCTCGGTACAGCCTGACGCATACGCCGGACAAAGGCCGACCCAATTTGAGCTATCCGCGTATGGCGCCGGCTGTTCAACGCGGTTGCCGGCGCCGCCAATGCCGATGGTTTTGGGAACACGAACGTCAGTGGTGCCGTTGCGATTTGGCGTTGTGGTAACTGTCGCATCAACCGGGCACTGGTAATCCCAATCGTCTAATACACACTTAATATTCTGCGCGCAGTCGCTGTTGCTTGAACACTGCTTGGTATCAACGCGGGCGCCGGTTGTGTCATGGACACCTTTGCCGTCAGCATCGCAGTATTTCACTTTCTTCTTATACCAATCATAGCCGAAGTAACCGTTCCGGTACTCGCAGACGTTATCGCCCGGATTTTTGAAATACGCAAGCTTTCCGTCCGTGCCCTTGTACTCTTCGCAGTTCACCTGCCCGGCCGTGCACAGAATCGTGCCGTAGCGGTCCGGATCGTTTTTCCGGTACACGGTGTCAAAGCCGCCGGAGCGCGCCTGGCCCAATGCCTGGCAGGATTTTGCCTGCGGCGCGCACTGCTTGGCCGGGTCATAGACCATGTAGGTGAATGCGTCTGTCAGAGTGACATCGCCCGGGCTGATAGTCGCTGGTTTGCCGCTATAAGGCGTATAGTTTTGCGTATCAATCATGAGCTCGCAGCCGGCCGCCGACTCGGAACAGAGTGTGGAAAATTTATAAAGATAGCTGCTCTGGCTGTCGGCATTTTTGTACTGGTAACAGCCAACGTATTTGCCTGAAAGTATCGTGCCACTCGTATCTGTATAATTGATACTAAACTGGCCGGTTGCGCCATTTGTGGTAATACAGCTATCCGGCGTCCGCCAGGAATCTTTAATCAAGTAATACGTAGAAGTGCGTTCGCGCAAGACAATGGATTCAATGTAGAATGCGTCGTTCCCGCCCGTGCGCGTAATCGTTAATTTTTCATCATTACTCAAAGCGCTCTGCTGCAAAGTTACGTTCAATTTAAACGTCTGCCAGTCACTGCTCGCGTTGCTCTGCAGGGTGAGCGTGTCAAATTTTTGTTCTTCCGTGCCGTCCGCATGCGCCATGACAATGTCAAAAGTATCGTTGGCCGTTCCTTTTATAGTCAGCGTCAGGTCAAAGTCTAAGGCCTTGCCGCCTGCCTCATTTACGGGTAACAAATTGCCGATTGGTTTTGACGTTGCCGCTACGTCAACTTTCAAAGATTTTCCGCCTTGTTTTAGTGATTCGCTGGAAATAGCACTGCTCGTCCAGTTCGCCGTTGCGCCGTCTTCAAAATCATCGGCAAAAACCACGCGCAAATTGTTGCCTACGTTGCCGGTGTAAGCGTGGCAGCCATTGGCCTGCGCCGGACACATGGTGCCCTCCCGTGGAATGGCCATGTAGATACATTCTTTATTTGTGTTATAAGTACCGCCGCTGTCGGTACAGAATGTTTCCCCGTAGCCTGTACTCAAACGATATGGGTGGCAGTCGGTCGCGTAGTGGATAGTGTCCGAGTCCAAAACGTAGCTGATTTGACCTGAGCGTGAGTAAAACTGGCGGCAGTCCGCGTTGTATTCACTACTGGTGATGGCGGCGTTAAAAATACCGGCGTCGCATACTACGCTGCCGTCAGAGCCGATTTTATCTTTCTGCACGTAGTTATCACCGTCTGCTATCATCACTCCGTAGGTAACTTCCGGAACGTTTGCCGGACTCGCGTCTGTAGTTGTATCTTTCAAACTGAAAACTTTCAATTGAAATCCGGTTTCGCCCGAGCCTTCCCAGGTGTAGAAGGGCTTGCTCACGCTATTGTCGGACGTGCACTGGCGCAGTTTTGAATAGTACTCAATGCCCTCGCCGCCTTTGGCTACTTCGTCCAAGTTGGTAAACTGCTCACAGCCGGCATTTTGCGCGCTGCAACTCTGCGCGCTTTGCGGGATAAAGTAGGTGGGAATGGGCTGGGTTTGAAAATACGTCTGGCCTTGAATGTAGGTATCGTAGCCGTCGCACTCGGCCGGGCAGTAGTCGGCCGACTTGACCTGCCCTGGCACGCCAAAACCGTCTATGACGCGCGTGAAGAGTTCACAGCCGACATCATTTACCGTACAGCTGCGCGCGAATTTTTGGTCAAGCGAAGCGCAGATATTGATGTTTGCCTGTGAAGCATTGGTTTGGTCATCTACATTCACTTCACAAAACGCCTGTGCGTCTACGGGCATTTGCTTTTCGTAAATGACGTTTGCGCCGCGATAATCTTTGAACGCGCTCGGGTTGTCCGCGGTCGTCACTTCTTCAAGCTGCACGGCGTCAATATAAACGTCGTTGCTATTGGCTATATTAATGCGAATTTCAGGATTAGAAATTTTAGTTGCTGTGTCAAACACTTTGGAAAAACGCTGCCAATCGGTAGTGGAATCAACTGTTATTTCACTGTCGGTCAAATTACCAGCCTTGATAGTGACGCTATTGCCGCTGTTTTTAACATACGCTGACAAAATGTAACGCGAACCGCTGGAGAGAGAAAAGCCGGACAAGGCTTCGACAATCGAAGCGCTGGCTGAAAAATGCAGAGAATTTGCGCCGTCCGCGCTCTCGCCGCTTGAAATAAAATCTTTTTTACTTAAATTCCAATACTTGATTGTATCTCCATCTATTTCCTCAAAACTCGCGTTCGGAATCAGGTTTGTTCCCAAACCCGGCTTAACGCGGATAAACTCGTGACAGCCCTCATCAGCCCCGTCGCAAGTCTGCGCGTTGCTGTTTAAATAAATATTTTTTTCGCCAATCCATTTTTGCTCGGCATAATTATAATCAGTCGCATAACTCTGGCAGCCGTTGCCGTTGCTGTCGCACCACGCCAGCGTATTTTGCAGGTACGATACGCTTGCGCCTTTTTGGTTCGTAAACGTCTGGCAGGTGTTGTAGAGCGGGTTGCACGAGTCGCCGCCAAAATTCCAGGTGCGGCGCTCTGCCGTGCAGTAGCCGTACACGTCGCAGGAGCCGTCAGATTTTTCTTTGACGCACGCTTGCTCGTCCGCGCAATAATTATCTTTGCGCTGAATGTTATAGCTTCCGTCCGAACTAATCTGCGGTTCGCCAAAAATTTCCGGACCGTAACCTTCGCGCGCGCAGTAATTCAGCGGCGCTTTCAAAACCCAAGTAGGGTCAACTAAATCTCGGCACCAAGTTTGCGTGTCAATATCGCCGTTATATTCATCTTTTGCATCAAAACAGCCGACTAAATCTTTTAAAGTCAATTGCGCTTTGCCCAAAGCGGCCGCATTGCCGGCATGCTCATTAATATAGTTTGCGGCTACTTCCCAGCCGACCGGCAAAATGCGGAATTTGCGCAAAATAATCAGCGAGCGGTAAGGATAATTTTCATCCTGGTAGCGCGGCTCCAAATTTTTGCCGCTAAAGCCGAAGATGCCGGCGGCGTTTAATACCCCCTCTTGCATTGCCTGCCCAATAGTTTTCCGCCCCTGCACCGCCTGCCGGAATTTCTCCGTAATCACGCAATTGGTCGGTCCGGCTTTAGTTGGATCCGGACACTGCGTAAGTTCGGCCAAAATATCGTAGTCGCCGCGCACGTCAAAACGCGGCTGAACGATTTGGCGGAACCGGTCGCGCGCCGCCGCAATGCCGCCGCTCGCGCCGGCGTCAGCCTGAAAGTTATACAAATTGACAACGCTGCTCCCGCCGCTCCCCTTATTCAAACCGCCCCACAGCAAATTGCGTAAAAGCTGAATCGCCAGCTGATTCAAAAAAATATTAGCCGCATCAATCAAGGCATCGCCGGTATACTGCGCCCAAGATGGGTCTTTGCGCACAATGTCTTCTTTGGCGGCTTCTTCTACGAGCGATGCCGGCGTTTCCGTTTTGCCGGCCAAATTGCGAATGTCAAGCCAGCCTTTTTTGGCAATCGTTTCGTTGAGTATGTTTGTCGCGTCTTGATTCTGCTTTTCCAAAAACATGGTTTGCGCGCTCAAGGCAATGCCCAGGTCATTCTGCGTCGGCTCAAAGTAATCTTGAAAATTGCGCAAGAAATCCGGGTTGCGCAATTCCTGCTCCCAGTTGGCGCGCAGTTGTGAAAAGGTGCATTGCACCTCCGGCCGCTGCGCCTGATACAAGCCAAGTCCGATAGACAAATCAATGCCCAAAGAGGGTTCGCACAAGTTCAATCCGCCAAAACCATCGTTGCCGAGCGTAGACAAAAAATCGCCGGCCGCCGCGTCCAATGAGTCTTTGAATAAATCGCCAAAGCCACGCGTCTCAAACGCCGGCTGCTGGCCGTTGATGCCGCTGGCGATTTGGTTGGCCGCGTCATAGGCGAACGTATTGAGGGCGGTCCGCACGGCGGCGCCGAAGGCCTGCGAGCCGGCTTTGAGCAGACCCTGACGCCCCAATTCAATCAGATTAGCCAGCCAATTGCCTTGTTGTTGTTTTTGCTTAACTGCCGCTATCTCAGCTTGCGCGCGCAAATCTTTTACATCAATGCTCAGAGTTTGCGCGAGCATGCGCTGATTATACGCCCCCATAGCGTTAAACTCAGCGGGAGTTATTCCTAAATCGCTAAAATTTATCTGAGCAGACACTGACCGTGGGAACGCCACTGCCGATGTAACAAAAAATAAACTCACTATCGTCAGTCTAAACATTATTCTTTTAAATTTTCTTGCGGAAAGCATGGGGAGAGGAGATTAAATTCAAACTATTTCAAATTGTTTCAAATTATTTCAAATCAAGTTCAAAATCTAAAATCTTAACATTTGAACTTAGGATTTGATTTGTAATTTGGAAAAATTTGCGTTTTGGAATAATTTCACTATTGGCTCTTTAGCGTCTGCTGATACATATCCAAAAGCTGCTGGTCTGAAATTTTGTCCAAAAATTCGCTGCTCATGCCCGCGCTGCGCAACATAGTCCGCAGGCTGGCCGCGTCCGCCTGTCCGCCCAAAATAGCCTCCATGGCGGCACGCTCCGGACTGTTCAAATCTTGCGCCGATGTGCTGGCATCGCCAGTCGCAGAGCCGGTGCAATCCTGTCCGCTTGGGCAATTAGGATCTTGCCCGGCGTCAATTTCCTGCTTGTCGCTGATGCCGTCGCTGTCAGAATCCTCAAGGTAGGGCGACGTTCCGTAGAGGTACAGCTCGTCATAGTCAAAAAGTCCGTCTTTATCCGTGTCCTCACTGCGCAGCGCGTTAGTTTGGGCGGTTTGCTGCTGTTGCAGTTGCGCGAGCTCTGCGGTGGTTAAAGGTTTGGTAACCTGCAAGCCGCCGCTGAATTGCATAATCCAGAGAATGACCGCGCTTATACCAAAGAGACCCAAAAAAATAACGGCAAATTTTTGCTGCCAATTCGCTTTGGCAGCTGGCGGCTGTAAATTCTGTAAACTCTCCTGATATTGGGAACCGGAAACGTACTCGGCGGGGTAATCATCCGCCGCGTTCGTGTCGTCATCACGGTATTGATTGTCTTCGGGTAATTCAACCATAAAATACAAAGTAATGTGTATAAATATTATACCACATTTCGTTCTCGCAAAGCAATGAATAATTGTTTCCACTGCTCCATTGAAAGTTCCTGCGCCCGCACACGCTCTGTCAGGCCGACTGCTCGCAATACTTCTTTAATTTTTTCAGAATTAATGTCTAATTGCTTTGCCAAATTCCCCTGCAGCTGTTTTCGTCTGGCGGAAAATCCCGCTTTCACTAATTGAAAGAACTTCTCCTCGTCGACCTCACCCCTTTCCCTCTCCTTAATAAGGAGAGGGTGCCGAAGGCGGGTGAGGTCGGGGGTGAGGGCAACAATCGCACTCTCCACTTTCGGCATGGGCCAAAACGCCTCTTTGGGCACGCGCGTGATAATTTTAACATCTGCATAATACTGTGCCGATACTGCGAGCAAACTCATCTGTCCGGGCTTGGCAGCCAGCCGTTCTGCTACTTCTTTTTGCAGGAGCAAAACCAAAAGCGACGGCTTGGGTTCAACCTCTGACAAAAATTTTCGCAAAAAACGGGAAGTGATATTATAAGGCAGATTAGCGACAATTTTATATCCCTCGCCCCTACCCCTCCCCA
>Ga0208373_1004437_pt1 | contig 12616 bp, 14 predicted proteins | sample RifOxyC2_FD_184036 | JGI IMG/M metagenome (GOLD analysis project Ga0208373, IMG submission 184036) | Soil microbial communities from Rifle, Colorado - Rifle Oxygen_injection C2 (SPAdes) | ecosystem: Environmental > Terrestrial > Deep subsurface > Rock core/Sediment | place: Rifle, Colorado...
GCCACGATGCAAATCGGAGCAAATCCCTGAAATTTATCCTCAGTGGGGATTGGGGTCTGCAACTCGACCCCATGAACACGGAATTGGTAGTAATCGCGGATCAGTCATGCCGCGGTGAATACGTTCTTGCCTCTTGCACACACCGCCCGTCAAGCCAACAAAGTCGATGATATTTGAATCTTGATTTATCAGGAGAGGATATTACCGGCGATGGGGGTTAAGTCGTAACAAGGTAACCGTTCTGGAAGGAGCGGTTGGATCACCTCCTTTCTTATTTTCTTTCAATAATGTAAAGAAAGTAGTCTGACTCGTCCGGGGGATGAGTACGGCTCTAAACAAATTTTCCTAGCCCGATTATTAGAACTAATATATTAAATATTGCAAAGAAAACAAAATTCAGCGGATATCTTTCGGAAGAGGATTGACTACCTGACCCATAACATTCGTAGGAAAGTATCGATAGAAAACATCACCTATAATACTGTCTACGGTGACGGCACAAAATTCCCTGGAGTCTGAAGATCTTGGCCTATTATCACCCATCACAAATAAATAACCTTCAGGAACCGTGTATGGAGTATTATCTTTTATACAGCCACCTTCCCAAAGATTAGTGGGTGCGGCAATATATTTTTCATCCATTATAATATCGTTAACCTTAACGACCTCATTTGAAATATTTATTACGTCACCAGGCAAGCCAATGATTCTTTTAATATATTCTATATCCGGATTTTTTGGAGATTTAAAAACAACCACATCACCTCTCTCCATGCGTCTAAATTTATATGTGACCCGACTGGTTAAAATATAATCTCCAGTATGAAAAGTATTTTCCATCGAAGCACCTTTGACTTGATTTGGAGTGATAATAAATAAATAAACGACGATGAACATTGATCCGATGAAAACGACTGTTTCCAGAATATCCATGACAAAATCAATAAGGAATTTCATTATCTTCATAAGGATTTATTGTAGAAAAAACCCCAAAGTTTTACAAGCGGGTTTTGTATAATTACTCAATGGACTTATAGCTCAGTTGGTAGAGCGTTGCATTCACATTGCAAAGGTCCTTGGTTCAAACCCAAGTAAGTCCACTAATTTTCTTTTATTAATTTTTGGGAATTTTTATATGAAAGGTGGTTCCTTCTTTTTCGTCGGAAGTGACGTCGATTGAACCGTTATGCATCTCAACAATTTGTTTTGTAATAAATAATCCAAGTCCCGTTCCCATTGCCGCGCCTTCTTTATTAGTCGCTTCAATATTTAATCTGTTAAATTTTTGAAATAACTTAGGTAGCTCTTCTGGAGGAATATAAGAACCCGAGTTTGTTATGTCAATAATAAGATTCTTATCGTCTTCTGATATGGTAAAAGAAATATTACCTTTTGGCGGGGTAAATTTTAACGCATTTCCAATAATATTTTGAATCACTTCCCGTAGTTTTTCTTTATCACCTGAAATCAAAATTGGTTTTTCAGGAATATTAAAATTAAATAAAATGTCTTTTTCTTTAGCAGTAATACTTAATTCATCATAAGCCTGTTGGGAAACATCGTTGAAGCTAAATTCTTCTTTTTGTAATTGGAGTCGTTTACCTTCAATACGAGAGATCGTCAACATGTCTTGTACAAGTTTTAACAATCGTTCTGTTGAACCATAGGCAATGGAAATTTCTTGTTTAACTTGAGGATCTAATTCCTTGGTCGATTTATTTAAAGCCATCCAGAGATAACTTTTTATGGCTGTCATCGGAGTACGCAGTTCGTGGGAGGCGACTGAGACGAATTCATCCTTTAGACGATCCAGTTCTTTAAGCTGTTCATTATCTTTTTCAATCTGCTGATATAGCAGAGCGTTATCAATAGCAATGCTGACTACCTCAGGAAGCCGGATAATTAAATCGTTCCAATATGGATAGCTTATTTGATCTTCGCCCAGTCCAAAAATAATTACTCCAGCCGGTTTATTCCTCATGTAAAAGGGATGAATGACAAGTTTTTGTATTCCCAATGTTTTTTGGGTTGCATCAGCTGTTTCCTCGGTCAATGGGGGAGACATAAATGATGACAGTTTATCAACTTCAGTCATCTTGCCCTCTTTAGTGGCTTTAATCAGCGGATTTTCACTTTGAGAAGTAGAGATTACACCGTTATAGTAAACATGGATAATATCATCACTGATAGTGTCTGAAGTTTTTTTTAACCCTACTGCTAAAGGTTTTAAAATCCCTTCTTTTTCGTCAATTATATAGATAAATACGGTTTTGAAATATGAGTTGTTTATAATGCATTGGACGATCTGATCGGCAATTTGATCTACCTTAGTGACGGTGCTTAAAATTATTTCATCAATCTTTCGAAGTAAAGTCAAAATCTTATTACGCTCTGCCAACTCAAGATTCTTCTTATACATCTCTTGAGTAATATGGGAGTCGGTTTGGGGTTGTGTTTTAACTGAATTATCGTCCATGAAATCATTATACTGGATTTTTTTGTGTCATTCCCGCGGAGGCGGGAATCCAGACCTAAAATTACATTATGTTAAATACTCTTTTGCCTTAATAATTAATTTTTCCACAAACGGTATAAACTCTTTTGCTGATTTGTATACTTTTTGAGCAATTTCTTCTTTATACGTGTGAACAGAAAGATTCCTGTTTTCTAAAAACTCAAACCATTTAGTTGGGTCATCAATTAAATCGAGTTTAGCTGCTTCTCTTATCACGGTTTTTACTCCATAAATATTGACATTATTTTCAACAACTATCGATTGCATTAGTTTCCAAGCTAATTCAAAAGTAAATTCAAATCTTTGAATTGTAGCATCTTGATTTATGGTTACGTCACGCGGAAGTATAATTGCTTCCTTTAATCTTCCAAAAGCTTTTTGTAAATCTCCGTACTGAGCTTGTAATTTTGTCATAAATTTAATTTAAACTAATAACTTTTTTCATAGAAACTTCCTTAAAATTATTCGAAATATTTGAAAAATCAACCACATCAACAGTGTAAGGGATATTTGATTCTTCGAAAGCTTCTTCTATATCTGACAAAAGTAATGTATCAATTTCTCTTTCCGACCTTACCCCAATATCAATATCGCTAAATTTCCTTGTGTTTCCTGTAGCTCTCGAACCAAATATAAATGCCTTATCTTTTTTAAAATCCAGATACTTAAAAAGAATCTTTTTTATCATTTCTATTGTGGTCGCATCTAACATAGAATAATTCTATCACAAATAATAAGTTGCATTATTGAAGTATCGTTGGGATTTCGTTGGAAGAAAGTTTATCTAAGTAAGAACTCGCTACCTCCTTGCAGATTTCAACCGAAGCTTGGCCAAAGATTTTCTCATATTGTTTAATCAAGCTATCAATAATCATTTTTTCATCTCCATTAACCGTAATTTGATGATTAGGCCAGTCAACATTTAAACCACTTACCTTTTTTGCCTGCTCAATCGCCAACTCACCTATTATGCTTTCCTGTTCTAATATTATTTTAATGATCATTTCATTAAATGGTTTTGGGTTCATAAATTTTTTATCTCATGATAAACTGTCAACATTTCAACTAACGCTATAGTCATAAAATAATAGGCCAGTAAATATATAAGATCGTTAATACCTGCAGGATGCATTTCTCCGTAATAAGATATATAAAGAAAACTAAAATCCGCAAAAAACTGTATTAATAAAGCGAAAAGTAAAAATAATACCTTTGATTTCATTAAACCTCCCAAAATACCTTTTGACATAAAATATATTAGAAGTGCTATCGAAATATAAATTGAGTCTCCCAGCGGATATCCAAAATCTAAAAATATTTTTAAAGGATTATTCCAGTCGAATTGATAACCTTTTAAAAATATCAGATACGAAAATAGTAAAATAATTACTGGGATAACAATAGCAATTATCTTAGCTTTAAAATTTTGTAATCTAAAAGTAAGGCCAGAAGCTTTGGCAAGATATAATAAGCCTATTGTATAAAAAATAATACTACCAAAATATCCAAAATCGCCAAAAGAAGGATAAGGAATTTCAATTTTCAAAAAAAACGTATAAGACGAATATGTTATTTGACCAAAAACTTGTGCTAAAAGACCAAGCGATAAAAAAGAAATTGACCTACCAATAATGCTTTTAAATCCACCCCACTTTTGAGCTATTCGTAACCCAAAGATGCCACCACACAAGGCTACCAATCCATAGACTGCACTAAATAATTGATTTTGAAGGCTAAAATCTCCTAAGTTAAATATTTGTAAATAAGTCCAGCTAATAAACAAACAAGTAAAAATAAAAAGCACTAATTTACTAATCCAATTAACCTCTTTACTATCTGACATAAATTAATGATATAACTTTATATAATTTATAGTCAAGTGTAATTCGTTATTTGTTATTTGTTATAATGCTTTATTATATGATTCTAGGATTTCCTAAATTTGAAAATTTAAATTTTCAACATAAACAAGAAATAGATAAAATTACACAAAATTTTCTTCCTTATTGCGATTATAACTTCGTTAGTTTATGGTGTTACGATACAAAAAATAATATAGAAATTTCAAAACTGAATAATAATCTTATCATTAAATTTACTGACTATCTAAGTACAAAATCGTTTTATTCCTTTTTCGGCAAAAATAAATTTGAGGAAACTTGTTTAACATTACTAAAATTAAGCAAAGCCTCTAAATTTGATTTATTTTTGAAATTAATTCCAGAAATATTTATTAATAAAAATCATCAATATAAAAAAATTATAATAACTGAGGACAGGGATAATTTTGATTATATATATTTACTTAAAAAATTGTGTCAATTGGAAGGGAAAAAATTTGAAAAAAAGAGGAGATTATTACATCAGTTTATAAGAAATCATCCTAATCATAAAGTAAACCAACTCGATTTAACCCAAAATAATATTAAAAAACAAGTTATAAATTTATTTTTTTTGTGGGAAAAAATTAAAAAAAAGAAAAGAAGTGAAACCAATAACGAACTTATAGCATTAAAAAAATTGATTACCCATGCTCATAAATTTAACTTGGTTACTACGGGTATTTCAATAAACAATATTTTGGTTGGTTTTACTATTAATGAAATCATTAATAAGAATTTTGCTATTGGTCATTTTGCCAAATCTGATCATAATTTTGAGGGTATGAATGAAGCATTACATAAATATACTGCTGATATTTTAATTGAAAAAAATTGTCAATATATTAATTTGGAACAGGATATGGGATTGGAAAATTTAAGATATGCAAAAAGTCTTTGGCAACCGGAATTTTTTTTGAAAAAATACACTATCAAAAAAAAGTAAATTAACTCAAATTTTTTTCCGGGTATTTTTTACCTCGTACTGCTATTTGAAATTCAATATCTTTTGATTTAAATTTCTTTTTGAGATAGTTTATAGCAAGTTTAGTATCAAATTCCTTACATGAATAAACATCTGCCGTTAAAAAATGTCTTTTAACAAAAGTGTGTATACTTATATGCGATTCCTGAATAATAATAAACCCGCTCCATCCTCCCGGATCACGCTTATTATTTCCTTCGGCCAATACTACATAAGGTTTCGTCAATGAGTGCATCTTAAGAAGTTTCGTTAACCTGCTAAGCGCTTTATAAATTACTTTAAAATTATTTAATCTTTTTGGGTCACAATTATATGCTTCAAGCATCAGGTGTAAGCCAAAGGCGGGATTTTCCACTTTTTTCATATTTTAAAATAGCTTTTAACTTTATTTACAAACTCTTCCGGATTGAGGGTGCTTTTGATAAAATAATTTATATTTTTTTCTTTAAAATATTTATGAGTTTGCTCGCTATCATCGTTGGTCATAAAAACTATTTTATTATTATACTTATTAGGAAAGTCTAATTCAAGTTTTTCAAACACAATCTTACCGTCCATCTTTGGCAAAAACATATCAAGAAGAATTAAATCATAAGAATTTTTTGTAATTTTATCATAGGCAATCTCTCCATCTTCGGCTTTGTCAACTTCATAAACAGGGGAGAGCATTTGGACATAAATATCCCGTAAAAATTTATCGTCTTCGATTAATAAAATTTTACTCATTAGAAATAATTATACACAATTAATTGATTGTTGTCATCCCCTATGTTTTTTAACAATCACTTTACAATTATTGCTTTTTCAATATCGGTACGAAAACGTAGTTGATAATCATGTTTTAGTTTATTTAAAGTGTTTATATCTAAATGACATTTTTTAACGTAATAATACTGTTGTAAATAAAAACCGTTCCAAACCGGGTAGAGTTTAATAGCGACTTTTATATTTTTTAATGCACTTTCGCAATTTTCATTATTAAATTGACTAGCAGCTAAAGCTGCATAAGCGGCTGAATTATTATCATCTGTTAACACAGCTTTTTTAAAATACTCCTCCGCCTTTTTAGAATTGTTATAATTTCTTATTATAAAATTACCTACATTAACCAATGATCGTGAATAAAATAACGGAATTTCTGAAGCAATAAAATTTTGTTCTGACTGTTCTAATTTATCGCGCCTTTGGATATTGATTTCTTTCCATATTTTTTCTGTTTCAAATACAAATTCGTTTTCAGTTGGTAAGTTATCACTTTTTATAACTTCGTAGACTAAACCCCTGGGAATAAGCAATGTCCCTTTTGGGTTAGAAACCATCGGGTTGGTCAAAAAAACTCGATTGTTTTTTTGAACATTATTTAGAGTATTTGAAATTATTAATTTAAGATCAGTATTGGGATTTTTAGAATAGTAATCATTAATAACTTTGTTTATATAAATATTATTGCCAACATTTGGCATATTAATAATTTCTACGTCCGACCTCAAATTAAGGACATAATGGGCATACCAAACATCAAAGGTGACATTGTCTCCAAAGACGAATAATATAGATTTTTTTGGCAATGAAAATAATATGTTTTTTGCTAAATTATTTCCAATTTTGGTTTTGGAAAGATCTGTTTTTGGAAAATTATATTTAAATAAAAAAAATGGAATTATAAGAAAGTAGGATAGAATTACATAACTATATACAGGTTTACTAAATTTAGAGTCTAAAAACTTTTTTAATAAAAGAAATCCATAGGGGACAGTAAACATTAAAACTATCATTGACTGCGAATAATAACGCTCAGCCACACCCCAAGCTACTTCTGAATAAATTGGACCGGCAGTGTAAAAAAAACATAAAACACCGGTAAATAAAAAGCCAAATATCAAAGATAACGCAAGCCTTTTGTTTAATAAGAATATTTTTAATATTCCCAAGGATGCAATAAATAATATTTGATACGAAAAAACATTAACAAGTGTTTTTAGATAATGAGTTACAAAAACTAACCGCATTTCTAATGGAACATTTTTTGGAACGTTAGTAATTCCGCCGTAATCTTTTCTTAAAATTAGCTGAAGAAAATTTTTGATATTGGATGCATTGTCCCAGTTGATCACTGGATTTCTTGAAGCTGCGATTGGTATATAAATGTAAACAGATAAACCCAATAACAAAATTAGACCTGAAAAAATGAATCTTTTTTTTGTAAATATATATTTATAATGTCTAATAACTAATACAAAAATTGCCGGAAAAAGAGTGATGATAAATAGCTGATGAGTCAAAGATAAACCTATAAATAACGATATTAAATATAAATCCTTGGTATTTACTCTCTCATAAAATCGAACGGACAAAAATAAGATGATAATAACAAACAGATTATTTAAACCTAATCCTTCTGGAATTTCTGCCGTCAACCAGAAAAAATAGGAAAAGGCAAGAATAGAAGTAGAAAGTAAAGATATGAATAAATTTTTGGAAACTTTTTGACAAAATTTATAATAAATTATCAGTCCTGCTAAAGACGAAAATACTGAAATTAAACCAACTTTGGAAACAACCGGTAGAGCAATTGGGAGATGAGAAAAGATGTAACCTATCAAAGAAAATAAGGGATATCCGGGTGGGTGGGCAACACCAAAAACATAGGCAGAAGTAACAAGATCACCTATGTCACCTCCATAAATATCCCTTGTTAAATTATGAAAATAAATAATTCCTATGAAAGAAAAAAACAAAAAAATAAAAATATTTGTAAAAAGTTTTTTACTCAGTCGCATAGTTATTAATTTTATCATATAAAACAAAACCCCTCACCATTTTGGTGAGGGGTTGTACTTCTAACCGTAAAGTTACTTATCTCGTTACTTCAATCGTTACATTCAATTCAGCATCCGGTGCGCTGACTGTTATTCGACCTGCTTCATCTCTTTCAACTGTATAACCAGTGTCCCAATTTGCGGTTGCACAATCAGTTATATTTTCCGCTCCGGTGATACCTGGGTCAACCGGTAAAGCCGGGAGATATGTTGCCATTATTTCCCCACAAAGAGTACCTAAACTACCCGTGCTATTAAATAATATTGGGGTAGTGACGGCAATTGCGCTAACTGATGGCGGTAAATTAGCATTTTCGGCATTATATTGGTGAATAGCATTCAGAATCTGAAGAATGCTACTTCGTCTGTTGGTATTATTAGCCTGACCAAATTGACGGGCAGGATTGATGGCAATCAAGGTGATGGCCAGCAATATCGCTAATATACCTATAACTACTAACAACTCAATCAGTGTGAAACCTTTCAAGACTTTTTTCATAAAAATATTTAAAAATTATAACTTAGTTTTAGAATATAGGCTTTTCAAGTTCTTTTCAAGGGTAATATACTATAAGACTTTATGTCAGGGATGACAAGTCACTTTCTTAACATTATAAAAGCCAGTAATCCTATCAGCACCACAAATATTACAATCAGTACCGGCATCAAGGATTTATCTGTTTTCTTTTCCTTTTCAATTTCCTGCGGTGATTTCGGAATTTTTGGCTCCTTACTTTCATCATAAAGATTATCAAATTTTAAAGAGCTTACTTGTTTTAAAATATTACTTACGGATTCATTCCTGACGTTGGCTCCAAACATTGAATACGGATATGCTCCGATCAAATGCCCGTTGTCTTTTTGAAAAACTTGTTTAAGAGTCAAAATATAATCGTTATTGGTAGCAATAACTTTCTTATTATTATCTTTTATCCAGGAATGGGTAATTGTATTTTCAAAAGGAATACTTTCGATAAAATCGGTTTCTTCTTTTTTCTGGACTTCGGTCTGATTGATTGGCCAGACTTTTTCAAATAAAATATCCGGAGTCAAAATTAATACAAATGTTAGATAAGTTAAACTATTTTGTTTAATAAATGCACGGATTAAGTTTTCCAGTTTAATTTTATCAATTATCTCGAGATTACTGAAAATATCCGGAGTAAAATTTAGCCTCAAAAACGGTTTATTTTCCAGATAAATTGAAAGGCCTGTTTTATCAAACCAGATAACCCCGTTTTGTTTAATTATTTTATCCGCCATTAAGGTATCTCCTGCCAATTGGTAATTGTCATCTGATTATCAGTATAACTGACTGTAACCTGAATTTTTCTTACTAAATTATTTTGTTGTCCTTCAACCATTATTATTTTTGTAGTCGTTCCGGTCACAGTAATGACTGCCGTACTTCCATCAACCTGCATTGTTTCTCCCGTGTAATTTGGGTCTCTTAAAAGCCGCACTAACGCGTTTTCGACACCAGCTTCGGCTGCATAATAAATATTTGTTCCTTGTTGAATGGTACTTGTTGACCTAGTATTGGCAATCACCGTCGTTATCACGGCAGTGATAACGGTCATTGCTACCAGGACAAACATCAAGAGCGTCACTAATACTTGGCCTTTATGGTTTTTCCCGCAAACCGACCATCGTCTCAAAAGATTGAGTTTCATAGCCTTTTTGATCTCTGACTTTACTTGTAATTGATAAATTTATTTTTATTAAATCATAGACATCGCCATTCCCAAGTCTGGTAAAAAGAAGATTAGTCAAGGTTGTGTCATAACCATTCATTTGATAATTATTTATGCCATCATATAAATTCAAATTTCCACTTTGGCTTGAATATGAATAACTGGTACCGTTTATGATTAAATTTAAAGTATTTGATTGGGCTAAAGGAGTAGCTGGAATAGAAATTGTAGACGCTTGATGGATATCGTAAATAAATTTATTAAGTAAATAACTAGTATCTTGTTGGACATTAGAAATTGCCTGTGTTTCGGTGCGAAGTCTACTCATAGAGATAAAAAGATCAATAAAAATGAATAAAATTATCGAAAGTATACCCATGTAAAGCAAAAGCTCAATGATGGTAAAACTTTTTTTCATGGTGAATAATTAACTGTAAAATCTTGTAAGGTCGGTGTATAGACATTATCTAAGGTATCTAAGAACGCTTTATATTTAAAACAACGGTTTGGATTGGTATAATCCTGACTGACAACCATCGGTATTGCTCCGCTTATAGTTGATCCGACTGGAGAAAAATAACTGCCAGTGTAATCATTTGGATCGGAACCAATAAATGTGTAACTTACTCCAGCACAACTGTTGTCAACAGGAGCAGCCACTCCAACCTGTATTTTTAATGTCGTTTGGGCGGGGACTGTCACATTGGCTGAAAACCGGTTAAATCCGGCAGCTCCACCTGCATCAACAACTGAAGATTCAAAAGTACCTGATGATGAGTACTGTCCGACGTCAGGTCCCCCTTGAATTATTTTCAGTTCATTTTCATTTGTATTAGCAACCATGTAGACAAAGTTGTCACCGTCCGCTTCCGAAACAGATGTTAAATCGTTAAATCCCTGGTCAAAATTGATTCCACCGCAATAGGCTGGGTTAGCTTCTGTACTGATATTTGTAACTTGATATTCCTCAGCATCACTTCCATCAACGATTGGGTCCTTGCCGACTATTACTGCCCTTAGGCCGTTTAGAACCGTCAAAGATTGACGGGGAAAAAGTTGGGCGTTAGCTCCTGTACCGTTGTAATAACCACTCGTCGGACCATAAGATGGCGAGCCAGGTACTCCTGATAAAAACGCAGGACTGCTTTTATTTGAAGTATTAATTACATAAAATTGATTGCTATCTGGTAACCCGTCGCCGTTGGCATCAATTCCACCGTTGGAAGTCATATAAGCCCTTGTCCCATCAGCTTTTGCATAAACGGAATTAGCTGCTTCTTCCGAGCCTGATTTGGAATTAAAATCAAGAGTTCCGGTGACTTTCCAACCTGTGTTTGACCCTCTTCCACAGGTACTACCTGTAATATTACTTGGAGGTGTAGTAACATCAACTATATCTAATTCTGGATTTGTGCCTGCCCCAAGGGCAACATAGACGTATTTGTTATTTCCTACCTGTACAGCAGAAAGATTACGGTCAGCGTATAATTCGATATTTCCTCCGTCAGAACAATCATTGTGGGCAGGTGAGCCGTTAGTGCTCCAAGTTGTACCCGTTTCTCCAGCGCTATATTTTTTATCAACGGCTGGTGAGCCTGGATTACAATCAAAGCCGTCAAGTAAAATTCGACATCCGACTTGATCAAGCTCACTGCCGGTAGATTTACTGTCAATATTGGCCAAATCAAAAGTATATAAATATCCGCCTGAGGCAAGGTAGGCCGTATCTCCAAGAACTGTCAAAGCTGTTGCGCCATAACCAAAAGGTGATTGATCATTAAAGGCAGGTGAACTTCCACTAAAATAAATTTTTACTGCAGCCCAGTCTAAAGAAAAATCCCTGTTGGTATCACTGGCTACGTCTATGACGCGTAATCTGAAGTTAGTGTTGGTAAAATCCGTATCAGTCCAAGTCCGTCCCCAGGTGTCAACTGCATCTCCTAAAGTATAAGTTGCTTCATTCGTAGTCAAATTGGTGGTTGACTTTGCGGTCGTCCAGGTTGTTCCGCCATCCCATGAAAGTTGCACACACATTTGAGGGTTACCTGTAATATTGTCAACCCTTGCGTCTAATCGAACTTCAATCCCGTTGATAGTGGCGCCCGTTGGTACGGAAAAACCATAGTTATAATACCTATGCCTATCTTTATCCGTGCCAGTACAACTGGTTCCGGTACCGTTTCCGCTATTTGTATCAACGGCATATGAGGAATTGTCACTGTAAGCACGAGTCGGATATGAAGCATATCCATTACCATCGCCACCAGAATCGACGGCATTAGCAGTTGGATTTTTAAATCCTGTATCCAACCCTGCATTAGTACTGTAAATTCTTGTGTTAAAAAAAGTCCAATATTTAAATATTTTGTTAACAGGATCTTGGAATTCTCCGCTCGTATCATTATCATTAGCCGGGTTATTATCATTGACTAAAATAGCCACTACTTCATGATCGGGTTTATCCGTCGCCAATAAAGCATAGGTATTATTTGAAGCGGAAGTATAATATTTGACTGAGTTTGTTTTAAAGGCATTATCAAGATTAATTCCTGTTGGGACATAAGATGGATTACTATATTTTGCTGAATCTAAGGTGAAAGTACCTTTTAAGGTTGGAACTGGTGGATCGGTGTTTGCTGTAACTGTGAGATAGGCTAGTTTTCCAGACGTAGTAGCGTATGGAGCAATCGCAACAAAGGCATCGTTTGGAGTTCCCACAGAAG
>Ga0208373_1004439_pt1 | contig 12612 bp, 10 predicted proteins | sample RifOxyC2_FD_184036 | JGI IMG/M metagenome (GOLD analysis project Ga0208373, IMG submission 184036) | Soil microbial communities from Rifle, Colorado - Rifle Oxygen_injection C2 (SPAdes) | ecosystem: Environmental > Terrestrial > Deep subsurface > Rock core/Sediment | place: Rifle, Colorado...
GACTTTTTGCGCGAGGCGGAAAAATTAAATTTGAAAGAATTTAGAGTTAAAGTTTGGCCGGTAATTTTGCAGTTTGATTTTTTGCCCCTGGCTGAATATTTAGAAATTAAAATTAATGATTGGCTAAAATATCTGCCTACTGCGGAAGAAAAAAATTTAAAATTTGTTGATTTGAATAAATGGCTGGATGATTTTTTTTCTACTTTACCGGTAGAGAGAAGTGTGGAAGAAAAAAATAAAGTTTTAAAAATTTTACAAAAGTTTTTGCAAGGGCATAAAAATGAACAAGAAACAATTGAGGCTTTGGGTCGGTCCGAAAAATTGGGGGGGATAGAGATGATAGAAGAAGAAGTGGGCGATTTACTAGAAGAATTAAAAAAGATGTGGCTTTTGGCTGAAGAAAAAGGACAAATTGTTACAACGCAAAAGATTAGTTTTATAGAATTGGGTAAAGAAGTTTATGTTTTACCCCCGCCAGAAACTGTAAAAGCTCCTTTTGTCCCAACTCCTAAAAGAGTATCTTTTCCAGTACCAAAAGCTGCAATCGTACCCCAAATTACTCCTCTCTCCACGCCCGGGTTAATTAAAAAAGAGCCTCTCCTCCCTGTTAAACCATCAACTGATTGGAAAAAAGACGCGGAAGAATTACAAAAATCATCCTTATCGCCAATTATCAATTCTCAAAGTAAAAATCACGATCAGATAGCCGAAGAGATAATTAAAAAAAGCGGCGTGGTTGTCCCCTTAGATTTATTCCAGCGCTTTAAAATGATTTTAGTTTCAAGATTAAAAGAGGTGCGGAAACAGGGAGAGGTAAAGGAACGTTTAACCGCTCACACTCTTAATGGGGGATTGGGTTTAGCGCCGGAAGCCGCTGCAAAAGTTTTGTCTGTGCTTGAAGATTTTCATCAAAGAGAGCTGTCAGGATTTAATCAAATGCCAAAACAAGAAAAAAAAATTCCATTTGCTCCATCTTTTACAATTTCTACCGCTGTTTCGTCTCCTGTTTTGGTTGAAGAAAAGAAATCAGAAATCAAACCAATCAGTAAGCCAGTTTTTTCTCCTCCTGCTACCACCTCAACTGTGACTCCGCCCAAACTAATTTCGCCAATTGCCAACCCCAAAATTACACCCTCGGCCACTTCGTCGGATATAGCTCCAGTTACGGCTTCGGCTGTTAAAATAACCGAAGAAAAAGGCCGGTTGCAGGCGCAAAAAATTGCCCCACCTGCCCCCGCCTTTAGGCCTTCAATTAACGCCGTTCCTCAAACTCCGTCTGGCCGAGCCAAAGTGGAAGATATTGCCTATACTCCGCGTTTAATCGGCCCCGTAGAGGAATTAAAAGAAATGAGCCTCTTGGAATTTAGACGCTTGTCTCCTAAACCCCAGACAGCGGCTGACAAAATACTTTCTAAAATAGATTTGTTAACTAAGGAAAATTACAATAAAAAAATTCAAGGCATAGAAGCTTGGCGTCGCAGTGCCTTAATACAAAATTACAATGCCATTTTGAGTGCAAGCTTAAATCAAGGTAAACCCATTGTGCAAATTTTAAAGGAAAATCAAGGCAAAAAACAGGAAACTTTGTCAGAAGAAGAATTTAAAGTTATAATGGAGTTAAATAGGCGCCTGCAATTTTAATTTATGATGCAGTTTACGGTCCCTCAATTTATAGAAGTGGAAGATAAAATTTTTGGCCCTATTACGGTTCGCCAATTTATAATTCTTTTAGTTGATGGAATTATTTTGGCCATTTGCTGGAAATTTACGGATTTAACTTTGTTTATAATTTTATTGGTTATTTTAGGCGGTGGGGGATTGGTAACGGCTTTTTTAAAAGTTAACGGACAGCCTTTTCACTATTTTCTTTTAAATTTTTTACAAACGTTACAAAAACCAACCTTACGTGTCTGGCATAAATTTTATTCTGATCAAGAATTAAGGCATCTTGCTCAAATGGAAAAAGAAGCGCCGCCGCCGCCCAAACCGTATAAAGAGCCTGTCTCCATTTCCAGATTAAGCGAAATGACTTTGGTGGTGGATACCGGGGGAAAATATACCCCTGAAGAATGATAATATGCAGTCATCAAAATTAGCCGGATCAAAAATCAATGTTTCCACTCAACAATATTTGGATATTGCCTCTATTCATGATGACATTTTGATAATGAAAGATGGCACTTTGCGTGCCGTGCTACTTGCCTCTAGTATTAATTTTGCTTTAAAATCCGAAGAAGAACAAAACGCTTTGATAAGCGCTTATGCCTCCTTTTTAAATACTTTGGAATATCCTTTGCAGATTGTTTTACAATCGCGCAAATTAAATATGGATGCCTATTTGGAAAAATTAAAAAAATCTCAAGAAGAGCAGACCAATGAGCTTTTAAAAATGCAAATCGCCGATTATCGAGGATTTATTGATGAATTGGTTGATTTGGGCCAAATAATGAGCAAGAAATTTTTTGTGATAGTACCTTTTAATCCTTCCTCCAACAAAAGAAAGAGTTTTTTTGCCAGATTTAAAGAAACTTTTACCCCGGCTATTTTTGTGGGTTTAAAAAGAGAGTTGTTTTTAAATAGAAAAAAAGATTTAATGAGCCGTGTGTCGCAAATTCAGGGACAATTGCAAAGTTTTGGCATCAATACGATTGCTTTAGATACGGAAGGCTTGATTGAACTATATTACAGTAGTTATAATCCTCAGCTTTCCGATGTGGAAAAAATGGTTGATACTGACAGACTGCAAATAGAAAAATAAAAATAAATTGTGTATGCCTTTTAGTCCGGAAACAATTGAAACAAAAAAACCCGTGTCTCTTAAAAAACCCAGTGAGGCCCAGAAGGTCTCTTCTCTTAAAAAGAAGTCGGCGGAGGAAAAAATAATTTTAGAGGAGGAGCGGGTATATAGAAAAGGCGTGGTGTCGGTAAAAGATATAATTTCCCCGGCTGCTTTTAAGGTAGATCCCAGTTTTGTGCAACTCGGGGATATTTTTGCCCGTACAATTTTTGTGGTCACTTATCCGCGTTATATCACCGTAGGTTGGTCGGCGCCAATTATCAATTTAAACAACGCTTTAGATATTGGCATGTTTTTTTATCCCGTGGCTTCTGATGTAATTTTGAAACAGTTAAGGAAAAAAGTGGGTATATTAGAGGCGCAGATCATTGGCGATACGGAAAAAGGCGCGCCGCGCGATCCAGTAAGGGAAACGGCTTTGCGCGATATAGAAAAATTGCGTGATGATTTAACGCAAGGCACGGAACATTTTTTTCAGTATGCTTTTTATGTCACGGTTTATGCGGATAATAAAGAAAAATTAAACAAAATTACGGAAGATGTGGAAGCTCTTTTTGGCTCCAAACTCATTTATACCAAAAGAGTATTGTTTCAGGCCGAGCAAGGTTTTAATTCCACCTTGCCTCTTGGGAATGATGAGTTGATGATTACCTTTAACATGAATACTTCGCCGATCGCTTCGTCTTTTCCTTTTGTTTCTTCAGATTTAACTTCGGATAATGGCATTCTTTACGGCATCAATCGGCATAATAACAGCTTGATTTTGTTTGATCGTTTTTCCTTACAAAATGCTAACATGGTAGTTTTTGCCACTTCGGGGGCCGGTAAAAGTTATACCATTAAATTGGAAATTTTGCGTTCTTTAATGTTAGGCACTGAAGTAATTGTGATTGATCCAGAAATGGAATACAAACATCTTTCCGAAGCCGTAGGCGGGACTTATATCAACATTTCACTTTCCTCAGATTCTAAAATTAATCCTTTTGATTTGCCGCGGCCGGTTGGTGAAGATGTGAGCATAGAAGATATTATCAGAAGCGCGGTTATTACGGTTAAAGGCCTGATTAAGATCATGCTGGGAACAATCACCACAGAAGAAGACTCTATTGTGGATAGAGCATTATTGGAAACTTATGCCAAAAAGGACATTGTGCCGGGTGCCAATTTAGCCAAAGTAGAACCGCCCATTATGCAGGATTTTGTAGATATTTTACAAGGTATGGAAGGCACCAGGGATTTGGTTATTAAACTTAAAAAATATACCGAAGGAACTTTTGCCGGATTGTTTAATTCCCCAACTACGGTAGAAATGAATAACAAATTGGTGGTTTTTAGTGTGCGTGATTTGGAAGATGAGCTAAGACCAATGGCCGTATATGCCATTGTTAATTACATTTGGAATGTTGTGAGGAGTGAAAGTAAAAAAAGAATCTTGACCATTGATGAGGCCTGGTGGTTAATGCAACACGAGGATTCGGCCAAATTTATTTACGCTTTGGTTAAAAGATGCCGTAAGTATTATTTAGGTGTTACTACTATCACTCAAGACGTGAATGACTTTTTGCGTTCGCCTTACGGGCAGGCTATTGTTAACAACAGCTCCTTGCAAATTTTGTTAAAGCAAAGCCCGGCGGCAGTAGAACAGATTGCCAAGGTTTTTATGTTGACCGAAGGGGAAAAATATTTGCTTTTGGAATCTGGAGTAGGTGAGGGAATATTTTTTGCCGGCCAAAAGCACGCGGCTATAAAAGTGGTGGCTTCCTACACCGAAGACCAGCTGGTGACTACGGATCCCAAACAGCTGTTAGAGTTGGAAAGAGCTAAAGACGAATTTGCCGAGGCTTCCAGAGAAGAAACGGAGAGTGAAGGCGTAAAGACTCAAACCAAAGAGCCGCCAACTATTTTTTAAGTATCAATTTAATTTTTTATGAATTTAACTTTACGCGGTAAAATTTTTTTAGGAATAGGTTTGGGCGTGCTTTTTATTATAATTATAATTTTATTGGCAATTTTTTGGAAACGTCAGCCTAGCCCTGCTCCAACTAATACTTTAACCAACGCTTCCGTTAATACTTCAAACAATAATTTAAACACCGCGCCCACAACAACTACAATTACTCCGGTTAAATTAACTCAAGAAGAAGTAAAAGTTGCTAATAACGAATTGGCTATTAAAAATGTGGCTAAAAATTTTGTAGAACGATTTGGGTCATATAGCATGGAAGCTAATTTTAGCAATTTTGCCGAAATTCAAGATTTGGTCACGCCTACGGTTGCGGCCTGGCTCAAAATTTATCCGGAAGATTTAAAGAAAAAAAATCCTTTGGGATTTGAAAGTGTGACTACTTTGGCTCTTAGTCAAAAAATAGAAAATTTGCAAAAAAATAAAGCCTCCGTAATTGTTTCTACCCAGCGTCAGCAAAGAATAAATGGTGTTGACTCTTTATCTTACAATGACATGAAATTGAATCTGGTTTTGTCTAAGGGGGTTTGGTTGGTTGATGGGGCTTTTTGGCAATAATTTTGGAAAATTTAATGAAGGAGGAAATTTTTAAAATTATAAACAAAATCAGGGATACTATTTTCCCTGTTTTTTGTATTTTTTGTGAGAAAGAGGGAATGGCGGTTTGCCAAAATTGTTTGAAAGAAATTGAATCGGTACCGCAATTTTTTTGTCCGGTTTGTTATAAAGATAATTTAAATGGTGGCTCCACCTGTTTTTTTTGCCAAGCAAATTCTTTTTTAGATGGAGTTATGGCTTTAGGCAGTTATCAAGAAAAAAAGTTACGGCAGGCAATTTTAGAATATAAATATAATTTTAAAAGAAATGTTTTTATTGTTTTTGAACATTTGGCCGATGATTTTTTATCTAAGGTTTCTTTTCATGATATTTTTATCAAAAAATTAAATTGGCTGTTTGTTCCCGTGCCTCTTCATCGCAGCCGATATTGGGAAAGGGGATTTAATCAGGCAGAAGAATTGGCTAAAATGTTAGCGAGCCGAGTGGGGAAGGAAGTGGGCGCTGGGATTTTGAAGAGGGTTAAAAAAACTTCTCGGCAAGTGGGTTTGGGCAGGACAGAGAGAATTAAAAATTTAGCCGGAGGTTTCATTGTTGAAAAAGAGTTATCAGGGCGTGATATAATTTTAGTTGATGATGTTTTTACCACCGGAGCCACTTTGCAAGAATGCGCCAAGGTTTTAAAACAAGCCGGCGCCGGTTTAATTTGGTCTTTAACCGTGGCAAGGGAGAGATAGGGTAATGGGACTTGCTAAGGAGATAAAAATTTGATAGGATAATACCATAATTGGAGAGGTGGCTGAGCGGCTTAAAGCAGCAGGTTGCTAACCTGCGCCCCCGTAAGGGGGCTCGTGGGTCCGAATCCCACCCTCTCCGTTTTTGTTTGGAGAGGTGGCAGAGTGGTCTAATGCGACAGTCTTGAAAACTGTTGTCCTTGTAAGAGGACCGTGGGTCCGAATCCCACCCTCTCCGCCAATTTTTACATTTTAAAAGATCTCATCAAGCGATGGGATCTTTTTGAAATTCAATAATTATTTACTTGCCGATAAACCAGCTAAATATCCCGAAGACCAGGCCCATTGCAGATTAAATCCACCTGAATCTCCATCTACATCAATTATTTCTCCGGCAAAAAAGAGATGAGGAATTTTTTTTGATTCTAGTGTCTTGGCGTCAATTTCTTTTGCATCAACACCACCGGCCGTCACCTGGGCTTCTTTAAAGGGGCGGGTTTTGCTAATTGTTAGAGTTAAATTTTTTAAAACCCCAACAACTGAAACTCTCTCCAATTTAGAAATGCGAGAAGATTTCTTTTCCGGATCAATTGCCAGATTAATCAAAATTGTTTTTATCAGTTCAACTGGAATGATCCCTGCCAGGGCATTTTTTATCTCTTTGGCTCCGTTGACATTTAAAATAGTCTCTATTTTTTTATCTAATTCTTTTTTGGTTTCCTCGGGAATTGCATCAATGTGCACCTCTATTTTTTTTGTAGGCAGTAATAAACCTACATTTCTAGCCTGTTTCATAATAGCTGGCCCGGATAAACCAAAGTGGGTAAATAAAATATCGCCTTGGCTTTGGGAAATAATTTTTCCGTCAGCTGTGAGTTTGACTGTTCCTTCAATTCTTAATCCCTGAATATTTTTAGGCCAAGATTCCACTGTTTCCAAAGGTGTTAAAGCCGGATGGGGAAAAATAATGGTGTGTCCAAGTTTTTCTGACCAATATAAACCATCACCGGATGAGCCAAATTGGAAGGAGGCTTTGCCGCCGGTGGTAAGAATTAAATTTTTGGCTTCAATTTTAAAATCGCCAGTGGTTTTTTGGCCGCTTAAGAGCCAATTTTTTTCATAGTGGATATTTTTAACCGAAGCCTTTGTTTCCACGCTAACTTTTAATTTTTTTAATTCATAATCTAGGGCTTCCACAACAGAGGAAGCCTGGTTGGTGCGCGGAAAAATGCGGCCATTATTTTCTTCTTTTAAAATTACGCCCAAAGATTCAAAGTACTCCGTCACTTTATATTGATCAAAAGCGGAAAGAATTTGTTTGATAAATTCCGGATTAGCGCCGTGATAATTTGAAACATCTATATTTTTATTGGTAAGATTGCAACGGCCATTGCCTGTAGCCAAAATTTTACGCCCGATTATCTCGTTTTTTTCTAATAAAATAACCTGCCGGCCTTGCTTTGCGGCAGTAATGGCAGCCATAATTCCGGCCGGACCGGCTCCGATAATGGCAATATCAAAGGTTTTCATAGCTTAAAGTTTAATTTGACTCTATTATAGCCTGGCTCTGCCTTTTTGAAAAGCCGGAGACGGACAAAAAGCCTCTCTTTTAACATAATTATTTTTTTGATATAATCTTTAGAGATGAGTTTAAAAGTAAATTAATAACCAGTGACTGTTGCGGGTTGCAACAAAATTGGGTTTAATGTTAAAATATGGCAACTAAAAAAGCCAGTAAAAAAATTGTCGTAGCTGAAACCAAAACAAACAAAGGCGATTTTTTTTCCAATTTGATTAATAAGGTCGGTAAAAAAGCGTCTCCACCTCCCGAAGATTGGGATTTAGATCGCGATGAAGGACAGCTTTCGGTTGACGTGGGGGAAAAAGACGGCCGCTTGGTAATTGTGGCTACCATTGCCGGAGCGCGGCCCGAGGATATTTCTGTTAACATCCATAATGATCTTTTAACCATCAGGGGACAAAGACATCGCGAGGTGGATATTGATGACAAAAATTATTTTTACCGTGAATGTTATTGGGGCAATTTTTCCCGTACCATTGTTTTGCCGGTTGATGTTTTAACTGACGAGGCTATGGGCACTTTTAAAAACGGCGTTTTAACCATTGTTATCCCTAAGGAATCTGCCAAAAAGAAAGTGCCAATTAAAGTTTTAGAAGAATAATATGTCCAAAGAAAAAAAATTAGTTGGTGTTATAGATAGATTAGAAGAAAAAAAGGCTGTTTTGAAATTTGATGACGGTCAAACTTTAAACATTGATATTAATTTTTTACCGGAGAATTCCGGCGAGGGTAGTGTTGTGGAAATAAAAATAGAAGAGCCTGGTGGTAGAGCAACAGAGGAAAGGGCCAAACAAGCCAAAGCAATTTTAAATGAGATTTTGAAAAAAGATTAGTATGGCCGAAACAGTGAATGAAAACGAAAATAAGCGAACTGCTAAATATACCTTGTGGCTTACTTTAGCCGCTCTTTTTTTATTTTGTTTTTTAGTGGCCGGTTTTTTGGTCCTGCTGGTTCAGTTGCCGGCGGGTTCTATATCTAAGGGGGTAAGTATCGGCCCAATTGATGTGGGTGGCTTAAATATAGAGCAAGCCAGAAAATTAATTGTTCAACCAACAGATGCAATTTTAAATAAAGGCGCGGTATTTAATTATAAAAATATTTCCCTCAACTTGCCTTCGGTGGCCGATTCCTCCATCAATCCGGACATTTCCGCTACTATTTTTGATTATGATTTGGATAAAACTGTAGCCAAAGCTTTTAAAGTAGGGCGAGAGGGCAACAGACTGGAACAAGCTTTGAATAGACTTTATGTTAGATTTTTTGGAGTTAAGGTTCCTTTGGAATATTATTTATCGGCAAATGAGGTAAATAAATTTTTACATTTTAATTTGGCTAATATAGAGGTGCCTAATAAGAATGCCAGTTTAAAAATTGAAGACGGAGAAATTTTAAAAGTGACAACAATAGCTGAATCAGCGGGAAAAATTTTTGATTATGAAACGGCCTTTAAAACATTGAAAAATAACTTAGGAGAGGCCAGCTCTGATCCAATTATTTTGCATCTGATTGAAAGTCAACCGGAAATTTTTAAATGGCAAGCAGAAGAACTCAAGCCGCTTTTAGCGCAAGCTTTATCCGCCGGAGAAATAGTTTTAATTTCCGGTGAAAAACAATTTAAGGTTTCGGCCAAAGAATGGGCGCGGTGGGTGGTTTTAAAAAATAATAATGAAAAAGTCGGTTTGGCAATTGAGGCTAGTCTTTTAGAAGAGTATTTAAAAAAACAAGTAGATTATCAACTGGAAACACAATTTGAAGAAGCGCGTTTTATTGTAGAAAACGGCCGAGTAAAGGAATTTAAACCTGGTCAGGCAGGGGAGAAAGTTAATGTACCTGTTGTGGTAGCGGCTGCGGAAAATGCTTTGTTTAATGGTGGAGAAAGAAAGATAAAACTGGTTAAAGAAATTGTAGAACCGGAATTAACTTTATCTAAAGTAAATAATTTTGGTATTAAAGAATTATTGGGGGAAGGGCAAACTAATTTTAAAGGCAGTCCTGTTAATCGCCGTAAAAATATTGCTGTGGGCGCGGCGGCCTTGAACGGGGTTTTAATTAAACCCGGTGAAATCCTTTCTGTAATAGAAAAATTAAGACCAATTGATGATACCAATGGGTATTTACCGGAACTGGTAATTAAGGGTAATAAAACAAAACCGGAATTTGGCGGCGGTTTGTGTCAAGTTTCCACTACTATTTTTAGGGCGGTGTTAGCCTCGGGTCTGCCGGTGTTGGAGCGGGCTAATCATGCTTACCGCGTTTCTTATTATGAGCCGCCAGTGGGTATTGATGCCACCATCTATGATCCGGCTCCCGACTTTAAATTTATCAACGATACGGCCAATCATATTTTAGTGCAAACCAAAATAGACGGCGATAATTTAATTTTTCAGTTCTGGGGTGCCAAAGATGGGCGTTCGGTAAGAAGGACTGATCCCAAAGTCTACAACATTAAATCACCACCGCCATCCAAATTAGTTGAAACTTTGGATTTGCCGGTGGGACAGAAAAAATGCACAGAAAAAGCGCATGCCGGGGCCGATGCTAGTTTTACTTATACAGTTGCTTATGCCGACGGAACCATTAAAACGCAAGATTTTGTCAGCCGTTATAGACCTTGGGGTGAAGTTTGTATGATTGGCGTAGAAAAGTTAAGTGAACCGGCTACGACTGATGGATTTTTGTCAGCCACCTCTACTGCGCCTGGTGGCAGTGCCCCTGCCGAATCACCGGCATCGGCCGTACCTGTATCCCCAATAATTCCCTCTACGCCCTCAGCCACCGGCAATTATTAAAAACAAACCCCCTTCCTTTGCAGGTTGGGGTTTGTTTGGTAAAAGCCTTTTTAAAGTAGGTGTTCAAGAAGATTTGTCAAAGGATAAGTCGAGTCAGAGACCGGATCTTTCCTTCGACAAATCCCCATGCTTGTCGTGAACACCTACTTTGATGGGGCTTTTTTGTTAAAGCCATCTTTATTTTGCTTTTGGATCAAGCACGAAGATGACTGATTATTCTACCATATCAGGGGTTGTTTGTCAAGGGTAGTGAGGGGGAAAAGGTTTGAAGGTTGAGTTTTTAGGATTTCTTTGGCTAGATTTAGCGAAAAAATATTAGACATGTTACGAGCGAAATTAATTTAGGCTTATAAAAAAAGCCTGTCCGAGGTTAGGGGGACAGGCGGCAAGTGACAGGGAGCGGGGCGAGTTGTTCACGGGTCTACGGTCGCCTTCGGTGACGAGCGCGGTAGACAATCAGGCGGTGCCAAAGGCTACTGGCCCAGTAACTACCGTGATGGGCGAGCCAGACCAAGAGCCAGAGGAACAGATCCAAGAGCCGGCGCAGAAGCGGTTCAAGGATGTGATTCCGTACCCAGCGGGCCACCCAGCGCAAGAGAGGCCAGATGACACGACGCCAAAGGGTCCTGGCAATTCGTCCCAAGAGCCTGGCAAACCGCTTGGCCAAGGGTGGGGAAAAAAGATCCAGCCCCACATAAATTGCCAGGAACAGCAGGCCAATCGTCACTATTTGCCCAATGAAGAAATCTATCATTTTGGCCTCCTTGTGTTTAGGTTGGGAGTTTAAAAGGACTATTTTAACTTTAAATTATAGCACATTTTGGCCTTTTTGTCAAGGCCGGGCTTGCTTGCACGCTAAGCTATTGACAAAAAATGCCAATCTGATAGGGTAAAAAGTCAATCTAAAGAAAGGTTGATAGGGCGCGACGTAAGCAGGTCTGTCCTTTTGGGATGACGTTCGGGCTGTCGCGTCGGTTATTTACAAATGTGAGGACGAATTTCAGTCTGTCTTGTTGGACGAGGGGCTGGGTGTCCTCACAGACAATTTTGCAGGGACGAGAAGTGCATTGGCTTTTATGGCCGAGTGATGCAATGTCCCCGTTTGATTTTTGGGAGTGGACGAGAGGTAGGATGTTTTTAAACGCGGCTCATTGTGTCCGCTTTCATTATACAAGGCGGTGACGAAGAGGATTGTGTTTTTGTAAAAACGTGTGTTCAACTGTCATCGCCAGAGAGTTTAGCGGCCGCATCAACTGCTGTCCCAAAGGACGAATAGCTAAGTGGCCGCTTAATAATTTGATGGACGATAGTTGGGATGTCCCTGGGACGCTCCTGCTTCTGTCCATCAATAGTCAAAACGCGGACGAGTCAATGGATGGCCTTTAGGCCAGTTGAATAGTTGTCCGCGTGTACATTGCGCTGACGGTAGTAGGAAGTGTCTTTGTTAGAAGACGAAAGTCGTACTGTCAGCGCATAAAATGGTGGCGACGAAGCTGAAAATGCGCTTTGGTGCGTTTGGAAATTTGTTGCCATCAGAAATTTTTGGGCAGGCGAACCTACCATTGTTGGCAAAAGCAACGATCCGGAAGGTGTTTGCCCATTTGTTCAAAGACGGACGAATGTTGCGCTGTCTTAAACAGGCGTACCGAGGAGGTGTCCGTCTGGTTCCTAATTGTCCTTAAGCCAAGGCGGCTTTAAGGACGGGTTCCTTACAAGTGTCCCTTAGGGGACATACTGCCCCAAAAGGGCAAGGAGAAGTGAGATGGAAAGATTCATCGGCATCAGACACCGGGTCAAGAAAACCACGGCCGGGCAAGCGCGACCCACCCAGATCTTCATCTTGGGTGGCGGGAAAAAGGGCCAGGATTTGGTTTTGGACTTGCCCGACGAGCAGTCCGAGTTGGATTTTGCCCATGGCGTTTTGGTCGCGGCCATGCGTGACGTGAAAATGGGAGAAGATGTTTCCATTTTTCCGCCGCATCAGCTGGGTTGGCGCAAGGTCAAGGACGATGAAGACGTCAGTGCTCTCCCTAAGGGCTTTTTCAAGAAGGAAGGCAAGGACAGGTATGTCCTCGGCAAAGTCCCCGCGGCCTTTGAAGGCCTGCGCGAGGGCGATGTGGTGGGCATGATTCTGGGCGGATCGGGCGATCGCCTGGCCGCCGCGCTTTCCCGCAGCGGAGAGAATGTTGGT
>Ga0208373_1004440_pt1 | contig 12611 bp, 17 predicted proteins | sample RifOxyC2_FD_184036 | JGI IMG/M metagenome (GOLD analysis project Ga0208373, IMG submission 184036) | Soil microbial communities from Rifle, Colorado - Rifle Oxygen_injection C2 (SPAdes) | ecosystem: Environmental > Terrestrial > Deep subsurface > Rock core/Sediment | place: Rifle, Colorado...
CACATTTATCTTTTAAATAAAATTTTTATGGATTACTTACAAAAAATAAAAGAGTATTACAAAAATTCACCTAAAAGAATTGGTTGGACTTGGTTTGCTGTACATTTATTTTTTTTGATAGTTGCTTTGGTTTGGGTTGGTGGAGGAATTGATATTTTGTATTTATATGGTTCTTTGATATTTGCAGGAATTTTTATTTATTTATTCCCGATATCATTTACAATGTTTTTGAGTAGTATAGCTCCTCCATTTTTTTTGGCTAGTCCTATTCTTAATGTTATAACAATATTAATATCGCCTGCATATTATATATTATTTTTTTTCATTCTTTTCAAAGCAAAAGATACTTCTGCAAAATCATTTAGGATTCTTAATATTATTTTTTTAGTTTGGTTTTTACTTGCATTAGTATTTTCTTTTTTTGCTATTAATTATTTTTTGACAACTCCATTAACTGATTAAATTATTATGTCCATATTAATTACTAAACAAACCAAAGTCCTCGTCCAAGGTATCACAGGTAACGAAGGCGAAAAAGCTGCCAAAGCGATGTTGGATTATGGAACTAACGTCATTGGTGGTGTACGTCCTGGCAAAGGTGGGGAAGAGGTGCTTGGTAAACCAGTTTTCAATACTGTAGCCGAAGCTGTGGTGCAGTTTCCAGATATTACTACGACTACTATTTATGTACCACCGTTTGCCGCCAAAGCTGCTATACTTGAAGCCATAGAAGCTGGTATTCCGCAGATAAATACTATTGTAGAACGTGTTCCAATTCGCGACACAGCTTATTGTCTCGCGGCTGCTAAAGAAAAAAATATTCAGATTATTGGACCAAGTTCACTCGGGTATATTTCTCCAGGTATTGGTCGTATCGGAGTAGTGGGTGGACCAAAAGCTCAGGCTGATGAAATATTTACACCTGGTAGTATTGGTATTATTTCTCGTTCAGGTGGAATGACCAACGAAGTCTCTTGGCAAGTGAGGAAAGCAGGTCTTGGACAAAGTACAGCCGTGCATGTTGGTGGAGATTTACTGATGGGAACGACTTATGCAGATTTGCTAAAACTATTTGAAAAAGACGAGCAAACCAAAGCCGTGATAATTTTTGGTGAGCATGGCGGAAGTTATGAATTTGAAATAGTTGATTTGATAAAAAATAAAGAATATACCAAACCACTTGCGATTTATATCGGTGGAAAATTTGCTAGCACTTTGCCGGAAGGTATGAATATTGGTCATGCTGGTGCGATAGTAGAGCGTGGTAAGGGTGCTGAAGAAAAAGCTAAAGCACTGGCTGAAGTTGGTGTGATGATTGCGGACAGGTATGAAGATCTTGTGACTTTGATAAAACGCAGAGTATAAGGATTGTAACGCGGATTTACGCGGAGTTTTTTGAAAATACGCTATAAAAAGCGAAGACCCCGGGCTTGTGGCTCGGGGTTCATGATGTATTTCTTGGTTGTGTTTGGAATCAGCTGATGAAGATCGTTGTCGTCATCTCGAACTTGACAACCTGGACCAATCCTTTGAGTGAGATCCTCGGGAGAGGTTCTCTGTTTCTTTTGAGTACGATCGCCCCGATCTCGACGTCGTGGACTCTGTTCACGGCGATAATTGTGGGCTCGTCGTCTTTATAGTAGAGAAGAAGAATTGCTCCTTCTCCTGCACCGATCATGAGTTGTTTGATTCTTTCTACGTCTTCGATTTTCATCATTTTCTCCAAATCTGTTGTAACTCACAGTAGTTTGTCACGTGCTTGTGACCATTTAATATAAACATATTTTGTTTAATTTGTCAACGATAGAAATTGCAAAAAGTTTTCAAATAAGCTAAGATAATTGAGTAATTAAGATTAATATTTAGAACACTTCAACAAAAATTATAATTTAATTAGTATGCTCAGGGTCTACAGATCCCTAAACGTCTTTCAGCGTTTTGGGATTAATTAAAAAATATATGAAATTTCAAACCAAACTAACCAAAGTAGAAAAAGGAGAAGAAACAATTCGTGGTGAAAAATTAGAAAAATTGATGACAGAAAATACTTTTGCTCAAAATATTTTTTTCTTGCTGACAGGACATAAGTCAGACGAGAAACAAACAAAAATGTTTGAAGCAATTTTGAGTTCAGTCATTGATCATGGTCCTGCAACGGCTTCTGCTCTGACTGCTCGTATTTCAGCTTCTGCCAAAAATCCTCTTCATGCTTCAGTGGCAGCAGGATTGCTTGGTCTTGGCGAGAGACATGGTGTAGTGATTTCACAGACTATGGAATTTTTTTATAATCATGAAGATGAAAAAGATTGGTTGGGTTTATTAAAGAAAATGAAAGAAAATAAACAATATATTTTGGGATATGGACACAAATTTTTTACTGACGCTGATCCACGCTCTGTAAAATTGTTTGAACTTGCCAAAGAAAATGATATTTTTGGACAACATTGTGAAATGGCGTTGGCAGTAGAAAAAAACTTGAATGAAATTTCATCAAAAAAATTACCACTCAATGCAGATGGTGCTATCGCCGCTATTCTTTGTGACATTGGTTTGGGAAGTAATGTTGGTAATGGAATATTTATCATCGCTCGTGTGCCTGGGCTTGTTGCTCAAGTTTTAGAAGAAGTGGAGAATGATGTAGGAATACGAAGATTAGATGACAGTGAAGTTGAGTACATCTAGAAATTACCAATTTTAAATTTACAAATTCCAAATAATAAACAAATAACAAATTACAGGTTTGTTTATTATGTATTGTAATTTATTTGGAATTTGTGTATTTAGTATTGTTTATTAAAAAACTATGCGTCAAATCCTCGACCTTCACATCCACTCCAAATACTCTCGTGCTTGCTCGAAGGATTTAGAATTGCCAAAAATTGCAAAAGTTTGTGAAACTAAAGGAATAGATATTATCTCTACTTCAGATTTTACGCACCCAAAATGGTTTCAACATATGAAAAATTGCTTGGTAGAAGATACTGCAGGAATTTATAAGCTAAAAGATAATTCTAGTAAAACAAAATTTATAATTGGGACAGAAGTAGCTTCTATAAAAAAACACAAAGGTAAAACTCGTCGCATTCATTTACTTATTTTTGCGCCAAGTATTGAAGTGGCTGAAAAATTTAATAATAAATTGAATAAAATGGGATTCAATTTGAAATCAGACGGTCGACCAATACTTGGGATTACTTCCAAAGAAATTTTGGAGATAATGCTTGCGACTGATAAACGTATGATGATGATTCCAGCTCATGCTTGGACACCTTGGTTTGGTATTTTTGGATCGAAAGGTGGTTATGAAAAATTGGAAGATGCTTTTGAAGAATTGACTCCTCATGTGCGGGCCGTGGAGACTGGTCTATCAAGCGATCCTATCATGAACTGGAGAGTGTCAAGTTTGGATAATATCACGCTCATATCCAATTCTGACGCGCACAGCAATGCTAAACTAGGTAGAGAAGCAAATGTTTTTGATTTCAAATCAGAAAAAGATATTACTTATGATGAAATAAAAAGAATTATTGATACAGGCGACAGAAAAAAATTTATTTCAACGATAGAATTTTTTCCAGAAGAAGGAAAGTATCATTATGATGGACATGCTTTGTGTAATTTTTCTTGTTCACCCGAAGAAACAAAGAAATATAAAGGTTTGTGTCCGAAATGTCATAAAAAATTAGTTATTGGTGTTGAAAGCAGAGTTTATGAATTGGCTGATAGAAATTTAAAACAAGCTAAAGAGGCTGGAAAAAATAAAATACCTTACAAAAGTATTGTACCTTTGGTAGAAATTTTGGCAGATGTCTTCGTTTGTGGTGTGAATACAAAAAAAGTTAATGATGTTTACGAAAAATTATTACAGAATTTTCATAATGAATTTTTTATTTTACTTGAAGCTGACCTTTCGCAGATTGCGAAAGTAACTAGCAAAGATATTGCTGAAGCAATTTCACGTGTTCGTAGTGGAAATATTTTTGTGAAGCCTGGATACGATGGTGTTTTTGGTGTAGTGAAAGTTTTTCAGGATAAATAGTAGAGTGATCTAAATTTAAATACAAAAAAATACTCCCTTACGAGAGTATTTTTTTGTGTAAGAAAAATATTATTTTTTCTTAGCAGCTTTACGTTTAGCTGGTTTCTTAGCAACTTTTTTCTTAGCTACTTTTTTAACCGCTTTTTTAGCAACTTTTTTCTTAGTAGCTGGTTTCTTTTTAGCAACTACTTTTTTCTTAGCTACTGGTTTACGTTTAGCTGGTGATTTCTTTTTTGCTGGCATAAATTTCACCTCCTCGCATTGTTAAGTTAATTGACATTCATTTTGACGTGACCATGGTACACACCAAATAAAAATTTATGAATGTCTTTGAAGATTTTACATGACAAGCATCGATGTAAAATTTTTTTTATATTTTTTTATTAAAAAAATATTACGACCTTTCTTGCTATTAGTATAATTTGTTTTTGGATTTTTTGAAATAGATTTTTGTAAAAAACTGTGTATAACTTTTTTATTTTTTATTTTGAATATTTTTTTTAATAAATAAAAAATTATTTTTTCTAAGAAATTTCTATGTAACATATATCATGTAACATATAACAAAGTTTTATTTACAAATTATTTTATATAAAATAATTTTTAATTAAAAAACACGTAACGATTTTTGTTACGTGTTTTGTGTTATATGTTTTATGCTAAAGTTTACTTTCTTTTTCTTTACCAAAACCTAAGATAATAAACATGAGAATACTACCAAGACAAATACCTAAGAAATTTATTAAGAATAAAATTGAACTAGAAGTAATCATTTTTATATCCATCTTAGCCAGAGAAAGACCTACAACTGCTAGTGGTGGTACAATCGCTGCAGAAATGGCAATACCAACTATTCTTTCGGATAAAGTAGGACGAACATAAGCATAACTTCCAATTAGTCCACTTAATACCGCTACAATAAAATATAAAACATCTGGTTTGGTACGACTAAGAATTTCTGTAGTATTATCAAATGTTCCAATAAAGGCTAAGTTTGTAATATAACCAATAATAAAAGAAATAACTACAGCTACGAAAATACCCAAAATTATAGAACCAATTGTTTCAAAAGTTTCTTTTATTCGTAAAAGAATTAAACTAATAGATAAACCAAAGAAAGGTGTAATGAGAGGTGCTACAACCATACCACCAATTATAATAGAAGAGTTGTCTAATATTAGTCCAAAAGAAATAATTGCTGAAGCAAAAGCTGTGAGTAAAAAAAAGTCGAGGTTTGGTCGACTATACATTTCTAAATGTTTCAAAGTTTTGTTTTTTAATCTTTCAGTTGAAGAAAACATTTTTAACATATTGTATTTTTATTTATGATTCATTTTAATTTGATGTAGCGTAGCTAATGCTGTTCATCTCGATAACGTTGTTTAATCTATTTTCAAGTTGGAACATAGTTTTTTCCAACCATTCTTTTCCAAAATTTTCAACATGCCACAAATATATTTCTGTTTGTGAAAGCCAAGCAATAAAATTTTTGATAGTCTCTTCAATATATACTCTGGCTTCAATAGTTTTCATTTCCAAAATATTGGTATGAAGATTGAACCAGATCAATGTGCGGAATTTTCGTAAATTGGCTTTGGACATCTGAGCTAAGTGTCCAGCTTCATAAAAACGTTGGATATTTAGGACATCCATCATGTCGGCGTCTTTTAGTAGATTCAAAAGTATTTTGGTTCTTTTGTCAGCAAAAATTTTTGTCATAAATTTGCCTGTCATCATACCACTACACATGAGTATAAAAAAAGTTTTAATCATGACACTACTTACTACACGATAGCGAATAGCATAGAAAAGTAAGGCAAAGGCTGATAAGTTGTCATCAAAAAATGCCATCCAAATCATAGAAGGTCTATTTGACAGTGCTCTGCTAGCATCATGCCACCAGGCAGCTAGTTCTAGTGCGTCTCTTTCTTTTTGACTTAGTTTGATATTTTGTGAAATTTTTTTTGTGTTTTCGACTACTCTTTCTACGTGACGCAAATCATGAAGAGGATCAAAAGAATGGCTCATTTGTTTTTGAGCTTCGGCTATAAGTGGTTTGATACTGTTTGTGAACATAAATATTTTTTGTAGATGTTATAAATGTTGGATCATTAATACAATGTTTATATTATAACATTTTTGAAGATGTTTTTGTAGATCAATCCCGATTGAATCGGGAGACCCCAACGTTATATCCCGATTTATCGGGACTAACCACTGAGCTATTGATTTTTAATTTTCTTTCCATTTTCTAATAAATACTTTTTGTAGTATTCTCTATTTTTACATTTCTTCAGTCTTTTTTCTTCGGCGAGTGCTTCAGTTCTATTTTCAAATTCTAAATAAGCAATTGGTGTCCAAGGTATACCTCGAGAAGTATATCTTTGACGTCCGTTATTGTGATAGTCAATTCTTGCAAAAAGATCTGTTGTTTCACCTATATATATTTTTTGTAGTTTTTCACTCCATAAAAAATATAGGTAATGCATAGAATTAATTTTTATTAGTTCTACATTTGTAACACAGTATGAATTTGAACTTTAACACACTGATTTACTTTGTAGGCTAGGATGGATTTGAACCATCGACCCCAACGTTATAAGCGTTGTGCTCTAACCACTGAGCTACTAGCCCTAATGTTGAACCATCGACCCAACGTTATATCCCGATGTTATCGGGACTAACCAACTGAGCTATTGGCCCTTTATTTTTTCAAGAAAATTAACAACTAGATTATAGCAGAATACCCTTGATTTTTCAAGTCTAATAGGGTATAATCGTTCTACCTATAGATTTATGAGTAAAAACTCGTTTTTTTGTCTTAAATAAGTTCTAATTTAGGAAAGATCCTTCGACCGTCCTTTGGCGGCTCAGGATGTATTACTATGAAAAATACTAAAAATACACAAATTTATCAAGTACCAGAAGAAGCTCGTCATGACCGTCTGGATGTTTTTTTGGCTCTACAAATGGGAATTAGTCGTTCTCAAGTACAGAAGCTTATTAGTTCAAATCAAGTAAAAATGGACGGTAGAGAACCTAAGAAATCTGGCGAAAGATTGACTTCTGCCAAACAAATAGAAGTTCAAATTGAAAATTTAGAAAAAAAAGCTAGTGAAAAAAAGGCTAAAGCTAAAAAATTACCAAAATTGGATGTTGTAGTTGAAACCGATGAATATATTATTGTAAATAAACAATCTGGAATTTTGGTTCATCCAACACAGGCTGGGGAGATAAATACCTTGGTAAATATGTTGTTGGCTAAATATCCAGAAATAAAAAATGTTGGTGAAGCAGAAGTTAGACCTGGTATTGTGCATCGTTTAGATAGAGAAGCTTCTGGTTTGTTAGTTGTCGCACGTACACAAAAAAGTTTTGAAAATCTAAAACAACAATTCAAAGATAGAGATGTAGATAAAATATATAGTGTGCTTGTTTATGGACATTTGCCACAAGATCATGGACAAATAGATTTTGAGATTGATAGGGGTGGCGATGGACGTATGGTTTCTCGACCTAAGATTGATAAAATGAAATTAAGGAATGTCTCAAAAATTCAAGATGGCAAGGAAGCTTTGACTGAATATTGGGTAGAAAAAACATTTAAGAGATTTACTTTATTAAAAATAAAAATCCATAGTGGACGTACTCACCAAATTCGTGTGCATATGTTTGCGCTTGGTTGTCCCGTTGTTGGCGACAATCTTTATTTCAACAAAAAATTGCAAAAGAAGAGTGAACAAGAATTAAATAGATTATTTTTGCACGCCAAACACTTGGAATTTACAGATTTGCAAGGTGTGCGTGTAAGTTTTGACAAAAATATTCCAAAAGTTTTGAAAGATTATTTGGAGAGTTTAGTATAAGAAAAAATATGGACAAACCTTATCCTATTATCATTATCTCTGGTCCGTCAGGAGCAGGGGAAGACAGTATTATAAATGCGTTAAAGGAGAGACTGGATATAGAGAGAGTGCTCACGACTACTACTAGAGAAAAAAGGCCAGAAGAGAGTGAAGGTAATCCTTATTATTTTTTGACTAAAGACAAATTTGAAGATTTGTTGGCAGAGGACAAAATGTTTGAACATGCAATTCAGTACGACAATTATTACGGTGTGACCAAAGAGGAAATAAAGAGGGTGAGAAATAGTGGAAAAGTAGGTGTTCTAAAGTTGGATCTTCAAGGTATTCAAACTTTACAAAAGAGAGGTGACAAGGGCTTCGTCAGTATATTTGTGTCGGCTCCTGTAGAACAACTGGAAAAGAGGGTAAGAAATAGAGATGGTAGGAGTGAAGAATATATTCAAGATAGAATGGAATACGCCAAAAAATGGCTAAAATATAAGGATATCTATGATTACCAGGTAGAAAACCTGGATGGAAAATTGGACAAAGCTATAGAGGAGACAGAAGCTATCATCAACAACGTTTTGTCTCTTGACAAAAAGGGCTTTATTGTGTAGAATATCTCCGTTATTACAAACTTAAACTTTTATAAATCTCGCATGTTGGGGTAATCAACTACCAACCTCTCGTAATTCAAAAAATATGTCAAAAGAAATCAAAGACATCAGAGATGAAGTACAGTCAGGTATGATTGTCAGAGTTCATCAAAAAATCAAAGAAACCAATACTAAAGGTGAAGAAAAAGAACGTATTCAACTTTATGAAGGAATCGTACTTGCTGTAAAACATGGTTCAGAAGCTGGTGCTACAATGACTGTTCGCAAAGTATCTGAAGGTATCGGTGTTGAGAAAATTTTCCCATTACATTCCCCAGTAGTAGACAAAGTAGAGCTTGTTCGCAAGATGAAAGTAACAAAATCTCGTCCTTACTACTTACGTACTTACAAAAAGAAATTGAAAGAAGTGAAGGAAGAAAAGACTGTTACTAAGAAAGAAGTTAAAAAAGAAGAAGTAAAAGTTGAGGAAGCTAAATAATATTTTTAGAAATCTTGTCCGCCTTGGGCGGATTAAAAGACCACTTCAAGTGGTCTTTTTGTTATAGTTTTCTTTTTTGGTAATTCCAATTTTAACGATTTTATCAAGTAAAATCGTTAAAAAGTAGAAAAAAACGAGGTTTTTAACGATTTGTATGTAATTAGAATGGAATTCCTTCTATTGATAAATCATCTTGTTTGTCACTAGGCTTTGAGGGATAATTTTTTGGTTCAGGTGTTGGTATTATGGTAGAAGGTAACATAAAATCTTCGTCTTCGTCTTCATAATCATCTTCATTGCATACACAATTTTTGTTACAATTACAGCCGTCATCTTCATCATCTTCCCAAAATGTACTATCCTCTCCATCAAAATGTATGTGATCAAATAAATCTTCTGGTACCTGCTTATATTTTTTTAGTTTGATAGAATCACGAGCAGTCTTTAACCAGGCGCTGGTATATGAAATATCGTCTGTAAGTTCGGCCAGACGACCTCGCACCATTGTATAGTAATCTTCGCTAAAGTTGTACTTCCATTCTTCTCGTTCTTTTTTTGTGGCTGTTTTGAGTATACTTTTGTGAATATCTCTTTCAATATCCATTTTGGATAATTCAAAACGTGCAGCCTCGGCTTTGTCCATTCTATCCCAGAGCCAGCGTTCTTTTTGAATGATCATTTTTGCAAGAAAAAAATCCCTTTCTTCTTGTTTGTTATTTGGACTATAGTAAAAAAAGAGGGCTTCGTCGTAAGCTATCTTAGCATAGGCACGTAAATCTTTGTTTGGTTCTGAAATAATAAATTTTTCCAACTGTTTGATGCTTTCATCTGTCCCAGCGTGTGCCCATTTTTGCAGTTGTGAGAAGAGTAAATCGGATATAGATTCAGGTATTCTGGTTTGTTTTTTTGATTGTTTTTTAGGCATAGGTAAAATTTATTATGATTAAGTATGATTTTATTTTAGTTTTTCTGATGATTTTTGTCAAACAAAAAATTATGGGGAAGTGATTAATTTCTATTACAACAAATTTGAATATTCTCTATAATTATTTTTGATAGTTTGTTTCCAAAGGGCTGTTTCGTTTCCAGAACCAACCAAATCATTTTTATGGTAAACAAGTAATACTGAAACTTTTTTGACTTCTTCATCTACAATAATAATGCACCTATTACCAGATGACTTGGGACTTTTGTTGGTACCAGCGACGGAAAAATCAGTTTTTATTATTTTGTATCTTCCGGCGTCAACGATGGTTTCAGCTGTATCACGCTTAAGTAACATATCAATACGCTCAAATTGAGCTAGCAAAGCTTTTTGTGTAATATCCCAAGCACGTTTATATTTTTTTTCAAAACTTTTTATATAGTGCCTCTCTGCAAATTGTTCAATAAATACTGAATAATTTTCTAGCATAAGACATTAATATAAGTTTTTTGGATCTTCTTGAGTGATGAGTTCATAAGGAATGATTTCATCTTCACGACATAAGAAGTAGGGAAGTTGGTTGTGGGTGAAATTGACTATTTCTTCTGTCCTTTTGTCGTTCCATCTTTTACTTATATTTTTTATCAACTTTTTTTCTTCGGAGTTCAAATCATCAAATTGTTGTTTTGTATTACTTTCACTTTCTTTTATCAAAAACATATTATTTTTTCTTTTGTCTATTACAATTTTTCCATCTGATTCTAGTTCATCTAAAGCTCGAAAGTACATATCTGGTACTGGTCCATAAGCTTGTCGGCGGTATTGCATGCCACTCATACTATCCAATTTTTCATAAAACCAATTGAAGTCTGCCAAATATACCAGTTTTGCTAATTTTGTTTTTGGGATTTTTTTGTCTGAAGAGTTGGCTAGTCTTAAAAAAGATAGTATCATTTCTTTGTATTTTTTCATGTTTGGGTACATGCCACTTTCTATATTTTCCAAAGATATACCAAAAATATCAGCAATTTTCACCATTTGAGAGAAACTCAAATCAGTCTTTCCTTGTTCGAAGGCAATATAAGTAGAACGAGAAATATCCAATTTACTGTATATTTCTTCTTGGGAAAGACCCTTTTCTATTCTTAATTTTTTTATTAGTTCGCAGTATTTATTAGTCATATTTTTGGTGTTAGTTTAGTAACATCTAATATACAAAGTATACACAAAATATGTATGAATGTCAAACTGTGTATGTTTACTTTTTAGACATAGTAAAAACCACTTGAGTGATCTGTACCCCAGAAAGTGGACACGAAAGTGTCTACTTTTTTGTGTTCAAAAGGTAGATGATGTATTATTAAAATAATCATTAACAAATAAAAAGTATGAGTAAAAGAATATTAACAAAAGAACAAATTAAAATGTTACAACAAAATCCAAATGTGGGAAGATGTAGTCCAAAGTCAATCACTTACAACAAAGATTTTAAAGTAAAAGCCATAAAACAATATTTAGAGGGTTTTTCCCCTAATGAAATATTTAAAAAAGCCAATTTCAATCTTGAAATAATAGGTTCTGCTACACCAAAAAATTGTTTGCACAGTTGGAAAAAGACTTTTAAGAAAAATGGGGTTGATGCACTAATCACTGAAACACGAGGAAAAGGAGGTGGAGGAGGTAGACCCAAGAAAAATTGGCAAGATGAGAAAGAAAAAATTAAGTATTTGGAAGCAAAAGTAGCTTACTTAGAAGCCAAGAACGATTTTTTAGCCAAACTCCGCAAAAAGAGCTAAAACTACGACCATTCGAAGAATACAAAATTATTAAAACACTAAATAAAGAAGTAAAACTTCTTTGTAATATCGCTAAGATTTCAACAAGTGGTTATTATAAATGGTTAAAACATTTAGGTGAACAATCAAAAGATTATAATAATTATCTTCTTGTTAAAGAAATATTTAACAAAGGCAAGCAAAAGTATGGTTGGCGTCAAGTAAAAATGCAGTTAAAAAGACAAAAAAATGTGGTTATGAATCACAAAAAAATCATTAGAATAATGCGGAAATATAATCTATTTGCAAAAATTAGGAGAAAGAATCCTTACAAAATGATTATGAAAAAAACGCAAGAACATCGAACGTGTGAAAATATACTTAGCAGACAATTCTCATTTTTAATTCCTCATAAAGTTTTTTGCACAGATATTACATATATTCCTTTCAAAAAACGTTTTGTTTATCTGTCTGTGGTCAAGGATATTGCCAGTGGTGAAGTTGTCTCTTGGTATCTATTACCTTACATTACAATGCCCTTAGTCCTTAAAACGCTTGAAAGGCTAAAGCCTTATCCAAATGCCATGATTCATTCTGATCAAGGATTTCATTATACTAATCCGGAATATATTGAAAAAGTTAAAACACTTTGCATGATACAGTCCATGTCTAGAAAAGGTAATTGCATTGACAACGCACCTATTGAATCGTTCTTTGGTCATTTTAAAGATGAAGTTGACTACAAAAATTGTAAAACGTTCCAAGAACTCTACCAGCTCATTAAAAATTATATAAACTATTACAACTATGAACGTGCACAATGGGACAAAAACAAAATGACCCCTGTTGAATACAGAGATCATTTATTAACCATTACCTTTTAAAGTTGTTTTTTATACGTGTCCACTAAACGGGGTACAGATCAATAA
>Ga0208373_1004442_pt1 | contig 12607 bp, 13 predicted proteins | sample RifOxyC2_FD_184036 | JGI IMG/M metagenome (GOLD analysis project Ga0208373, IMG submission 184036) | Soil microbial communities from Rifle, Colorado - Rifle Oxygen_injection C2 (SPAdes) | ecosystem: Environmental > Terrestrial > Deep subsurface > Rock core/Sediment | place: Rifle, Colorado...
ATCAACATCCGTTCCCATTTCCGCCGCGACTTCTTCCGGCAACGGTTCCCGCCCTAAATCCTGAAGCAAGCGCCGCTTAACTTGAGTGTATTTAGAAATAGTTTCCACCATATGAACCGGAATGCGAATGGTCCGAGATTGATCCGCTAGCGCGCGCGTAATCGCTTGGCGAATCCACCAAGTTGCGTAAGTGGAAAATTTATAACCCCGACGCCAATCATATTTTTCAACTGCCTTAAACAAACCGATATTCCCCTCTTGAATTAAATCCAATAAAGTTAAGTTCGGACTGCGGCCAACATAGCGCTTGGCGATTGAAACAACTAGGCGCAAATTGGCGCTGGTTAATTTCTGTTTGGCCGCCTCTTCCCCAGCTTCAATACGTTTGGCTAAATCAATTTCTTCGGCTGATTTGAGCAGCGGCACCCGGCCAATTTCCCGCAAATACATTTGAACCGAATCCAGTGAGGTTGGGTCCAATCCGCGCAATAAACTTTTGTCTTTTAAAATAATTGTTTCCGGTTCAGGCGTTTTTTCAATTAAATCAGCTTTCTCTACTATTTTAATATTAGCCGACTCCAAGCGGCTATATAAAGCTTCCAGCCCATCTATGTCCTGTTCAATATTGGGGAAAAAATGTAACAGCTCGTCTTCGGTAATAAAACCGCGCTGTTTGCCGCGGGCTACCAGTTCATCAACTTGCGATGGAATGAACATTTCTTTGACCGATTTTTTCGCTCTTTTGGTTTTCGCCTTAGCTAATCGTTTTACTTTTCTTTTTTTTGTCTTTGCCTTAACCGCCTTTTTCTTCTTTTTTGCCATTTTGAATTTTGCTTTAATTTTTTTAGCTTTCTTTTTTATCTTTTTTTTCATTTAAATTTTTCGGCAGAATCTATTTTGACCGCCTCGGTCAATTCCGCCGTTAGTTGATTAAACTTTTTTAATAGTTTCTCTATCTTCGATTTATCTTTGGCGCTCTGCGCATCCTTTATTTCAAAGCTTAATTCCGTTAATTGCTGCCGCAAGCGTAACAATTTAAGTTCTTTTAAGCAAGTTTTGATTTCCCAGATAATATCCTCTTCGCTCTTAGGATGTTGTTCAACCTGTAAAAATAAATAATCAATTTTCATTTTTAGCTCCGGCGCCAGTGAGGAACGCAAATGCTCGGTTAAATCTTTGCCGCTTTTTTTATTCAAAAATTTCTTAGTCTCACTAAAAATCTTGCCCAGCGCTTCATTGCAAAAATCTTCCTCAATAATTTCCAGCTCCGCCAAGTGCTGGGGATTAGCCAGACATAAACCCAAAAATCTTTCTTCCAATCCTTCAGCTCTTGATTTTGGTTCGCTTAATTTTTCCGCTTGATATGGTGGCAAGCGCTCTGGCAGATTGTCGGCTGGCGAAACCTTGAGCGCTCTCATATCGGCCAACAGGTCTTTTTCGTCAAAGTGCAGTCGTTGAGCCAGTTCTTTTAACCAATCTGACTGTTCGGTCCGGCTGGAAATGGATTTTATCACCGGCAACAACACTTTTTCAATTTCTTTTTTCCCTTCTAAATTTTTACTGTTAAACTTGGCAAAGGCGTGCTGAAAATAAAAATCCATTATTCCTTTGGCGTCTTTTATAATTTCCAACCATTCATTCGGATCCTTTTTTACAACATCTGCCGGATCTTTATCTTTCATTAAAATAATTTTCACGTTCAAATCTTTTTTTAATGCCAAATCAATACTACGGCCCGTCGCCATTCCGCCTGCTTCATCTGAATCAAAAGCCATGGCTAAATTTTTTGTGTAACGGCTAATAATATTCAGATGATTTTCCGTTAGCGCTGTGCCCGAGGAAGCCACAACATTTTCCACTCCGGCCTGATGCGACATAATCAAATCCATATAACCTTCAACGATGACACATAAATCCTGCCGGCGAATTTCCAGTTTTGCCTGATGCAAACCATAAAGCACATTACTTTTATCATACAGGGGGGTTTGTGGTGAGTTCAGATATTTAGCCGCTTCGGCATTTTTTTTGTCGCCAAAAATCCGGCCGCCAAAAGCAATCACCTGACCTTGAATATCAAAAATCGGAAAAATTATCCGGCTCCGAAAACGATCATAGCATCTTATTTCTTTTTTGCCCGAATCCTGGTTGCTGGTTGTAACCAGCCCTGCTTGCAACATTTCCGCCTCTTTAAACTCTCGACTAACCAAAAAATCATGCAACGCCCGCCATTCATTATGCGCCCAGCCCAATCGCCAAGTTTTTATAGTTTCGTCTTTTAAGCCTCTTCCTTTCAAATATTTTAACGCCTTTTCACCCGCTGATGTTTTAACCAATTGCGTTTCAAAAAACTTCGCCGCTAATTCACAAATTTCATGCAACCGATTTTTTTGCGATTGAATTTGCGGGTCTTGTTTCTTTAAAATCACACCCGCTCGGCGCGCCAAGAGCCGCAAGGCATCTACAAATTCCACTCCCTCCATTTTCATCACAAAACCAAAGATGTCGCCACCCAGTCCGCAACCAAAACAATGCCAAATTTGACGCTCCGGCGAAACCATAAAAGAAGCGTCTTTTTCTCCGTGAAAAGGACAGCGAGCCTTAAAGTTCCGTCCGGCCTTTGATAACTTCAAGTATTCGCCCAGAACATCAACAATGTCCAATTTTTGTTTTATTTGGTCAACGGCGCCGTCCATTCCAAAAACTCTAAATTCTAATATCTAATTTCTAAACAAATTCCAATGACTGAAATTCAAAATTCAAAACCATTTTGAAAATTTGATATTTGCCTGCCTGCCGGTAGGCAGGGATTTGGATATTGTTTAGGATTTAGGATTTGGAAATTAGGATTTAATTTATTATAAGTTCCCCCGTCATGCTCGGGTGCAAAGTGCAATGATAAGCATAAGTTCCCGGCAAATCAAAAGTTTTAGTATAAGCTTTGCCCGGTGCCAGTTCGGCACTGCCCCAGCCTTCGCCGGTGACCGTGTGAGGCTTGGTATCTTCATTATACCAAGTTACCTTAGCGCCTTGCTTAAGCGAATTTTTATTGGGCAAGAAAATGCCATCCCGAATAAAAACATTTAAACGAAAGTTTGGATCTGGCAATTTTTTCTCACCAAAAAAACTTGAGATATTAAAATTTTCCAACCAACCCGGCGCTTTGCTTAAATCAATTTGCTGATAATATTTTTCGGCTAGATCAATTGCTTTAAAATTAGTATAATTTTGAGCCGCCCAAGCACCGGCAACCACAATAATAATAAAAATAATTATCTTTTTCATATTACTTTTTGTTAGAGTTAACAATCATTACCAATCCCAGAAAAACTAGAATCAACGGCCAGTAGCTAAAAGCGTGCATCCGCATCCACGTTGGCGCGAAGCTATTAAACAAAAAACCTAAGCCTAAAATCAACAATACCCAGCCGAACAATCCGCTTCGGCGCTGATTTGAATTGTGATTATGAGGCTTAGGCTGTGGCTCATCCTTTTTGATATTTTCTCTAAACTCTTCCGCTTTTTCTCTGATACCTTGCGCTATTTCTTTGACTTTTTCTTCGGTTATAATGGCTGGTTCATTTGAGCTTTTAGGCATAATCAACCATAAAAGCAAATAAACAATAAAACCTGAACCGCCAAAAGCCACAATTAAAATAAAGAGCAGCCGGATAATAGTGGCATCAATATCAAAATAACTGGCTAATCCGCCGCAAACTCCGGCGAAAATTTTATCGGTCTGGGAACGATGAAGTTTTTTGTTCATATTTTTTTGATTAAATATTAAAGTGCAAATTTTTAATACTGTTAAATGCGCTATTTTTTACTATAAGATTCTATCAACGAGCCGATTATGAGACCAAAAAAGAAAATTATAACAACAGTCAAAAAAGACATTTTAAGTTCGTACGCAATATAGCACATTATTATAAAAAGACTTACCGGAATTGCGAATTTTTCTGGTATTGATTTTTTATCTTTTTTCTTTAAATGAATATTTAAAGAAAAAATAACTATCAAGACGGGAACAAGAATTATCAAAAACCCCATATAATTTTTTAATTTATTTATTATTTGAGATTATAACACAAAAAAATAGCTAAAACAAGGCTATTGGTAACCTAAAATGATATCGTCTCTGGATTAATTTTTTGCCCCAGAAGCTTACCGCCCAGTAGCTTAAACCTGTCTGTCTGATCGGTGGTATAAAAAAATCTTTTGGGTTTTTTCTTCGGCCTAATTCCGAGCTCCGAATGTCGCTTAAGATAATCTTCCAACCTAACAGGAACAGTTACATCGGCCGAAACTAACAAAATATCCGGATTAATAATTTGACGAATTTGTTTTTTGAAATAACCAAAATGGGTACAGCCGAGAATAAGCATGTCTATTTTTTTAGCTAGCAGAGGCTTTAAGTATTTTTCTAAAATGGCTCTATTTTCTGGTAAATTATAACGACCTTCTTCAACCAAAGAGACAAGCAGCGGGCAAACCTTAGTAAAAACTTTTACTTGACGATTCTTTTTTTTAAATTCCTTTTCAAATACTTTTGAGTCAACCGTTGTTTTTGTCGCCATCACACCAACCCGGCCATTATGGTTTTTGAGTTTTAAGATGGAATCTTCCACCGCTGGAATAATAACGCCCAAGACTTTTCTCTCCGGCCAAAATGTAGGCAGATATTGGCATTGAATTTTGCGCAAGGCCTGGCTCGAAGCAGTATTACACGCCAAAATAATCAGCTTGCACCCTTTGTTAAATAAAAAATCCGCAGCTTGGCAAGCAAATTGATAAATTTCCGCTTGAGACTTGTTACCATAGGGACTCCTGGCTGTATCGCCCAAATAGAGATAGTCGTATTTTGGCAAACGTTTAATCGTTTCCTTAAAAACTGATAAACCACCGAGCCCTGAATCAAAAAAGCCGATCATTTTATTTTTTATTAATATACTTCCACAAAGCAGCAATGCCCAAAACTAATAAGATGATAACCAAAACATAAGTAGTCCAGGAAAATAAGGCCAGACCGCCGCCGCCCATCATATAATTGTAATTCATCATATTTATCACCTCCTTCTCTATCTTATTATACCACTACAACATCAAAAACCGCCAAGATTATCTTGACGATTTTTAATTCACCGGAAGGCTCTTCCCATCACTAGTCTAGTTTCCCATTCCCGAGCTTAATCGCGCGAATTCAACAAAGAGAAAAGTAAAAAATATAACCATAATTGCTGGGGCAATTATTGAGATATAGTTTTTCTTACCCGGTCTGAAATAGCGCAGTAACAAAGAATTACTGACCACCGAAATGGAACTCAAAGCCATCGCCAACCCGGCTAATTCCGGTTTTAAAATTAAGCCGGCAAAAGCAAAAACGCGCGCCGCAATTGGAATGCCGATAATATTATAGAACAACGCGAAAAACATATTCTGTTTTATTTTGCTCATTGTCTGGCGGGACAGCTCGAAGGCGGCCACGACATCATTCAGATCACTTTTCATCAAAACAATTCCACCGGTTTCCATCGCCACATCAGTACCAGAACCCATGGCAATGCCAAGGTCAGCCTGAGCTAAAGCTGGGGCATCATTGATGCCATCACCCACCATTGCCACTTTTTTGCCAACATTTTGTAATTTTTTGACTTCGTTGGCTTTATCTTGCGGCAAAACCTCAGCTAAAACATTACTTATACCAACTTGGCTAGCAATGGCCCTAGCCGTGCGTTCGTTATCACCGGTAATCATATAGACATCAATCTTCATGGCTTGAAGTTTAGCAACAGCTTCTTTGGAAGTTTCCTTAACCGTGTCTGCCACGGCAACAATACCGATTATTTCTTTTTCTGTTGCTAAAATCATGGCTGTTTTACCTTGCCGCTCTAACTCGCTAAGATTAGCCTCAATTGACGAAACGTCAATTTGATTTTCTGCGATTAATTTTCTTGTACCTAAAATAATCTTTTCATTAATTAATGTTGCCTGGATACCTTTGCCTGGTATCGCTAAAAAATTTTCTACTGGCAATAATTCCAACTTTTCTTCCTCGGCATATTTTACTATGGCCTCAGCCAACGGATGCTCTGATTTTTTTTCAATGGAAGCAGCTATTTGTAATATCTTTTCCTCATTTCTTGAGTTTTTTGGAAATTGGAAATTGTCGCCCTGCGGGTGACCACCCGAAGGGTGGAAAATTGGAAATTCCGTTACTGATATTATATCGGTAACGGTTGGTTTACCTTTGGTCAATGTTCCGGTTTTATCAAAAATTACCGTATTAATTTTACAAGCTGCTTCCAGCGGCTCACCGCCCTTAATTAAGATACCGTACTCTGCCCCCTTGCCAGTGCCGACCATCAAAGAAGTTGGCGTAGCCAGACCCAGAGCGCAAGGACAAGCAATAACAATAACCGCCGTAAATGCCATCAAAGCAAAACTTAGCGGCGCACTAAGAACAAAAAACCAGATCAAAAAAGTTAAAATGGCTAAACTAATCACAATCGGCACGAAGTAGGCCGATATGCGATCGGCAAAATTTTGAATTGGCGCGCGCGAACCCTGCGCCTCTTCAATCAAGCGAATAATTTGTGCCAGCGTAGTTTCACTGCCAACACGCTTGGCTTCAAATTCAAAACTGCCAACTTTATTAATTGTGCTGCCAATTACTGTGTCGCCAACTTTCTTTTCAACCGGCAAACTTTCACCTGTTACTAATGATTCGTCCACGGCTGAAGACCCACGAACGATTACGCCGTCAACTGGAATTTTTTCGCCCGGCCGGACCACGACAATATCACCATGCCGGACATCTTCAATCGCAATATCCAACGTTTGTCCGTCACGAATTACTCTGGCTGTCTTGGCTTGCAATCCCATCATTTTTTTGATGGCATCAGATGTTTTGCCCTTGGTTTTAATTTCCAGCCACTTGCCCAAAATCACAAAGGTTATTAAGAAAGCCGCGGTCTCAAAATATAAGTCCGGAATTTTCCCCATTAACCCAATAAATGATTTATTGTTGATTACATAACTAATATAATTTATTGCGCTGTAAACAAAAGCTGTGGTTGTACCAATGGCAATCAAGCTATCCATGTTAAAGGTTTTCATTTTAAACGCTGACCAGAAACCCTTATAAAATCCTGCCCCGATGATAAATTGCACCGGGATAGTCAGAATGAATGAGATAATACCGATATATGGCGCTAACGTTTGGGCGCCAATCAGCCATTTGAAAAAATCAAATAGCATAAAATAGAACATCGGCAAACTCAGCCCCAAAGCTATCCAGAATTTCAGGCCGTAAGAATCAATCTCTTGCTGGCGTTTGCGAGTTTCATATTCGCGGTCTTTGGCGTCAACCTCTTCGGCTTTATATCCGGCATTAGCAACCGCCTCAGTCAACACTTTGGTGTTCGCTAAACTTTCGTCAAAAACCACTAAAGCTTTTTCCGCCGCAAAATTAACATTAGCACTAACTACACCCGGAACTTTTTTAAGAGACTTCTCAATAATACCCGCGCAGGATGAACAGTGCATGCCAAAAAGCGACAAATTTATTCGCTTATTTTGGCCCGAAAATACTGTCGGTTGATTTTGTTGCGCCGGAGTAATATTTTTTTCGTCTTTTACTTCTTGAGTCAATGACACGACTTTTTCCGGCAAATCTGTTTCTGAAACAATAGCCGCTTCATATTCTCCTGCGCGTTTTATAGCCGGAACAACTTCATCAACAGAATTTTCGTCAACATCCAAAACCAAACTGCCGCTGTTCTCTTTAGCGTTAATCTTAATTTCGCTGACCCCTGTTAATCCCTCCAGCTCTTCCGCAATAAGTTTCTCGCAAGAAGCGCAATGCATACCTGTAATTTTCAATTCTATAAGTTTTTTCATGTTAGGGATATTTATTTAATAATTGAATATGGAGTACCGGATAGAACGAGTTCCGCTTCTTTAATGCTAATTTCATGATCAGCCATGATTTCCGTTTCTCCGCCCTTTAGATTTATTTTAACATCCCGAACTCCAGCTATACGTTTAAACCGCGTTGTTGATAGTTTGACGCAAGCTTCACAAGTGAGACCTTTTAATTTGAATTTTGAGATTGTCATAATTTTAAATTTTGTTTAATAATTTTTTAATTACTCAACTATGATGGTTCCATAATTAATCATGCGCGTACCGCAGGTGATATCAAAGCTTCCCCGAGTTACAGGCGTGAATTCCATGGTGACAGACTGACCGGCTTGAAGCGGAATTGCATTATTGTATAGACCGGGAATCATAATAGCATAACCGCAGCCTCGTCCATCGTCTTTAACGTCAATGGCTAATTTTACTTTTGTGCCAACTTTAACTTTGAAAGAATTTGGCTGTAAATAATTACTGGCCGTGTAAGCAGCGTTAATTATTTGGGCATCGCCCTCAACCTTTGCGATGGTGTCCGTAGCGTCTTTTTTAATTTGCGCTCCGCCACCACAACCACCGCATCCTCCGCCACCACCAGCCGAAGCACCGCCCCCGCAACGGACACCCTGAATTTGCTTGGGAACGGAATTAGAATTGTTTACTGTCGTCGTCGCGCCGGTGCCACTTTCATCCACGACAGAAAAAGAACCTCGGTACATTCCCATCGAACAAGAAAAATTAATACTGCCGGTTTCAGTCGGAGTAAATTCAATAATATTCTCTCCCGCCACTAGATTTTTCCGGATGTTAAATTTTGACATTATTATGCTACTGGCGCAGGAATACGGCGCTTGCGCATCAATGACCCATTTTACCGGTACGCCTTTTTTTACCGTAAATTCATTGGGGCTATAGCCAGAATTAGTTTCAATCATTTTGACAATTTGCTGACCATTTTCAATTGGCGGTAAAACCACATTACCAATAGTAGCCATTGTATTGGCCGAGTTGAAAGAACTAGCCAAAGCAGATAAACTGCCAGACCAGCCGGTTAAATTAAAACCGTTGCTAATGTTGAACATGGCCAGGGCCACGACCACCACGCCGGCAAATTTAAAAAATTTACTTGTCGTGGTTTTTTTTAATGCTGCTACCAATCCACCGATACTCAAAAGTCCCGGCGCTGTGCCTAAAGCGAAAAGTCCCATAATCAAAATACCAGCCGCGGGACTGCCCGAACTGATAGCGTAAAGCTGCATTGCTTGAGTAAATCCACAAGGCAAAAAGAAAGTAACGGCGCCAAGCAACATCGCTTTATTGTCGCTGTATTGACCGGAATTATTTTGAATACCAAGAGCTCGGCTTATGCCTTTGGGCAAAGTAAATTTTAAACGATTAATACCGGGAATAATATTAGTTAATTGCAATCCCATTATCAACATGACCGCGCCGACCAAAACCGTAATTACGCCCGTAACGAATGCTGATAATTGTAAAACCGAACCTAAAGCTCCGAGTAGAGCACCAAAGAACATATATCCGCCAATCCGGCCTAAATTGAATAGGAGGTGCGGCCGGAATTTTTCTCTTGATGTAGCTTGCGGATTAGCCTGAACATATTTAGCCGATACGCCAAGTACCAGTCCACCAACCAGCGCTAGGCAAGTTGAAAAACCGGCAGTTAACCCAATTAAAACTACCGCCCAAAGACTGACAGCGATCGAACTAGCCGGCAGATTAATGCCCGGAAGATTAAGTCCCTTGAGAATAAAATAAGCGCCGGCCAAAAACAGAAAAGCGATACCCAGCTCTTTATAATCCTGTAAATTTTTACTGAAGAAAGATTGTTTTTCGGCCACGCCTAAATCATAACCAGCGGTGCGAATTGCTTTAATAATTTCTTCTTTTAATGGCGCCTGTTGCGGCAAATAATAAATTTGCGCCGTGCCAGCTCGCCAGTTTATCTCGCATTTTTTGACATGCGGGACTTGAGAAATTGCGTCTTCTAACAATATCTCGCAAGAGGCACAATGCATGCCCTTGATAGGGGCTAATAATTTTTTTAAATTCATAGCTTTATTTTAACAGATAATAAGAAACAATAAAAACAAAAAACTGCAAATAGCACAGCTAAATTTATACAAGATAAACCTAGCGACTAAAAAGCAGTTCTAAAATGTAAGCTATTTTAATCTCTTATGATAACCGAAGAAAGTAATTCAGTTTGTGTTGGTGAGATTGGATAATCGAATAAGACCGCATAATCAATGGAATTATTATTCACAATCTGAGCCCCGAATATTGATTGACACTCAATATTGTCAAATGAAAAATTATCTAAATTTATCGCGCCGGATTGTGAATTGTGATTATTTTTTTCCAGACAACAAGGCGCAATCGCGTGAGCTGGCGTGGCGCTAGATAGCATATAAGGACTAAAAACTGGCATTTCTTGGCAATCAGAAAAAGACATATCGGGCATCGTCATTGACGCCGCTTTCGCCATTTGCGGCATAAAGCAAAAATACCCGGCAAGTAAGCTGATTGTCAGAACTATACTAAATGAATATACAGTAATTTTCTTAGTTTTAGCCATCATTTTTTACGCTTTCATTATAACACGGGTTGTCAATCTAAGCAATGATTATCTTTTATTTTCTCTGGTAAAAAATTTTTCCTCTAACGCTGCCTAATCCACGCTTAACGGTTCAATAAAATTAAAATTAACCAGGGTTTTTCCATTGTCTGAGCGGGTAAATTTAACGACAATTACTTTTTGAGTAGTATCAATGTCCGTCCATCTTAGTTCTTGCTCCGACGGCGTTGGCGTGGAGCGATACTCTGCCACCACGCTATCTCTGTAAAAATTAAAAACTAAGTTATAGCCGTCATCTGTCGCGTAGGTTAAACCGCCATCCAGCGCCACGCCCTCATAATCGGCCAGCTCCATTTTGGGATAAAATTTCAACTTATCAAAAACTCTGGTGCTGACGCTGATTTTGTTTTTAAAAGTCCCCTCTTGCGCACTGACTTCACCCGGCTGAATTTCGTATTCTTCAATCAATTTGACCTCATAGCACTGGTTTATTAAATTGACCGCTTCTTGGCGCTTAACAAGATATTTAGCCGAGTCTTTTATATCAGCGATATTGATTCTAAATTCTTTTTTAATTCCGCTATTTTGGCTGGTTGCGCAATCTAAAATATCAGCTCGGCATTCGCCCCGGAAAAATTTCCATTCTTCACATTCGCGGCCATTGGCAAATTTACAAACGCCGTATTGACCACCCGTTTCGTCGGTCTTTATTTCTAAGGTGCCGCCCTTGTCAACGCAATTAGTTGAAGCCGGATTGGTCAAGCCAACGCTTTTTTCCCGCTCTGATTTTTCTTCTCCGCAACCGCTAGTTGGCACGGAAGAACTGGGATTGCCATGTTTAACCCAGCTGCCTTCCTGACAAAGCCAAGTGTCCTCGTCTCCGTCCAAAAAAAATCTAACGGCAAGAGTTCCGCCAACCAGAATAATTAATAAGATTATAATCCCCCACAATATTTTTTTGTTCATTTTCTTAATTAAATTAATTAACTGATTTTAAGCCTGCCATAACCCATGCAGGTTGCAATAAGCCCGAGTAATCAATTGGAGTGGAGAAACATTAAACTCCGCTGCTGGCGTTTCTCCCGGCTTCAAGTATTTACGATCCACTTCTCCATCAAAAATAATTTCAATCCATTCAATATAATGGCTAGCTGTCATCGGGTGGGGTTCTAATCCAATCTTAATTTTCACGCTTTTATCGGTTTTTTCAATCACCGGCACATGCTTTTCTTTTGAGGCGTCAACGGTGTTAGCGGTTAATAAATTCATGGGCTGACCACAGCACACCAGCTCGCCGCCGCCCACGTGGACAACTTCTACGATATTTCCACAAACAGCACACTTATATATTTCGTTTAAATTTTTGACCATCTACTCTTGTCGTCATCCTGAGCGATAGCGAAGGATCTTTAATAATAGATTCTTCGGTCGAGATACTCCCTCAGAATGACAAAAAATTATATCTAAAAATCCAATAGATTTAATCCGATATCTTCATTATACTTCCTTCCCGCCTCTCCGTCGATTGCCTCAATCACGCCCTCAAAGGTGCCACTGATAATCGCGCTGGTTAAATGGCCGCCAAAGGCTTGGCAATTGACATCGCTGATGACCGCGTGCAAATGCAAATAAATTTCCCCATTTATTTGCGAGATATTGCCCAAGATCGAAACTAATTCAAAGTCGCCTAAAAATTCTTTGGGAAAGTACTTTTTGATTTTAGTATTAAACAGCCCCAGCGTTATTTTATCCGCCGCGCCCAGCCCCGATATGCTTCCCAATTTTATATTATTCACATGGCAAAAATCCTTCAGCGTCGTCACTAGTTCTTCGCCTTTTTCCGCCCGCACGATATATTTATTGCCGAATTGTTTGTAGGTCATAATTTTAATGTCTAGCCATAAACCTTTATTTTAAAATATACTTTAATTATTTTTAATATCCACCCAAAGAGAAATAATTCCCAATGTTAAAAAAAGTATCGCTTCTGGCCAATTCTGTTTTTGAAAGGCCTCAATTAAAGCTATGCCAAAAAATATTATGAATATTGCGAGATTGGTAAATTTTGAAGAGAAAAAAGAGAAAAAAGAGAAAGAAGAG
>Ga0208373_1004443_pt1 | contig 12607 bp, 12 predicted proteins | sample RifOxyC2_FD_184036 | JGI IMG/M metagenome (GOLD analysis project Ga0208373, IMG submission 184036) | Soil microbial communities from Rifle, Colorado - Rifle Oxygen_injection C2 (SPAdes) | ecosystem: Environmental > Terrestrial > Deep subsurface > Rock core/Sediment | place: Rifle, Colorado...
CCAACGGAAAAATCACTCAAAGGAATTTGGGTGATTTTTCTGATGACCGCGCCCAGAATGACCGGCAGGGAAAGCAAAAAAGAAAACCTGGCCGCTTCGGCCCGCTTAAGCCGGCGGGACAAACCGGCCACGATGGTAATACCGGAGCGGGAAGTGCCGGGAATAAAAGCCAGCACCTGGGCCAGACCGATTAAGAGAGCGTCAAAAAAAGTCATTGAATCCAGACTCCGGTTTTTGCTGAAACTTTTCTCGGCCACGATGAACAAAAAAGCGCCGACCAAGAGCATCAGGATTACCCAATGGACCGACCTAAAAGTTTGTTCAATAAAGTCGTCAAAAAAATAACCGAGCAGGGCGGCGGGAACGGTAGCGATAATCAAAAACCAGGGCAGCTGCTGCCTGAAATCATGAGTGATTTTGAATCTGAACAGGGTAAGAAAAAAATTTTTAATTATATTCACCACCTCCTGCCAGAAATAAATCAAGACGGCCAGCAAAGTGCCGCCGTGCAGCATGACGTCAAAAGTCAGGCTGTTCAACAGTTTTGAATCCATGAAGCGGTGAAAAATCACCAGATGGCCGGAGGAGGAAATCGGCAAAAATTCGGTTATGGCCTGGACCAGCCCCAGGATGATTGAATTTATGTAATCCATAAGGTATAATAGATACATAGATTATACAAAATTTTAAGCGTTAATTCAATAATAAAATATGAAATACCTTCTTTTGCCCATTATCGTTTCCCTGATTGTCCAGGCCGTTAAAGTAATCCTGGACCTGATTAAAAAAAGATTTTCCTGGCACCGCACCCTCGGCTACGGCGGCATGCCCTCTTCCCACTCGGCCCTGGTCTGTTCTTTGGCCGCCATGGTTTACCTGCTGGACGGATTGAACGTGGCTTTCTTTATCAGCGCCGTGCTGGCCATCGTGGTCATGCGCGACGCCATCGGACTTAGAGGCTACCTGACCATGCACGGCAAAGTCTTAAACCGGCTGATTAAAGACCTGCCGGACGAAAAAGAATACAAGTATCCGGTGCTGGAAGAAACCATCGCCCATTCCTTTCTGCAGATTCTGATCGGCGGAATTTTGGGCGTGGTTTTGACTTTGCTGTTTTTCTAATCCCCCGCTTAAAATCAAACCCCTTCTTTAAAGGGGTTTTATGGTTGACAAAAAATGAAAATTGCCATATCATTATCTATCTTTAAAGCACTTTGTAAAAACCAAACCAAAGGAGTCATTAATGCCCATTACCAGAATTGGCTGGCTGACCTGGAAAGAAGTTGAGGCCTTGAATCGGGAAACGACCATCCTTATTCTGCCTACCGGCTGTACAGAACAGCACGGCCAGCGTCTGCCGCTTTGTACCGACACCAGGAGCGCGGAATTTTTGGCCGAAAGAATTGCCAAAAAACTGTCCGGAGCCGTTTTACTGCCAGCCTTGCCGTTTGGCACCGCCCAAGACACCAGTGCCTGGCCCGGTACTGTTTCCATTAGAAACTATATCTATCAAGAGGTTATTGAAGATATTCTTGAATCGTTTATTATTCATGGTTTTACCAAATTCCTGGTGGTTAATTTCCACGGCCCCAACCACCAGCCAATTGAAAAGGCAATTGAGATGATTCAATTAGACTATGATGTTCAAATACTAAATCCGGACAAGGATGTCTTTATGAACCCGGAGTTTATGAAACTATGTGAGTCTTTGTTTGGAAAAAAGTTAGCTCACGGCAACGAAGTGGAAACTTCCATTTCTGTGGCCATAGAGCCGGATTTAATCAGGCCGGCTGAAGCGGTTACCGGAACCGGCCCCGACTATTTTCCGCTCAAAGAGGAAATGCCGGCGACTCCAACGGAATGGAGAAGGCTGATTCCTTTGGGCCATTTCGGCAATCCGGCCAAAGCCAAGCTTAAAGCGGGCCAAATCTTGATTAATTGGATTATTAACCAATTTCTGGAGCTGGCCCGGACCGAATTCAAATAGCCTCCAACCCACCTTTCCGAGGGCGTCAAAACATCTGATGCCCTCTTTTTTATTATTTGACAGGGATTTTATTGTATGATAATTTAATGGAAACGCTCTTTCCGGATTGCGGATGAAACGGTTGGACCGCTCTAAATTCTTCAACGAGCTCTTTCGGCTCGTAAACAAAAAAAATGAGTAAGGTTCCGACCCTATTGACCGCGCCAAAGACTGACGAAATTTGTCAGTCTTTTTTTAATATTAATCACTTCTGGCAGTTGGGACAATAAACCGTGCCCCGGCCGCCGAGTTTGATTTTTTTAAGAACCGTCCGGCAACGGAAGCATTTTTCTCCGCCCCGCTGGTAAACCTTGAGCTTGGCCGCAAAACCTCCTTGCTCGCCCGAAGGCCGGACAAAAGTATTGACCGAAGTGCCACCCAATTTTACGGCCGCCTTTAACTTCTTAATTATCGCCTGACGCAATTTTTTTATTTCCGCCGGTTTTAAAGATTTGGCCGGCCTCAACGGGCTTAAGCCCGCGCCAAACAGGCTTTCGTCGGCGTAAATATTGCCGATGCCGGCAATCAGTTCCTGCGCCATCAACAGCTGTTTGATTTTAAGCTTGGGCCGGCGCTCTAAAACCTTTTTAAATTTTTTCAGGGTAAATCCCCCGCTTAACGGCTCCACGCCAAATTGCTCATTGAGCTTTGCTAATTGCTCTTTGTCAACAATCCTCATCCAGCCGAACTTGCGCACGTCATGAAACAATAAACGGCTGCCATCTTTAAAATCAAGAATGATGCGGGTGAATTTGTTGGGCTGGCGCAAATTTATGCCCTGGGAATTGATCGGGTGTCCCCCGCCCGAAGCCCGTCCGGCCCTGTCAACGTAAATCAGCTGGCCGGTCATTTTTAAATGGACCAGCAAAAATTTATCGCCGGTCAGTCCAATCACTATCATCTTGGCCCGGCGCCTGACGCTTTTCACCTTAAGATTTTTAATCATTGACCGGAAATTTCCCGGCTTGGCCATCTTGGGCGCCTTCAGGCGGCAATCACAAAAAACCTTGCCTTTTATTTTTCGGGCAAGACTGTTGGCAACGGTTTGAACTTCGGGTAATTCCGGCATAAATTTTATTCTCCTAATTTCCCTAAAACTTCAATGATTTCCCCGTCTTTATACATTTTTTCGATAAGCTGATCTATTTTATCCTGTTGCGGCCACTCTCCGTGGGGGATATCGAAATTTGAACCGTATCTTTCCATATAATAATTGATATAATTGGTCATAAAATATTTTTTTTCTTGCTGAAGCATTTTAGGTATGCCGGCGTATTCTTCGGGGGTAACGATTCTCTTTCCGGGTTTTGCCTGATGTTGCTTGTTTAAAAATTCGATGGTTTCCAAACAGGTTGCCATTTCTTCAATATGTTGATTGATTTCTTGGGACAATTCAGGAAAACGAATATAAAGAGTCTTGTCGTCAGGGGTTTTTTGGGACTGCTCCACAAAATGTTTCAAATGACGACTTTCGTGATAAGCGGTGCTCATCAAAATTTCCGGAGGAAATTCTTTATCTGAATAAGTAATATAATAGCTCCCCCTCTCTAAGCCTAACTTCTTGGCCATTTCTTCTGGAAAAAATGTGCCTGGATAAGCAAAGGCTGCCACGTTATCAAACTGAACCTTAAAAAGTCCTTGGGTAACAGGATCAAGACTTTTAACCGCCTCAGCAACCGTGCTGATGACGATACGGGCATCTAAATCTTTAATATCCGGGTAGAAACGCTCTAAAGGACTCAATTTTTCTTCAGCCGCAACTGAACTATACTCTAGGCCCCGATGTTTATGGGACTCTTGTCCTTGATCTTGAAAAAATTTATCGCTGGCTTCAACAATTTTGCCTAAAAACGTAGTTTCTAAAACAGAAGCGGCGCCGAGGGTTAATAATTTTTTCAAAAAATCACGTCGACTAAAATAAGGACTTTCGCCGATTTTTCTTTCTAACGAACTATTTTCATAATCTCGAGCTGGAGCTATTTCCTTAAAACCAGTCATAAGCGACTTATTTATCGCCGTCCGGCTGTTCCAGGGCACTAGAAAAAGCACTCTGGACACTATTAGATAGTTGTTCCGCTTCGTCGCCGCTTAACTCAATAGCTTCGCCTGACTGAAAATCTACTGAACGAATTACCACTATCCCATTTTCAAAAACGATTTCAAAAACCTTAACATTTTCCGGCTCTAATCCGACGGTTATTTTTGCCTCATCGGCCAGGGCGGACATAGGCACAAAAGTCTTTAAATCATTATGTGCACTGTTGCTTTTTGGACTTAAGGTCCCTTGCTCGTGATTAACTATCACCCTATCCACCAAACCATCTACGCCGACATCACAAAAACGCATTGAAGCATCAGGATTTTCGTAAAATAACCACCGAGCTTCTTTAGCTTCATTATAGCCTATGGTAACACTTTCTTGACTCGGATAAATTAATCTTTTAACATCAGTTTGTTCACAAAGGCCAGGCTGCCCATTTTTCCCAGCCTCAATAATTATTTTTTTTTCTTGGCCGGAAATCCGTTCTTTTAAAACTTCAGTTCTATCTTTATTTTCTGAAAAATTAGGTTGCTCTTGCGCCTGACCTTTTTCAGTCGTCATAATAGCTAATAAGGCTAAAAAGGCCGCGGCTTCGGTTACTGCTTTTACTCTTTTCCAAAGTGTATATTTTTCGGGTCCTTTAACTGTTGGCTCCTTCTCTCTTGATGCCTTATATTGTTCCATAATTTTTCACTTTCTTGCTTAAACTTGCTTAAATTTTATTTAAATCAAGCATGTTTAAATTAATAATTACTAATTTAGCTTAATTACTGTTGAGTAAAAAGTCAAAACATACCAGGTTTATATTTCAGACGGAAGCTATAAACTAAATTAACGGCCTTCCGCTCATTTCCTCGGGACGTTTTAAGCCCATAATTTTTAAAATGGTCGGGGCCACGTCGGCCAAAACTCCGGCCGGCGTCACCTGGGCCAAATCCTTGCCCGCCGCGGACTTCGCCACCTTGCCCTTAAACTCCTTGCCGATGACGTAAAACGGCACCGGGTTAGTGCTGTGTTCTTTGTCTATTTCCCCAGTCTGCAATTTATAAACCTCCTCGGCATTGCCGTGGTCGGCGGTAATTAAGGCCACGCCGTTTTTGGACAGAATCTTGCTGACCAACTGGCCGAGCTGCTCGTCCAAAAATTCTATGCCCCTGACGGTCATGGCCAGATCGCCGGTATGCGCCACCATGTCGGCGTTGGCGTAATTGACCACGATAAAATCGTAGCTATCCGCGTCCATTTCCTTAATCAGGCGTTCGGTAAGCTGGCCGGCGGACATTTCCGGCTGCTGGTCGTAAGCGGCCACCTGGGGCGAAGGCACGATAATCCTCTCTTCGCCTTCAAATTTTTCTTCTTTGCCGCCGTTGAAAAAGAAAGTCACGTGGGCGTACTTTTCCGTCTCGGCGATGTGCAGCTGCTTTAAACCCGCCTCGGTAATGACTTTAGCCAGGGGCATAGCCACGTTCTCCGGCGGAAAAGCGATTTCCATAGGCAGGTCTTTTTCATACTCGGTCATGGCCACAAAACCCAGTTTCAGCAGATACTTGGGCCGGCTGAATTTGTCAAAGCCGGGCAAAACAAAAGCCTTGGTAATCTGCCTGGCCCGATCTCCCCGGAAATTGAAAAAAATCAGGCTGTCGCCGTCTTTGATTTTAGCCACCGGGGAGCCGTCTTTGGTGATTACCGTCGGCGCGAATTCCTCGTCGTAAACCCCCTGGTTATAAGAATCCTCAATCGCCTGTAGTGGGTCTTCGTAAGTTTTTTCCGATTGGCCCTCGGTCATGGCCAGATAAGCTTTGGCGATTCTGTCCCAGCGGTTATCGCGGTCCATGGCCCAATAGCGGCCGGCCAGGGTGGCAATCTGGCCCATGCCGAGCTGGCCGGCTTTTTTAATCAGCTGGTCCACGAACTTCTTGCCGCTGTTATAGGGCGCGTCGCGGCCGTCCAAAAAAACGTGGAAATAAACGTTCTGAACGTTCCGCTGCTTGGCCAGTTCGGCCAAAGCGTAAGCGTGCTCGTTGTAAGAATGGACGCCGCCGGTGGAAAACAGCCCCATAATGTGCAAATCGCTGTTTTTCCTTTTGGTGTAGCCGCAGGCGTGCGTAAAAGCCCCGTTCTTAAAAAAACTGCCGTCGGCAATGGCCCGGTTGATTCTGGGCAGGCTTTGATAAATTATCTTGCCGGCGCCCAGATTAAGATGGCCGACTTCGGAATTGCCCATTTCCCCCCAGGACAAGCCCACCGATTCGCCCGAAGCCTGCAAGCAAAAAACCGGGTAATTGGCCTGATACGACCTGATATTGGGAATGTCGGCCAGGCTGATGGCGTTGCCCTTGGAAGGCGGGGCGATCCCCCAGCCGTCCAAGATAATCAAAACAACCGGTTTTGGTCTTGTTGATGACATATTTTAGAAATTCGAATATCAAAATCCGAAATTCGAAACAATATCCAATAACCAAAATTCAAATTACCAAAATGTTTTAAACATTAGAAAATTCGAATTTTGAATTTGTTTCGGATTTCGTGCTTAGTGCTTAGAATTTTAAACGCACAACCCTACTAATTTCCTAACCTTAAAAACGCTTAACTCTTTACGAGCAAACTCTTACCCGTCATCTCCTTGGGTTTTTTAAGGCCGAACAGTTCCAGAATGGTCGGGGCCACGTCGCCCAAAATGCCGTCCCGCAGTTTGGCTCTGGCGTATTGTTTGCTGACCATGATAAACGGCACCGGAAACAGGGAATGCTCGGTGTCAACTTCACCCGTCTTTAAATTAATCATTTCTTCCACGTTGCCGTGGTCGGCGGTGATTAAAAGCACGCCTTTCTTTTTTAAGACTTCGCGGGCGACCTTGCCTGCCGCCTGGTCGCAGGCTTCCACCGCCCTGATGGCGGACCTTAAATCGCCGGTGTGGCCGATCATATCCGGGTTGCAAAAATTGACGGTAATGAATTCTTTGCCCGTCCTGATCTTCCGGCATAAAATTTTCATCACGCCCGGCAAAGACATCTGCGGCGTTTCGGCGTAATTCTTGACGTAAGGCTCTTCGCCGGCCACCGGACTGTCGTAGCCGCCGTTGAAAAAGTAAGTCACGTGGGCGTACTTTTCCGTTTCCGAAAGATACAGCTGGCCGTAATCTTTAAGCAGCATCGGCAAAGTGTTGCTTAAATCCTTGGAAGGATAAGCCGTTAAAATGTGATTCAAATCCGGTCCAAAATCCGACATGGCCACAAAACGGATGTTCTTGGGGAATTTTTTTCTCTCAAAACCGCCCTTGTTTAAATCCTCAAAATTCTTCTGGACAAAAGTCTTGGCCAGCTGGCGGGCGCGGTCGGACCTTAAATTGAAAAAGATGACGCTGTCGTTATCCTCTATGGCGGCTACCGGCCGGCCGTTGGCCATAATCACCGACGGTTCAATGTATTCATCGGTTTCCTTGCGGTTGTAAGCCTGCAGAATCGCCTCCTCGGCCGACTCCACCGGATGCCCCTTGCCTAAAGTAAGCAGGTCGTAGGCGGCTTTGGTCCGGTCCCATTTTTTGTTCCTATCCATGCCGTAAAACCGCCCGCAGACGGAAGCGATTTTTTCGTTGCCCAAAAAATTCTGCCTTAACTTTTTGAGAAATTTGGGCGCGGCATGCTGGGGCGCGTCGCGGCCGTCGGTAAACAAATGGAGGTAAACCCGTTCCACGCCTTCCTGGTCCAACAGCCTCAACAAAGCGTAAACGTGGCCCATATCCACGTGCGGGCTTTGGTCGGCCGAAAGCAGGCCCATTAAATGGACTTTGGATTTATTCTTTTGGGCATGGTCAATGGCCGAAATAAAAGCCGGATTTTTGAAGAAACGGCCGTTTCTGATTTCGCCGGAAATAACCACGATGTCCTGCTCCACCACCCGTCCGGCGCCTAAGTTAAGGTGTCCGGCTTCGGAATTGCCCCGGACGCCTTCGGGCAGACCCACGTTGGGCCCGCAGGCCAAAAGCTTAGAAGCGGGATATTGTTCTGGCAATTTATCCATATTGGGCGTTCTGGCCAATTTTACGGCATTGCCTTGCTCATTATCGTTCAAACCCCAGCCGTCCAAAATCAGCAAAACCACCGGCCCCCTGAAACCATTATTTGATAACATAGGTAATAAAAAAATTAAGCTTATCTTTAACTTATTTTAACATTTTTTGCTTATTTAAAAAAGCCCGCCGAATCCTGCCTGCCGGCCACGCCCCGCCTTTGGCGAGGCTCCGCATATGCGGGGCCGTGGGCAGGCCAGGCGGCGGATTTTTTATGACAGTTCTTCTTCTATTTCCATCAGCCGGTTGTATTTAACCACCCGCTCCGAACGGCTGGGCGCGCCGGTTTTGATGTAGTCCGAATTAACCGCCACGGCCAAGTCGGCGATAAAATCGTCGCTGGTTTCGCCGGAGCGGTGGGAAACGGCGATTTTATAGTTATGGCTTTGGGCCAGCTTGACGCAATTAATGGTTTCGGTAAGGGTGCCGATCTGATTCGGCTTGATTAAAACGGCGTTGGCCGCGTCAGCATCAATCCCCTTTTGCAGGCGTTTGACGTTGGTGGTAAACAAATCATCGCCGATTATCAAAATATCCGGATTAAGGCTCGCCAGCTGGCTCTTGAAATTTTTCCAGGCCGGCCAGTCTTCCTGGTCAAACGGGTCTTCAAAAGCCAAAAAAGGATATTTGGCCAGCCACTTCTGATAAAGTTCGCTCAACTCCCCGGCCGTAAAATCATGGCCTGCCAGTTTGATTTGATATTTGCCGTCTTTAAAAAATTCCGAAGCCCCGGCGTCCATGCCGAAAAAAACCTGTTCGCCCAGTTGGTAATTTGAGGCTTTGACGGACTCGGCTATCAGCTCCCAGACTTCGTCGGTATTTTTAAAGTCCGGCGCGTAGCCGCCCTCGTTGCCGACGTCGGTGTCATAACCTTTCTTTTTCATCACCTCGCCCAATTTATGAAAAATCTCGGCCACGCATCTGACTCTTTCTTTGATGGCGGCCAGGCCGGCCGGAATAATCCAGAATTCCTGAAAATCCAGATTGGAATCGGCATGGGCTCCGCCGTTGACCACGTTGACCAAAGGCACGGGCAGTTTAAAAGATTTAAGCTTTAAATCGTAAGCCTGCCTGATGAATTTATAGAGCGGCAGATTGTGGGTTAAGGCCGCGGCCCTGGCGCAGGCCAAAGAAACTCCCAAAATGGCGTTAGCGCCCAAGCGGGCCTTGTTGTCGGTGCCGTCCAAATCAATCATCCTTTGGTCTATTTGACCGGGCTGGTCAACTTCCATGCCAATCAAGGCCTGCCTGATCGGGCCGTTGACGTTAGCTATGGCCATTAAAACCCCCTTGCCGCCGTATCTGGCCCGGTCGTTGTCCCTAAGCTCCCAGGCTTCGGTTTTGCCCGTGGAAGCGCCGGAAGGCACCTGGGCGGCTGAAGCCGTAATTTCGGTTTCCACCACCGCTTCCAGCGTGGGATTGCCGCGGGAATCCAGAATCTCGCGGGCGTAAATGTCTTTAATCTTGTTTTTCATTATTTTTTTATTAATGGCTTAATGCCCGGCAGGATTTTGCCTTCCAAAAATTCCAGCATGGCTCCGCCGCCGGTGGAAACAAAAGTGAATTTATTAATCAATTTTAAATTTTTAATCAACTGAACGGTTTCTCCGCCTCCGATAATTGATTCCGCCTTGGACTTGGCGATGTTCTTTGCTAATTGTTCACTGCTCCTCTTGAATTTGGCAATCTCAAAATAACCCAGCGGGCCGTTCCAAACGATCAAACGGGCCTTTTTAATAATTTGCGAATAAATTTTGACGGTGGCCGGCCCGAGGTCCAAAATAATGTCCGATTTTTTTAAGTAGCCGATAATCTTGTCCGCCCGCTTGGCCGAGGTTGAAATTTTCTTGGCCACTCCGGCGTCAACCGGCAATCTTAATTTATCGTCAAACAGCCCCGCGGTGGTTTTAAGCAGGCTGTCATTCACCAAAGACTTGCCGACCTCGTAGCCCAAGGCCTTGAAAAAATTATTGGCCACCCCTCCGCCGAGTAAAACATAATCCATTTTCTTCAGCAGGTTCTTGACCACGCCGACTTTCGTTTCCAGCTTGCTCCCGCCAATAATCGCCACTTTGGGCCCGGCTTTCGTTTCCAGGACTTTGGACAGGTTTTTGACTTCCGCCTCCATCAACAAGCCGGCGTAAGACGGCAGATACCGCGTGATGGCCGCTACCGAAGCTTCGGCCCGATGGCTTACGGCAAAGGCGTCGTTGACGTAAAGGTCCGCGCAAGTTGACCACGATTTGGCCAAGGCGCGGGAATCGGTTTTTTCTCCCTGGTGAAAGCGGACGTTTTCCAGCATTAAAATTTCTTTGGCTTTAAGATTTTTAGCCGCCCGTTTAACCTTTGAACCCACAACTTCCGGCGCAAAACCGACTTTCATTTTTAAAAGCCGCGCCAGGCGTTTGGCCAGGATTTTATTGGAAAGTTCCGGCGTGGCCTGGCCTTTAGGCCGCCCCAGATGGCTTAAAATGATGATAGAGGCCCCTTTTTTGACCAGATATTTGACGGTCGGCACGGCGGCTTTAATCCGGCTGTCTTCGGCTATCCGCCCGTTTTTCAAGGGCACGTTAAAATCCACTCTTAAAAGCACTTTTTTATTTTTTAAATTCTTGACTTCTCTGATTGATTTAAATTTCATATTTTATTTAAAATAAATAGCAATGAAATCGCCCAGCAGTTTGGTAATGAAAATTACTGCCACGGCAATCAGCAGATGTTCAAAAATAACCTTGGCCGGATTCACCTTCTGGTCTTTGGCCATCAGATAGCTGATAAGAGTCAAGACCAGAATTCCCCAGATAATGCTTACCGTAACCGCCCTAGACAGTTCAAACAACAGGACCGGCGCCACAAAAGTCAGGGCAAAAATAAGCTTGGATAAAAAAGTGGCGATGGTGGCCCGCCAGATGTCTTTCTGGGTGTGCTGGTTTTCCGCCTCTTCCGAAATGTGGATGCCCAAAGCGTCGGAAAAGGCGTCGGCTATGGCAATGGTTAAAATGCCGCCCAAGACGACGATGGTTGAGCCCGTACCCGCGTTTAAACCGACCATCATGCCCAAAGTGGTAATGATGCCGGAAGTAAGGCCAAAGCTTAAACCTTTAACGGTAGAGTCTTTCATTTTTCTATTTTAGCAGATTTTTAATTAAAAATAAAAAGCTCCCGCTTACAAGCAGGAGTTTAAAGATAATGCTCTTATTGTTCATTAAAAAATAAATGAACAAGAGGAAGGTCCCTCAATGACTACCTTGACTGATATTTTCAAACCGATCGCCGTCCGCAATCCCTCCGCCCAGACGGACATTGATCGATTAAAAACTGACACGGCCGTCTCGTCCGCCACCAGCTTGTTATAATGCGCGGAAGTGGTTGTTTTAATTCTTACTACGACGTATTTATTGCCGGGGAAATTTCTGGACAGTTCAACCGGCGCATAAACGTTTATCTCGGTCAAAGGCAATACCAAAATATCGTGAAATATGGTTCTTAAGTCCTTAATTAATCCTTCCAGGCCGTGGCAGTTGGCAAACAGCCCTAAAATTGTAATGAACAACATGGCGTTCCCCCTTTCCTCCTTGAAATCGTTTTTAAAGTCCGTTTAGTTAAAATTACCACTTTGAGGCTTAAAAAGCAAATGGGCTTGAAATAAAAAGCCGGTTATGCCTCCGTCTCCGGTTGAAACTTCAACCGGTTTTTTTTACAAAAAAAACGACTTAAGGCCGCGGACTCGCCATCAGCGGAGGCTGAAGCCTCCGCTAAACGGGAAGATAATAAAAACACAGGTCGTTTAGGCGAGGCTTCAGCCTCGTCATCTAAACGGGAAGATAATAATAAAGACCTTAATTGTTTAGGCGAGGGTTCAGCCTCGCCTCACCGAACTTCTTTTACAAAAAACGTTTAAAACCGCAAAAACTGGTAAGCCCCGCACCTTTTTTACGCAAAAAGGTGCGGGGTAAAGTATCTGATTACGTTTACACCGCAGGTAGCCGGTGTCAAAAAATATTAACCGAATAATTCCTGATATAATTTCTTTTTGAAAATTTTGTTGAATTTGGCCTTAAAAAGAATTTTGGTAAAATACCTGGAACACCAGAAATAATCGCTTTCCGCCAGCTTTAACAACCGTTCAAAAGTTATTTTTTTGACTTTGATTTTCTCGCCCGGGTCCAGCATCAAACCGCCGACCTTGCGGCAGTAACGGGCGATGAACATATTGATCTGCCAGTCCATAGTAGTGTATTCGTTAAAGCTTTTCCACTTTTTGAGTTTTTTTGAAGCATAACCGGTCTCTTCACGAAGTTCCCGCAGAGCCGCCTGCCTGACGGATTCGCTCTTGTCCACCCGGCCGCCCGGCAAAGAATAAAAAACCGGCGTGTTGGGCTGGCGCTGCTGCAAAATTAAAATCTTCTTGTCTTCGGTAATGCCGACGACTTCCACGGTCGCCGGCCTTTTAATCATCTCAAAGGTGGCG
>Ga0208373_1004444_pt1 | contig 12601 bp, 13 predicted proteins | sample RifOxyC2_FD_184036 | JGI IMG/M metagenome (GOLD analysis project Ga0208373, IMG submission 184036) | Soil microbial communities from Rifle, Colorado - Rifle Oxygen_injection C2 (SPAdes) | ecosystem: Environmental > Terrestrial > Deep subsurface > Rock core/Sediment | place: Rifle, Colorado...
GGCAAGCTGCCCAACTCAGCTATAGCTGCTAGGCAGAAGCCTGCGAAGTGTGCTGGTGCCCATGAGCAGGCTGATAACAACGCAGATGCGGTGCTGCTGGATAGTTACAAAATAGGATGGAATCGTTGAGCATATCTGCATCTATAAGGTAAACGAAAAGCAGGGCCAGAGGCAAGGGGCATGAGTGAATTTTTTAAAAAAAATTAAGGAGATCTGGCATGGCACGGCGCAAAAAGATTTGTGTTTTACACAGGGGTGGCGCGTTTCTGAAGTTTCCGGATGGACACTAACTGAATGGTTATGGAGATATCTCAGTATTGCAGCGGTTCTTTTAAAATATCGAAACATACGACCCAGTTGTTGCTTGACAAGGCCGGAGAATTGATTTAACTTCACAAAATTTTCCAGCATATTTCTGTCCGTGTTCCCGGAAAACGGTAGCCGTGCAGAAAACCTGCCAGCCGGGAAACGGCGCGGGCAGAGTGTTTGATTCAATCAACAATACAGCAAACAGGAGTTGAGAATTGGCTAATCATAAATCCGCCGAGAAAAGGAATCGTCAGAACCAGTTGCAACGGCTTCGTAATCGCTCCAACAAGAGCAAGATGAAGGGCGTTGTAAAGAAAGTTCTTGAAGCCGTTGAGCTGAAAGCCGGGGATCAGGCGCAGGAAGCACTGAAGTTGGCGATCCCCATTATTGAGAAAACAGCGGTGAAAGGTTCCATCCACAAGAAGAATGCCTCCCGCAAGGTTTCCCGTTTGACCAAGCGGGTAAATGCTTTGTTGGCCGCAGTGTAATCAGGCGATAGCCGAAACGGCTGGAGTCCTGATGCGGTTGTTCTCCCGAGGGAGAAGGCTTTGTCCGGGACTCTCCGATTGGCCATCCGGGTTGCGTCGCCTCTTCCGCCATGCGCAGGATCAGACCTGTTATGATGAAGAGTGTTTTGCGGTAAAAAAATAAAAAGCCATGGGACGCTATTGTTCCATGGCTTTTTTTATGAGTTGAGGAGCCATCATGTTCCGACCTTCCCTGCAGGAGTTTGAACACCTGGCGGTCGATGCCGGTCTGGTGCCGATCTATCGGGAAATTATCGCCGATCTCGATACGCCGCTGACCATCTTTGCCAAGGTGTCGGGCGGGGAGTCGCACGCCTTTCTTTTTGAAAGCCTTGAGGGCGGGGAGAAATGGGGGAGGTATTCCTTTATCGGCTTTAACCCCATCGTTACCTTTGCCAGCTGCGGCACCCGGATCACCATCATCCGGGAGGGAATGGCGGAAGAGCAGGAGGGCGACCCGCTTGCCGCCTTGCAAAGTCTGCTGAAATCTTTTAATGCCTGCAATGCGGAGATGGCCTGCGACCCGGAGCTGCTGCCGCGTTTTTTCGGCGGGGCCGTTGGTTTTTTGGGTTACGACATGGTCCGTTTCATGGAGCGGCTGCCCGAGCGCAATCCGCCCCTGGCCGAGTTTCCCGAAAGCGCTTTTATGGTGCCGCGAACCGTCTTGATCTACGACAACCTCAGGCAAGTGCTCACCGTGGTCAATCTGGTGCAGACCTCTGGTGCCGGGAGGCAAACGCTGGATATCCCGGCCTTGTACGCAAAAGCGCAGGCCGAGATCGAGGAGATCATCCTCCGTCTCCAGGCACCCATGCCCACGGAGTATCTCGGTGGCGCAGGCTTAAAGGCCGCCACGCCCCACGCCTTCACTGCCAACATGAGCGAGGCGGCTTTTGAGAAAATGGTGGAGGCGGCTAAGGAGTATATCCAGGCCGGCGACATCATCCAGGTTGTGCTGTCACAACGCTTTCACACCAAAACAGCGCTGGAGCCCTTCAAGCTTTACCGCGCCCTGCGCCATATCAACCCCAGCCCCTACCTTTTTTATCTCAAGCTCGGAGATCTGGTCCAGATCGGTTCTTCCCCGGAGATCCTGGTCCGCCTGGAACAGGAGGATATCGAGCTGCGCCCCATTGCCGGGACGAGAAAGCGTGGCAAAACCCCGGAAGAGGACGCGACCCTGGAGCAGGAACTGCTGGCCGATCCCAAGGAGCGGGCCGAACATCTGATGCTCGTCGATCTGGGCCGCAACGATGTGGGGCGCGTTGCCCGCTATGGCTCGGTGGAGGTTCGCGATCTGCTGGTGGTTGAGCGTTACAGTCATGTCATGCATCTGGTTTCCGGGGTGCATGGCACCCTGGCCCCTGGCAGGGATCAATTCGACGTCCTGCGCGCCTGCTTTCCCGCAGGTACGGTGAGCGGGGCTCCCAAGATCCGGGCCATGGAGATCATCGAAGAGCTTGAACCGGAGCGGCGCGGCCCCTATGCCGGCTCGGTCGGCTATTTCGGCTTTTCCGGGAATATGGATTTTTGCATCACCATTCGGACCTTTGTCATGCAGGGCGACGATCTCTGGGTGCAGGCCGGGGCGGGAATTGTCGCCGATTCGGTGCCCGCCCTGGAGTATCAGGAAACCATCAACAAATCCATGGGGCTGCGGCGGGCGGTGGAGCTGGCGGAAAAAGAATTTTAGAAGCCGTTGCGAAATAAGTGTTTTTTTTGTCCATTTCGTTACGGCTTCTTATGCCGATCACGATATTTCAAGGTTACAGTTTTTTTGAACAACGGCTTAGGCAACCGGCTTGCTCCGGCGGAGCGCGAGAAAGAATATGATCGTTATTATCGACAACTACGACTCCTTTACCTACAACATCGTCCAGACCCTTGGGGGAATGGGCGCCGAGATGAAGATCTTTCGCAACGACGAGGTGGATCTTGCCTTTCTCGCCGCGCTGGCGCCCGACCGGCTGCTGATCTCGCCTGGCCCCTGTTCGCCGGCCCAGGCAGGCATCTCCATCGAAGCGATCCGTTTTTTCAGCACCCGGATTCCGGTGCTGGGCGTCTGTCTGGGGCATCAGTCCCTGGGCGAGGCCTTTGGCGGACAAACGGTGCGGGCCGGGCGGCTGATGCACGGCAAGACCAGCCCCATCAGCCACGACGGTCTAGGGGTGTTCACCGGCCTTCCCAACCCCTTCGAGGCCATGCGCTATCATTCCCTGGTGGTGCAGGAATCCGACCTGCCCGGTTGTCTGCTGGTCTCGGCGCGTTCAGACCAGGGCGAGCTCATGGGGCTAAGACATCGGAGCCTGCCGGTGGAAGGGGTGCAATTTCATCCCGAATCCATCATGACCCCGGCAGGGGTGCAGTTGCTGAAGAATTTTCTTGATCCGGACTACCCGGAAATCCTTGCCAGGCAACGCCGGGAGATGCCGTCATGATGAAAGCGGCCATTGGCAAAGTGGTGGCGGGTACCGATCTTAGCGAAGCGGAGATGATCGGGGTGATGGAAACCATCATGGGCGGCGAAGCCACCCAGGCCCAGATCGGCGCTTTTATCACCGCCCTGCGGATCAAGGGCGAAACCGTGGACGAGATCACCGGCGCGGCCAGGGTGATGCGGGCCAAGGCCACCAGGGTCGAGGCGGGCGCGGAGGGCGGGATTCTCGTCGATACCTGCGGCACCGGGGGCGACGCCTCCGGGACCTTCAATGTTTCCACCACCACGGCCTTTGTCGTGGCCGCTGCGGGGGTGCCGGTGGCCAAGCACGGCAACCGCTCCGTCTCCAGCCATTGCGGCAGCGCCGATGTGCTGGAGGCTCTGGGGGTGGACTTAAGCTTGAGCCCGGAGCAGATAGGCCAATGCATCAGGGAGATCGGCATCGGTTTCATGTTTGCCCCAGCCCTGCATGGGGCGATGAAGCATGCCATCGGCCCGCGCCGCGAAATCGGCATCCGGACGATCTTTAATATCTTAGGCCCCCTGACCAACCCGGCCGGAGCCAATGTTCAGGTCATGGGGGTGTATGATCCCTCCCTCACCGAAACCCTGGCAAGGGTGCTGGGGCGGCTTGGCACCAAGCGCGCTCTGGTGGTCTGCGGCGAGGGCAATCTCGACGAGATCACCATTACCGGGGCGACCAAAGTGGCCGACTGGGCCAACGGCGAACTGACAACCTACCGCATCCATCCCTCGGAGCTGGGTATGGCTACGGCCTCCCTGGCCGAGATCAAAGGTGGGACAACCGCGGCCGAGGCGGCGGTGCAGCTGCGCCTGGTGTTGGGCGGCGAGGCCGGGCCCTGTCTCGACATGGTTCTGCTCAATGCCGGCGCCGCCCTGATGGCGGCCGGACGCACCGCTGATCTTGCCGCCGGCGTGGCTCTGGCCCGGGAGGTGGTGGCCAGCGGCGCGGCGCTCAACAAGGTGGAGGCGCTCATCGCCTTTTCCCGCTCGGTGCGGAAATGATCCTCGACACCATCGTCGCCCGAAAAAAAGAAGAGGTTGCAGCCCTCAAGGCCCGAGGCCTTGTTGCACCCGAACTGGAGATTGAGCCGCCACGCGGCTTTATCCGGGCGCTTATCGACTTTGTCGGCGTGGCCGTCATCGCTGAGGCCAAGAAGGCCTCGCCCTCCAAGGGGGTGATCCGGGCCGACTTCGATCCGGTGGCCATCGCCCGCAGCTATCAGGCCGGTGGGGCTCAAGCCTTGTCGGTGCTGACCGATGTGGATTTTTTCCAGGGCTCGCTCGCCTATCTCACCGCAGTGCGGGCGGCGGTCGCTCTGCCGGTGTTGCGCAAGGATTTTATCATCGATCCGTTGCAGATCAGGGAGGCGCGGGTTTACGGCGCCGATGCTATTCTCCTGATTGCCGCCATTTTGGAGACTTCCCAGATCCAGGATTATCAGGCCCTGGCCTTGGAGCTGGGCATGGATGCCCTGGTGGAGGTGCATGACGAGGCGGAGGTCGAAAAGGCTGTGGCTGCGGGCAGCCTGCTGATCGGGGTCAACAACCGCGATCTCCGCGATTTTTCCATGGATCTGAATACCACCTTTCGCCTCCAGAAGATGATTCCGGTGGAAATCCCCTTGGTGAGCGAATCAGGAATTCGTGATCATCGGGACATGGTACGGCTGGCGGCGCATGGAGTAAAGGCGGCCTTGGTGGGGGAGACCCTGATGCGGGCCGCGGACCCGGCTGAGGCCCTGCGGACGTTGGCGGGTAGAGAGCAAGGATGAAAAAGATGATTGGGCGAACGCGGATCAAGATATGCGGGATGCGAGAGCGCACGGAGGTCGCCGCAGTGGTGGCCGCCGGAGTGGACGCGATCGGCCTGATCTTTGCCGGGCAAAGCCCCCGGTACATTGAGCCGGAGCGGGCTCGGGAAATTGTCGCCAGCCTGCCGCCCTTTGTTGATGCGGTGGGGGTTTTTGTCGATCAGCCGCTTGATGAGGTGAACGAGATTGCCCGCTACTGCGGTCTGACCATGGTTCAGCTGCACGGGTCAGAGACCCCCGACTATTGCGCGGCAATCGCCTGCCGGGTGCTGAAGGCTTTTCGGGTGAAGGACTCCCTGAGCACGGATGACCTGGCGCCCTATGCCGGAAAGGTTGCCGCCTTTTTGTTTGACACCTTTCAGGAGAAGCTTGCCGGTGGCACCGGGCAGACCTTTGCCTGGAGTCTGCTGAAAAAACTGTCGCCTGTAAGTCCGGTTGTTCTGGCGGGTGGCCTCACCCCTGAGAATGTGGGTGAGGCGATTCGGCAGGCGCGTCCCTTTGCCGTGGATCTGAATTCCGGGGTGGAGTTTGCTCCCGGTCGCAAGGATATTGATAAGGTAAGGGCAGCCATTGCCCAGGTAGCGGCGGTGGATGCTGCTGTATCTCGTTTGTCAGCCGACAGTTGAGAGACGCATGCCCAGTTCCTGAGGCCACCTCGGCTTGGGCTTCCATCGCCCTAGAGATGCGCCTGAATTGAAGTTTAGTCTCAACAGATGCCATGTTGATATTCCGCAATACTCATGAGTTCGCTCGATGTCGAAGGAGCCGTATAACGTAAAGTTGAGGGGCGCCGCGATTTTGCGGTGTCCCGCTCGAACGCTGGGTTAGAACTCTTCACTTTGGGCGCTCCGAAAATCTGAACCACGCGACATTCAGGAATGACTGAGGGACGATGTAAAACACTCTCGCATTTGTTTCGTATGTGGTCTTGATATAAAGATGTTCGTTCAGCTTATAGATCGTGCTGTGCCGTATCGTGTGACCCTCATTCGGCAATTTATCGAGAACGTCACCTGATCGTTTGAGAGTTGTGATCGTGAGTCCGTCCTTTCCACATGACAATTTATCTTTAGTGAAAGATCTCGACGCGACTACTTTTTCATCAATCGAGTATCTGACAGTTACGGATTTATCGGGATCAATCGAGATTGTGAATACCCGCGACTTTACCTTTTTGTCTTCCGAGCGAACGTCTTGAGCGGGTAGGCCAAATACAATCCAAGCTGCCTCGCGGGTTCCGCCGTATTTAGATCCTAATGGAGAACCAGGATTCTCCTCTCGCTCCCATCGCCAAATATTCGGATCAACAAAAGTACCTTGGACTTCAACGCAAGTGTCTGACATGCCAGAGAGCTTTGGCCAATCTGATGGATAAATCTGCACATGTTCCGTAGAGAAGACGCCAGCATTGGCGAGAGGAGAGAGCAATCCGACGAGTAGCACCAAGAGTTTCATGAGAGTTCTAACCAGTAAGGAAAATAAGTGGGGCCAGAAAATAAGTGGGGCCAGGTCTGGAAAATCAGCTTTTCCTGCCGCCATGATCTGCACCTATGGGGACTTTGTCACGCATTATGCAAAAATCCCCTCTGATGCAATCAGGGCAACGCACAAAAAAAGCCGCTCACGGGCAGATCATCTCCCGAAGCGGCTTGCGTTTTCCTGGTTGTTGACGGCTGTTAGCGATACTCGGTCCCGGCATGCCTTTCCCCCACGATGGCATTTATCTGAACAGCGAGGAGGCCAGCTTAAACAACAGGGCAGGGATTGACAAGCATAAAGTTGTTAGAAAAAAAGTCAGCTACCCAACGGCAAAGCCGGTGACTCAGGGAACAGCCAGAGGACGTTCTTGATTAATTGGGTTATGGGTGCCACTTCGGCATGGGAATGTTCACTTGGAGATGAAATCTGTTTGGCCGAACACGCAGGCAGGTCGCGGGGTACTCTCGCTAACCCGATCTTCGTCTCCAGATGGCGCTCAAATCGCGGGCGTCGTGGACAAAAACAAGGATAAATACGTGATCGGTCGTATGCCGATAGATAAGGCGGTAGTTTTTGACGAAAAGTTCGCGGATCGTCTGGTCCTCACATTCAGGCACCACTCTGCCGCGTTCGGCAAAATTGCCAAGGGAACGGGAGGCGGCCCTTGCCTCTCGGACAAGGGATGAGGCGTAATATGGAGAGTCCTTGGGCGATGAATTCGGCAGCCTCGGCCAAATCCTCCATGGCGGTGGCGGTCCATCTTACGATTCGAACCACTGGGCCATCCTTTTGTCGAACCCTTCCGCGGAGAAAGTATTCCCGGCTTCGATGTCATTGAGACCGTGATCTATCTTCTGGCGGATATAGAGGTGATACTGGATGTCCTCAATCGTGGCGTCATTCGGTAATTGATCCAGAATAAGCTTCACTTCTTCTTTGGCGGCCAGCATCGGCAAACCTCTTGCGGCACATGGTGTGACCCGATAAAACGGGCCGGAACACGGACGATATCATTCTTTAAAGACCTTCAACGGGGAAACCACTTTCTTTTTATCGGGGGTTCAATTGTATTATGAACATTAATGCCCCACAAGGCCCGGAGCAATGAGGAAACGGGGAACGCCTAATACTTAATTCCCAGACAAGATGGTATTGGCCGATATTTACCCGAGTTACTTGGCTCGTGTGTCCTTCAGCCATCGAAGGATTTTTGTTCACGGTCTTCCCAGTATCGGGGGTCTTGCCTGAGATGCATGACAGCGCCGACAATGATACTTTCGGCGCGTATCTGGAGAGTATCCCGTACGGGAAACGATCAGTGAGGCACCGCCGGGAGCGGGTGGAGAAAGGAGCCCAGGCATTGGGGTGGTTGCGAATGCGCTCGAAGGAGCGTTGCATTTCAACAGCGAACTCATACCCCAAGCCTGGCCGTTGCTTGTTGTAGTAGTCAACGGCTTCGGCGATTTCCGTTTCGGCACAAGATAAAACCAGAAGCTTCACTGCCGGTTTATCCTGGCCATCACCTCTTCGGCGGAAGAGGCCGATATCTTGCCCTGGTCAAAAGCATCGAGGCGGGATTCGATTTCCGTGCCCCAGGCTGTTTCTCTGTGCTGGTCGTTGAGATTGTCAAAGCTCCTGAATAAATATTCAATGAGCGCGGCCCGTTCCACGGGGCCGAGCCCCAGCGCATCTTTCAAAACCTGTTCCGCTGCCGTGGCCATAAATTCCTCCCTGTAAACTGTCGTGGTATCTGTTTGACAGTACCTTGTTGACTTACGATTGGTCAATGAAACTTTGTTGAAATAGGGGACATCCATGATAAGTAAAGTCAAGGGGAAAACGGAGGTTTCCCGTCAACCTTCCGGATGTCTCCGGTGGCTTTGTTTGTTGCCCTTCTTCCAAGCCAATCTTTTTAAATCTCTTCTTGTGGTCCGCCAAACCGATCCGGCGACCAGACATCCATTTGCCGTCTCCAGGGATATTCCCCTTCACGGAAGATTGAGTTTGGGCCAACCCGCCGGCCTCGAAACATTATAATGGCGTGCAGCGCTAACCGCTCACGTAGTCCCCAGGAATGCAAGGCCCGGCGGGAAGATCGTTGGAGCAAAAGGGTTATTTTCTGTTTTTAGCCGTGCTACGCTACCAGTCTTGGCGCTTCGGCGGTAAACGGAGTCCCGCGTCGATCTACCGCCAGCAGGTATTCCACCAGTTTGCGAGCCACTGCGATGGTTGCCTGATTTTTGTTGCCTCGCAGCAGTTCCTTTTCATGTACCGCTGCCAAATGCGGGTTCCAGCGAGGCGCCAGATTCGCTGCCTCGATCAACATGGTCTGCAAATGCTTGTTGCGTTTTTTCGAGAGTGGTCCGCGCTGCTCTTTGCCGGCTGATTCCCGCTGGGCGCTACACAAACCGCAATAGCTGACCGCCTGCCGGGTGTTGCTGAACCGTTCCACTTCCCCGATTTCCAGAACCCAGGTCAGGGCCAAAACCTCGCCAACTCCGGCTATGCTCGTCAGCCGTTCAACCCGCTCCCGGATTAATGTATTCCCGCGCAGGGTCTTGATCAGCTTTTTCTGTACACCCTCAAATAGATCAAGACCACCGCGGCTTAAGGAGAGTAATTCCTTGACCGACTCCGGCACATCCTCCACCCGTTCCAGAAGATTCTTGAAGTAACGCTTGCCATGCAGGCGGCGTTTGTCGTAAGTGGCTCCGACCTCCATCAGCAGTCCTGACATCTTGTTCTTCATGGTGCTCGCGGTGCGGACCACCATGTTCCGGTAGCGCAGGATTCTTCTTAACTCCCGCAGCTCCTCGGGCATCATCACGCATTCCGGTAGCAGATTGACCCGCAAGAGGTCGGCCAGCTTTTCCGCATCGGCCCGGTCGTTTTTCTTCTTGGCGGCCGTGATTGCCTTGAGCATCTCCGGGTGAGCAACCTTCAGCTCCACGGCATGGGGTTTTAAGAAATCATAAATCCAGCCGGTGAAGATCGTCGCCTCCATTGCGCCCAGCCAGGGGCCGGGCAGGTCGGTCACCCATTGGCGTAGGGTTTTCCGATCAGCGCTGATTACCCCTTGATCGGCAAGTTTCCCGGTGACCGTTTTGATGCAGTAGGCGATGGTTTTCTTGTGAACGTCCAGCCCGATGTAGTAGATTGTTTCCATGGGAGCCTCCTTGTGGGTCTGACTCGGGGCGATTTATTCGACCCTGCCGCTCATTATGAGCTGTCCGCCACCGGGAGGCTCCCAGTTTCTCTACTTATGCATTCAAACAATATAATTTGTTTGCGAGGAATCACGTGGTCAGGCTAGAGGTCAAAGACATTGCGAAGTGAGGGATTTAAAAATATCGTTTTGATTCATCCAAAGCCGGTGACTCAGGGAACAGCCAGAGGCCGTTCTTGATTAATTGACTAACTCGCCGTCTTCCACTAAAATCTCACCATGCTACGCCATGCCCGCATAGATATTCCCGGTCTGTTGCCACATGCAATTTGGAGGGCAAAACATGCTGCTTCTCTTTTGGGGCTCTCATGACGCTTGAGAAAATCTACGACGGCTTCGCCGAGGAATATGAGAATAACAGAGGCCTTTTCGATATGACCGAGGTCTTTGCCTCCTTTTATCCCCGGCTGAACGTCGATAAGGGGATGGCGCTCGATCTCGGATGCGGCGCGGGCGAGCCGTTTGCCCGGTGGTTTGTGGATCGCGGCTGGCAGGTAACCGGGGTTGATTTTTCTACGCGAACGCTCGCCCTGGCTTCCAGGTACGTACCTGAAATGGAAACTGTCCATGCGGATATGTGCCAGGTCGATTTCAACCCTGCCAGCTATGACGTAATCACTGCTATTTACTGTCTGTTCCATGTCCCAAGGAATGAGCAGCCTGCACTGTTCAGAAAGATGTACCGCTGGCTCCGGCCCGGAGGCAAGGGCCTGTTCACTTATGCCACCAGGGAATATACCGGCAGCGATGAATTTGAAGGTTACAAGAAATTCATGGGCCAAGAGTTGTTTTACAGCCATTATCGCCCTGAAACCCTTTACTCGATTCTGAGGGAGGCGGGTTTCATCATCGAAGCCACCGATTATCGAGATATAGGTGGTGAGATATTTCTGTGGGTCACCGTAGCCAAGCCATGATGCCGCCATCGGCCAGGGAGGAGAAACCCGCCGGGAGTTTTTCCCGCGGATTTTTTGAGCCATTGGAGAGACGGCCCCACCAATGAACAACGAAATCAACGAAAGATGATGAACGAAATAAAAAATCCTCTGGAGATATACGCGGCCCTGGCGAAGACCAACTGCGGCCAGTGCGGGGTTCCTTCCTGTATGGCTTTTGCCGCCGCGGTGCTTCAGGGGCAAAAGCAACTGGCCGGGTGTCCTTATCTGGAATCAGGGATTGCGGAACAGTTGGGCCAAAGGGTTGTCCGGCGCCGTTGCCTGGAAGACGACCACCGGCAGGCCATCCAGCTATTGCAGCGGCAAGTGGCCGAACTTGATTTTTCTTCTCTTGCGCCGCGGCTCGGGGCGCGGCTGGTGGACGGGAACCTGGCGATCAATTGCCTGGGTAAGGATTTTCTCCTCACCCCGGCAGGGGGATTGGTTTCCGAATGCCATCTCAACCACTGGATTCATGTTCCCTTGCTGTACTATTGCCTCCTTTGCCAGGGCAAAGAGGTGCAGGGCGAGTGGGTGTCTTATGCCACCTTGCCCGGAGCCGCCGAATGGAGTCAGTATTTCAGCCATCGCTGCGAAGAACCCCTGCGCCAGTTGGCCGATGCCCATCGCGAGCTGGTTTTTGAACTGCTCCATCTGTTCGGGGCCACGCCCGTGGCCCTGTCCGGGGGCGCGGACCATTCCCTCTTGATCCTGCCCCTGCCCAAGGTGCCATTTCTCATCAACTACTGGGAGCCGGAAGAGGGCTTTGCCTCGAAATTGAATATTCTCCTCGACCGCTCGGCCGAGGAGAATATCAACGCCCAATCCATCAATCTGCTGGCCAGGGGCATCATCGAGATGTTCCGCCAGCTCATCCTTAGGCACAGCAAGGAAGGAAAACTCTTCTGATGATTCGTGCCCGTATTGCCCCCACCCCCAGCGGCTTTCTCCACCTTGGCAATGCGGTAAATTTTGTCCTTACCTGGCTGATGGTGCGCAAGGCGGGAGGCACGTTGCGACTGCGCATTGATGATGCTGATTGCCTTCGCACGAAGCCAGAGTATCTGGATGATATCTTCCGGCAGCTTGATTGGCTGGGGATAACCTGGGATGAAGGGCCGACAGGGGTGGATGAGTTCCGGCGCCGGTTTTCCCAGCAATTGAGGCGGGAGCGGTACCGGGAATTTCTGGGCGAACTTGCTCGCCTGGGCCATCTCTATCCCTGCGGCTGCTCACGGAGCAAGATCAAAAAACTCGCGCTGTCTGGGGTATATCCGGGGTTTTGCCGTAAAGGCGCTGCCGCGTCCGGAGCAAGGTGGGCAATTCGGGTGCTGGTTCCAGAGGGAAGCGTGCTGCGGGTGGGAGGAGAGATGGTGGTGCTCTGCAAGGCCATGGGGGATTTTGTCCTCTGGCGGAAGGACGATCTGCCTGCCTATCAATTGGTCAGCCTGGTAGATGATCTGGATGACCGGATCAATCTCATTGTCCGCGGTCAGGATCTCGTGACCTCCACCGCAGCGCAGCTTTTTCTCGCTGGCTTGCAGGGGGCCAATTCTTTTGCGGAAACGGTCTTTTTTCATCATCCCCTGGTCCGGGGCGAAGATGGCCGGAAACTCTCCAAATCGGATGGGGCCTTGTCTCTGACCGCCTTGCGCGAGAGAGGTGCTTCGCCAATGGTGGTGTATCGGGCTGTGGTAAGACAGGTGGGAATTGAGCCGGATGGGATTGTTACCCTTGAGGATTTGCTTCTCAAGTTTAGGGAGACTTCCTGATAAAAGCAGTGTGTTCATTCCCCCCCCCCCATTTGTCCTGCCGCGCCTCGCAGACGGGGGCGGAAAAGACGCGGGAACTGT
>Ga0208373_1004448_pt1:2500-12591 | contig 12591 bp, 9 predicted proteins | sample RifOxyC2_FD_184036 | JGI IMG/M metagenome (GOLD analysis project Ga0208373, IMG submission 184036) | Soil microbial communities from Rifle, Colorado - Rifle Oxygen_injection C2 (SPAdes) | ecosystem: Environmental > Terrestrial > Deep subsurface > Rock core/Sediment | place: Rifle...
CGGAGTTTGATTGGGTTTGGTAAGCTGGTAGGCCCCCTAGTCCATTCAGTGCTCTACCTCCGGTAGCAATACATGACGCTATACCTAAATATATTTCGGGGAGAACCAGATATTTCCGAGTTTGATTAGCCTTTCACTCCTACCCCCACCTCATCCAAGCCCGTTTTAAGGGGCACTAGTTCGGTCCTCCACTTGGTCTTACCCAAGCTTCAACCTGGACAGGGGTAGATCACCCGGTTTCGGGTCTATTCCCAGCGACTATGGCGCCCTATTCAGACTCGCTTTCGCTACGGCTCCGTCCTTCGACTTAACCTTGCCACTGAAAATAACTCGTTGGCTCATTATGCAAAAGGCACGCTGTCACCCACGTAAGGGGCTCCAACTGCTTGTAAGTGTAAGGTTTCAGGGTCTATTTCACTCCTCTATTCGAGGTTCTTTTCGCCTTTCCCTCACGGTACTGGTTCACTATCGGTCTCCAGGGAATATTTAGCCTTAGATGGTGGTCCACCTTGATTCGAACAGAGTTCCACGTGTTCCGTCCTACTCAGGATACCACTAAGACGAGAAGCTCTTTTAACTACAGGGCTATTACCTTCTATGGCCCCTCTTTCCAAAGGGTTCTTCTATAGCTTCTTTGCCTATATCGTGGTCCTACAACCCCATCGCCCGAAGACGATGGTTTGGGCTAATCCGCGTTCGCTCGCCGCTACTGGCGGAATCTCAATTGATTTCTTTTCCTGCGGGTACTTAGATGTTTCAGTTCCCCGCGTTTGCTTCAGGCACCTATGTATTCAGTGCAAGATGACAGAGCATTACCTCTGCCGGGTTTCCCCATTCGGAAATCTTGGAGTCAAAGGCTGTGAGCGCCTCGTCCAAGCTTATCGCAGCTAGCCACGTCCTTCTTCGCTTCCTGGAGCCAAGGCATCCACCTTACACCCTTATTCACTTCAAAAAAAGGATACAAAACCTAATCCCCTTCCGGCTTGCGCCCTCAGGAAATCAACTTTCGGCCTTTACTTGATTTGAAAGCACGGGAATGAGTCTTCCCGTGCCAAGGCTGCCTGGGGCAAGATAATATGCCGTTCCCCCTGTTGCATAAACAGGGCGGCTTGTCCTTACCCCAATCCGGTTCAGTAAAACCCAGATCATGTTTGGTTGTGACACCTCCCATGACCCGGTGTGCCAACCCCTGTAACCCTACAGAGGCCAGCATTGCCGCAAGAAAGGGTATAAATCTTTCTCTTGGCTTGAAATTGCGGATCGCTTTGGCTTGCGATGACCGCTCTTTGGCTTATCAACCTAGAGCAATCACCGACTTTTGTTTTCTATTTGTTGCAAAAAAATGATACAGATTCAATTGTCAAAGAACAGGTTCCTAAAACTCTTGCGAGCTTAGAAAGGGTCTCCAAAACCCCTTGCTTTGCGCAAGCGGCCTTGAAAACACAAAAGAACTGGAAGCCAAAGGCATCGACCGTAGGAAATGAACCACCTTTCGGTGTTTCAAATCTTTCCTTTTAAAGGAGGTAATCCAGCCGCAGGTTCTCCTACTGCTACCTTGTTACGACTTCACCCCAGTCATCGACACTAGCTTCTACGCCTGCCTCCCGAAGGTTGGCTCAACGTATTCTGCCAATGTCAACTCCCATGGTGTGACGGGCGGTGTGTACAAGGCCCGGGAACGTATTCACCGTGGCGTGCTGATCCACGATTACTAGCGATTCCAACTTCACGTAGTCGAGTTGCAGACTACGATCCGAACTGAGACGCTTTTTTTGAGATTCGCATACTCTCGCGAGTTAGCTGCTCTTTGTAAGCGCCATTGTAGCACGTGTGTAGCCCTGGATATAAAGGCCATGAGGACTTGACGTCATCCCCACCTTCCTCCTGCTTAACACAGGCAGTCCCCTTAGAGTTCCCGGCCGAACCGTTGGCAACTAAGGGTAAGGGTTGCGCTCGTTGCGGGACTTAACCCAACATCTCACGACACGAGCTGACGACAGCCATGCAGCACCTGTCTCCCGGTCACCGAAGTGAAAAGCATATCTCTATGCCGGTCCGGGGATGTCAAACCCAGGTAAGGTTCTGCGCGTTGCGTCGAATTAAACCACATGCTCCACCGCTTGTGCGGGCCCCCGTCAATTCCTTTGAGTTTTAGCCTTGCGGCCGTACTCCCCAGGCGGAATACTCATCGCGTTTGCTGCGCCACTTGAGGGGTCGATTCCCCAAACAGCTGGTATTCATCGTTTACGGCGTGGACTACCGGGGTATCTAATCCCGTTTGCTCCCCACGCTTTCGCGCCTTAGCGTCAGACAAGACCCAGCGGGCCGCCTTCGCCACCGGTGTTCCTCCAGATATCTACGAATTTCACCTCTACACCTGGAATTCCACCCGCCTCTGTCTGTCTCTAGTCTACCAGTTCCAAGAGCAGTTCCGGAGTTGAGCTCCGGGATTTCACCCTTGGCTTGATAAACCGCCTACGCGCCCTTTACGCCCAGTAAATCCGAACAACGCTTGCACCCTCCGTATTACCGCGGCTGCTGGCACGGAGTTAGCCGGTGCTTATTCCCAAGGTACCGTCATTATCTTCCCTTGGACAAAGAGCTTTACGACCCAAAGGCCTTCTTCACTCACGCGGTATTGCTGCGTCAGGCTTTCGCCCATTGCGCAAAATTCCCCACTGCTGCCTCCCGTAGGAGTCTGGACCGTGTCTCAGTTCCAGTGTGGCGGATCATCCTCTCAGACCCGCTAACCATCGTTGCCTTGGTAGGCTTTTACCCTACCAACTAGCTAATGGTACGCAGACTCATCCTGAAGTGATAAATCTTTCAAATTCAAGCCACTCGACTCGAATTGTTATCCGGTATTAGCCCTCCTTTCGGAAGGTTATCCCAGTCTTCAGGGTAGATTATCTACGCGTTCCTCACCCGTGCGCCGCTCTACTATAGGCCGAAACCTAATTCGCGCTCGACTTGCATGTGTTAAGCATACCGCCAGCGTTCGTTCTGAGCCAGGATCAAACTCTCATGTTTAAATATGATTGCTTGAAACTAGCGTTTACTTTCCGCGAGAGGTTGCCCCCTCGCTCTGGAAAAAAACTCATCAAATTGACGTTGTTTATGGTTGCAAAATTTTGGTCGCGAACATTGCTGCCCGCTACCTTTGCAGACATCGCTGCCTGCAGATTTGCATGTTTTGAAAACCAGAAACTACGTCTTCCGACATTAGCCCCTGGCTTCCAGCTCTATTCTGTTTTCAATGAACTTTTGGGTTTGCACCCGGTTTTTGCCCGCGTTTTTCAGCGAACTCAACCAGAATAGCAAGTTCGCAAAATTACGCAAGTCCTATTTTTGACTTTTGTCAAAAAATTTGCTGTTTGCATGGTGGCGAGGCCAGGAATCGAACCAGGGACACGAGGATTTTCAGTCCTCTGCTCTACCGACTGAGCTACCTCGCCCCGTGCAACAAGCAAGTATCATCTCGACTGATTTGGATTTCGTCAAGCGAAAATGAGATCAAATTCCCCCAAAAGGGAAAAGAGGTCTTGCGGGCGGCCTTGCAGGAAGCGCTCAATCATTTGATCTGACAAAGCCTGCCGCTTTTGAAAGATCTGCCGAATCGGCAGCAAATAGACGGCATCTTGCTGCGTCTGCGCCTGGTCCAACCGGGCCAGACCTGCAGCAGCCATATCCAGTACAGCTTCAAACAGGTTCATACGCTCGGATTCATGGTTCAGGGCATCAAACCCCTCAACATAAGAAGAGACATGAAGGTTTTTGAAAAATTCGCTGCCCCGACTGCGGATCAAAGCTGTTGTTTGTTCCAGGCTGATCGGGTCATAAAGCAGCCCCTTCCAAAAGGCTGCTTGGCCCAAGAGGTGGCTTAGGGGGCCTGCGTCTGCGGTACGGGTTTCAATGGCGTTTCGCAGGCGGGCAACAGGAAAGGTGCAGCCCATTTGCACCTGCCAATCGCGGGGTTCAAAACGCACCCCCTGCCGGCCTTTTTGGCAAAAGGTGCGAAAGCTTTCCCCATGAAAATCAAGTGTTCCTTGTTTCCGCTCCAACACCAGCATGGGCACATCGAGAATGTAATCAATGTAGCGAGAATAGTTAAACCCTTCGTCAAAAACAAAATCCAAATAACCGCAGCGGGAAGGGTCCATTGCCCGCCATGTCCAATTCCGCATGCTTTTATAGCCAGAAAACCCGCCCAAGCGAAAAGGGCTGGTGGCAAACAGGGTGCTGACCAAAGGAGAAAGGGCGGTTGTCACCAACATCTTGGCAGCCATGTCTTGTTCAGAACTAAAGTCCAAGTTTGACTGCGCCGTGGCGGTGAGCTTCATCATATGATGGGCACCCGCGCCCAAGGGGGGCAGGTAATCCCCCATGACCTGGTAGCGGCGCTTGGGCACAAAGGGCACTTGGTCGGGCGCTGATAGAGGATCATAACCCATGCTCAGCCAAACGATACCCAAATCTTTGCTAAGCTTGTGAAGTTGGCTTTGGTAATCGGTCAGGGCTTGGGATATCTCGCTCAAGCTGGCAAAAGGTTTGAGGCTCAATTCCAGTTGCCCCCCCGGCTCTAGGGTGATGCTGCAGCCGTTGCGCTTGAGGGCGATGAGGTTGTCTCCTTCATAATAGGGTTCCCAGCCGCAGCAATCGGCAAACCCCTGCAAAATCGGCAGGATATGTTCCTTATAGGTGATGCGGCGGTGAGTGGCCTGCACAAAACCTAAAAGCTCCTGCTCTAATCCGACCTTAAATTGACTGGGGTCTTTTTCCGCTTGCTGGAAATAAGGAAGAAAGACCTCTTGTTTCAGTCGCTCAATCATGCACCCCTGGGGAAAATACGGTTCATGGTAACAGGCAGCCCGAGGTTTGCCAAATGCCCGATCAACGGAAACGTTGACGCAAGCGCTTTTGTTCGGCTGCTTCAGCAGCCAGTTCCAAAGGGGTGAACAAGGTGATTCTGCCAAATTCGCCGTCAAAACCCCCTTGCCGATGCACCTGGCCCGCCCGCAGACGGCGCAGAGCCTCGGCCAGCAGGGGAGAAACCTGTTCCGCCTCTTCTAGGGGCCAATGCCGCAAAAGGGTGAATTCGGCTCCCTGCCGGGCCAACAGATGAAAATACAACCCCTGCACTGCTTTTGCGGTCATGCCTTGGCCAATCAATTCTGCTAAAATCTCTTCCAGGGGGATCAGGGATTGAAATTGGTCTTGTGCCCGGTAAAGAGGTTCTACCCGGTCAGCCAATTCCTGAACCCGATTGAGCACCCCCACCGTAACCCCTTTGCCACACACGGGGCAAATGCCCTTAGCCTGGGCGGTTTGTTCTGGGGTAAAAACCACATTGCAGTTGCGGTGGCCATCGAGGTGGTATTTCCCTTCATCGGGGTAAAATTCCAAAGTCCCTTGAAAGCCCAAGGCCGGGTCTTGCAAGGCTGCCTTGAGGGCAGGAAACGAGATTCCGCAGGAAAAGCAATTTGCCTCGCGCCCTAACTTGGAAGGGGAATGGCAGTCGGAGTTGGAGATCAGGCTGTAACGGTCGAGGCTGGAGATGCGCCGGATCATGGCAGGGTCGGAAGACAACCCCGTTTCCAAGGCAAAGACATGGCTGCTTAAATCCTCGAAACAATCTTCTAAACGGTCAAAGCCCGACTTGGAGCCAAAGAGGCTGAACCAAGGGGTCCAGATATGGGCAGGAACCAAAAACCCCGTGGGGGATTCTTCCAAGAGGATTTCCAACAGATTGCGCGCATCCAGACCCAAGATGGGTCTGCCATCGCTGGCGATATTGCCGATGGTCGCCAGTCTGCGGTTGACGGCTTTTGCCTCGGCAAAGCTGGGCACAAACAAAAGATTGTGAATCTTGCGGGTCTTGCCCGCTTTTTTGTAGATACTGCTGACTTCGGCGGTGAGGATAAACCGGGGGGAACCCCCTTGCACCGTCAGCCCCGGCAGGGGCGTTGGGGGTTGGCGCAGGCGAAACAACCCTTCTTCGGCAGGTGCCAGTTCTTTTTCCAAGTGGGCCAACCAAGCGGGATGGGTAAAGTCTCCCGTGCCAACCAGGGTCAAGCCTTTGGCCATTGCCCAGGCTGCCAAACCAAAAAGATCGCTCTTTTGGCTGGTTGCCCGGGAATAGGGAGAATGGATATGCAGGTCGGCCAGCCAGTTCATCAAAATAAGTTGGATTTGTTTGGCTCTTTGTTAAGCCTGCCTGAGCCTATGACGGTGTCACCTTTTTAGGCAATCGCCATTGGGGGTGGCGCTGCAAAACCCGCCAATCCAGCCATGCGGCAAAAAGGGCCAAAATGCCCACGTTGATGCAGGTGGCTAAAAAATATGAGAGTTGGGGAGACATGGAAACCTCTTTAAAAATATCAGGTTAGATGCAGCGGTAGCCCTGTCTCTTGCTCCATGCGCCGGGCAATGACCAGGGCGCGCTGCCCGGAAAACCGTACAGCCAGGCTGGGCGGCAGCTCCAGCCGCCGATCATCGGCCAAGAGCAATGCCATATGCCCTGTGGGGGTGGGGGTGGGGGCTTCTTCCGCCACCAGCAGCTTGAGGCCGCCCGCCTGGGCAGGGTAGGGGGTCAAGGGCTGGCGTGCTTGGCCCGCCTGGGCGCGGAGCTTGGTCATCCGCTCTGGTCCCAGCTCAAAAATCACCCCCTCTGCGGGAATCAGGTGCAGTTCCCCGGTTTCCAGGTAAAAGCTGCGCAACCCCCCGTAAAACCCGTCTCCCTTGACCCCAGACAACCTGCGCCACCAGGGCCACCAGGCTTTTTTGTAGCGAACCTTGTAGCTCATTTGCCTCCTAAGCCACCTTGATGAGGTAAAACGCAGACAGATATTGGGGGCGGTTATTAACGGATTGTCCCGCATCAATATTATTATTAGACCCGCTGCCAATCTGGCCCGTTAGGATGTGAGTGTGATTGATACCTGCAAAATCAGTGGTATTTGTGAACCCTTGATAGCTCGCTGGTGCACCAATATGGGTGGTCAAAACCCAATAATTACTTCCGGCACCAACCAATAGGGCTTGACCGCTCATTTGCACCCCGGCTTCGATGCTAGGGGTGCTGTTGGCTAAATTGTAATTGTGCTGATGCGCCAACATCAGGTTGCTACCGCCCTTGTTGCCTGCCGCTGTGCCGCCCATCAAAAAACGCTCATCGGTCAGGTTAGGCAGATAGTGCCCTGCGGCGTTCCAGATCAGGGTGCCAGGCAAATTTAGCTCGGTGCCGTCTGCCACCCGCCAACCTGGCGCATTGGCCAACAGCCAAGCGTTGGCGTTTGAGACATCGGATATGCTAAACAACGGGGCATAACTTCCCCCGTTGTTTGCGGCAGTGAAATGGCCGGGCATCCAAGCCAAAATGCTGCCTACAGGCAACCCGTAATCCAATGCCGCTTTTACCTTGGCGGCGGTCATCACTTGGGTGTCGTTGGTCCCAGCTTGCGCCTGCGCCACCGTTGCCAATTCGGTACGCTGAAAAAACTCCTGGCAGGTGCCTGCAGTAAGGCGGATTTCGACCTGGTCACCCTGGGCAAAGGCCAAGGCTGTTGTTTCTTCCTGCCCCCGCACCAGGGTTAGGCTGTTGGCTTGGGCATCAAAACCGGTAATCTTAACGATCTCGATCGCCTGGGTGGAAACGCTTTCCATGCAGGCAATAAAATATTCCCCCTCAGCCAGGGCCAAGGAAGGCGCATCCTGCACGTAAACCAGGGTTGCGTTGGCGGCCGCGCTTTGGGTTAGTTGCGTTTGGTAAAGGTTAACAAATTTTTGCATTGGGTCTCCAGGTTACACCGGTGCGGCAATGGTGATCTCCCAAGCGGGAATGGTGACAGTGTTGCCGTTGTAAACGATTTGGGCGTTGGTGATATTGGTGACAAAAAGCAGGTCCGTACCGCTGACCAGGGCAATGTGATCCAGCGTGCCGCTGAGGTTGACTTCGATCCCGCTTTTTTCGGGCACCACCAGTTTGCGGCCCGAAGGAGTTGCGTTGCCTAGGACAAAATCAGTGGGCAAAACCCCGGTTTCGGCGATCAATTTGCCGTTGTTGTTGATCAGGGTTGTTGCCTCGGCATAATCCAAGGGCTGGCCTTGGCAAAGGCAGACCCAAAGGGAGTTGTCCTTAACGTAGTTCAAACCGTTGTCCATCACCAGCGGGTTGGCGTATTTTCCCATGTTACAGGCCCTCCTCCAAAGAAAATTCAATGGTATAAACCGAATACTTGGCTTCGGTTGGGTTAAAGCTTTGGCCAAAGCTGGCCCAAATGGCATATTCCTGGTCCAGGCTTGCGCCTTGGTCGTCTTTCAGACCTTCGATCATCAAACAGGCAAAACAACCCAGGTTGAGGCGCTTGTAAAGGTGCAACAGGCTGTAGTACTGCGCCCTACCCCCGTTGGTCATGGGCAGTTGCAGGTTTCCCTGCGGGTTGCGAGCGATCACCTTGGCCCGGGTAAAGGCAGAGCCGTTTTTCAGCGGTTTTTTAATGGAGTGGTTGGCAAAACCCTGGCGAAACCCCCAAGAAGGATTGGGAAACGACCGCGCCTGCCCGATGCAAACCATGCCAATTTGAGGGCTTTTTAGGGTTTCGGTATGCACAACCAGCCTAAAAAAACCGTTTTCCACAACTGGGAATTCCCACCAGATTTGTTCTTGCTTTTTATTGCCAAACACATCGCTACTTTGGCAGGTGAGGGTTTGAGCCTGTTCTAGCAGGGTCATGCCTGCATCAGCATAAATTTCAATGGTAACGGCTTCCATCTCGATCCCAAACAGGGCCAGGCTGTCTGCCAAACCTGGGGCGGAGTAGTGCAGCACCACTTGATTTTCCAAGTTGTCGGCTTTGACTTTCCAGACTTTCAACAGGTGTTCGTCTGCCAGGTTGCTGACCGGAAAATTGGGGTCGGTTTCAATCGGCCCCGCGCCATTTAGCTGGGCCAGATTCGGATACAATATTTTCATTGGCTTGTCTCTTTTGCGGTGAGGTCGATGGTGTCGTTTTCAAAATCAAAGGTGATGCTGCGCACCTTGCCTGTTGCCAGAAGCGGCGGGTTTAATTCGTTGTCCTGGTAGCTGAATTTTTCGCCCAGCTTGGGCAAGCGTTCCAGCGGAACCTTCAGCCGCAACGTCATGGCTTCGCGCTCGGCCTTAAGCGCGCGCAGATTGCTTTTTACCCTAGCGCTGTCTTGATCAAAGACATCACTGTAGTTGCGCACATCGCCCATGCTTACCTGCCCGGCTACCTCGGCCACCACCTCTACCTCTTCCAAAACCGGGGTAGAGATCGCTCCAGCCCGTTTGCTGCCTGGCTGAAATCGTTTCCAACGAGCCACGTAAGACTTTGAAGGCATGGTGTATTCGTAATCCAATGAAAACACATCCAAGTCGCTTAAACGACCCACATCGCCCTGGGCGGTGGCATTGTTAAAAAGATGCAGCTCATCACCCTGGATAAAAAAGGAGTGGTTGCAATAGCCTGCCACCTTGTCTAACAGATCGATCAGGTTCATCTGTTGGGTGAGACAAAAATTGAGGTTCAACTCCGGCTCGCCCGATTGCGCCAGCTGCAAACTTAGCCCCAGCCTGGCGCAGGCCCAGACAAACAACCCCTGCAGGGTGGTAATGCTGCCCGTGCCCACCAGGGATAAGGGGCCAAAGGGCTGCGGCGCGTTGCGTTGCAGGTATCGCAACGAAATATCGCTGTCCCAATTAGTAAGGTCTTCCAGGTTCACTGAATCGTCATAAAGAGCAAAATTTTGCCCGTTGAGGTTGCCTTCAGTAGCCAAGTCGCCAACCGCATTGGGCCGGTAATAGCGCACCTCGGCGCCGCTGCCAGTGCGAGGCAGCACGGCATGCTCGTAATGCCCCACCAGTAAGGGAATCAGCTTTAACTGATTGGAAACCTCGCAAAAAATCGCCCCCGTGGCCGCAACACCTGTAAAGGCAATGGTGAATTGGGTTGCACCTTGGTTGATATTCAGCACAGACCAGGTTCCGGTAAAGGTATAGATATCATTCAGGTTGCTGGGTTGAATCACCACTTCATCGTCCTTTTTAAAGGAATGGGTCAGCGCGCCATCGA
>Ga0208373_1004453_pt1 | contig 12571 bp, 7 predicted proteins | sample RifOxyC2_FD_184036 | JGI IMG/M metagenome (GOLD analysis project Ga0208373, IMG submission 184036) | Soil microbial communities from Rifle, Colorado - Rifle Oxygen_injection C2 (SPAdes) | ecosystem: Environmental > Terrestrial > Deep subsurface > Rock core/Sediment | place: Rifle, Colorado...
CGAGTGATGAACTGTCCCAGAAATATCTCAGCCCCTGCAGCTCCCAGATAATGCTCCAGCAGTTGGTCCTCGTTGTAAAGCAGTCCCGCATTGAGATATATTTTTCTTCCCGCCGGACCCTGCCTCTCGGTATAGAACCGATAACTCGCATTTAACCTCGCGGTCCGGGGTACGATATCTTCGTACCGGAGCCCCACATCCGCGGGAAGAAGGTTAAAACCGCTGATTCCAATGCTCAGTTCCCTCCCGAATTCGTATAGAATGCCTGCGTCGGCCGTAAAAGAGGCGCGGCTGGACGCCGGAAAATCCCCCGACAATTCCGGAGGTATGAGATACCGGTGCTCAAGTATCCTGCCGTTAAGACCTAAGGAAAAGGAGCGCATTCTCCTGGCAACAGAGACCGTATATGTATTGGCGCTGTATACATTACTGCCTTCCGTATTTTTGACTCCGTAATTAGTGTATCCCAGACCTAGAGAAAAATACCTCAGACGAAAAGAACCCGCAAAAAGGTAATAGTTCCAGTCCAGTCCCTCTATTCCCGCATAAGGAGTATAATTCATGAGAACTATCTCATTCTTCTTCAATGAGGTGATCCCTGAGGGGTTATAGTAGATAGCTGTGGAATCGTGTCCTTCAGAAGAAAAGAGACCGCCCATCCCCTCCGCTCTGGCAGACCAGCCCGGATCATGAAAGGACTGCGCCCGGAGGCCGTCCGCAACGAACGCCGTCAAACAAGCTGCTAAGAAAAAAGAGAAAGTTTTTTTCCTGCTTTTATCTCCATGGAAAGTCATTTAATCATTATGATGGTCCCGTAGACTTCCTCTCCCGATTTTGTTTTCGTCTTGAAAATGTACGGCCCTGAGCGGAGCGAATTCGAAGTATCCCCGGGGGTATTGGCCGGAGTTCCGTACCAGACATTTCCCTCCACTTCGCTGATTTTCCTGCCCTGGGCGTTATAGATGGAAATTTTCTGCACTTCTTCTCCGAACTGTAGCGGTTTACTGGGCGAAATAAAGGAAGAATGAGGTCTTCCGGCAGAAACCACCTGTACGGATTTCACTTCGCTCCAGCTGCCTGCTCTCCCTGACTCCTCCGGCCTTGCCGACCAGGCTTTCACCCTGTATAAGTATGTTCCCGGGGATTTTCCCGTGATCTCTTCGAGCGGCAGCGTTGTCCAGAACTCGCGGAAAGAAACACTGCCGAAAGTCGCAACGGTGTCTTCCTGTATCTGGTAGACCGCGGCTCCCGTAATCCTGTTCCATGAGACCGTATAGTTACCGTCGCTGTCAACAGCACTCACGTTCAGGAGAGGAGCCTGAAGCTCGTAAGGAAAACGGCTGACCTCAAGAGTTCCCGTGAGGTTTTCTCCCTCCACTATGAAATAGATAAGCCGTGTTCTCGAAAGGTCTGCGCTGCCTGCATTCAAATACTCGGACGGAATGGCATAAACCTGTTCGCTGTTCTGTCTCAGGCCTGTCAGGCGGATTGAGAATTTGCGGTTGAGCTCATCCACCAGTTCTAATTTTACACTTGAAGGACTACCTTTAAGCCCGAACATCAGTTCTGCCGCTCCGGAAAGATCGCAGGTTTCGACTTCAGAAGTAATAAAATTATCGTAAGAAAATCCTGACCCGACCCATCCTTCGGAGTTCGTCTGATAGTTCAGTATGAGACCTCTGGAAGTCCCGGTGAAGGTACTCATGTTTCCGGGCATCTGAACGATAGTAAGAGTCGGATTTCCCGGAATGGCTGCGATCTCTTCGGGATTGAGTTCCGAAGGCCCGATTGCTGAAGGAGGAAGCTGGTTCTCGGGCGAGAGCCGGTTCACTTCAAGCGTTCCCGTAAGATTGGCCCCTTCCACTATGAAATAAATAAGACGTACCCGCGACAGGTCTGCCTTTTCATTAATATATCTCGACGAAATGACATATACCTGTTCGTTCATTCCTCCGACGCCGATGAGTTTGACCGTATATTTGCGGTCCTGGTCATCCAGAAGTTCGAACTTAACCTGCGAATCAGTTCCCTTGACGCCGAATACAAGTTCCGAGACTCCGCTCAAGTCGCAGGTCTCTTGTTCCTGCGTCATAAAATCGTCATAACTGAAGCCGCAGCCGGCCCAGCCGCCCTGGCCTGTACCGTACTGCAACAAGACACCTCTGCGGGTTGCTTCGACGATGCTCGAGTTTCCCGCAGGCGCCACCATCGTCGCTCCGGGATTCCCCGGGATAGAAACGATTTCCGACGGTATAAGTTCCGACACTTCTATTTCTTCCGGAGGAAGCTGGTTTTCGGGCGAGAGACGGTTCACCTCAAGCGTGCCTTCAAGATTGGCGCCTTCGACGATGAAATAGATAAGCCTGATTTTGTTCAGGTCTGCGGCTCCTGCAAGAATATTGACGGGAATCACGTAAACCTGTTCTCCTGCATTTATGCCTGCAAGATAGACGAGAGACTTTCTATCCTGGTCATCTACCAGTTCGAGCTTGACTCCTGAAATATCCCCCTTAATGCCGAATACGAGCTGTGAAACTCCGCTAAAGTCGCCGGTCTCTATTTCCTGCGTCATGAAATCATCGTAGCTGAATCCGCAGCCGGCCCATCCTGTCGGTCCCGTATGATACAGGAAAGCGACACCTCTACGGGTGGATTCGATGCTGCTGGGGTTTCCTCCGGGCGCTACCATCGTAACTCCTGGATTGTCTGGAATAGAGACAATATCGGACGGACTCAGATCCGAAGGCCCTGTCGGATTATTCACCGTTACAGTTATCTCGTCGAGATACGCTTCTGCACCGTCATCATTGAAGTTGGCAACAGTGGCCTGTACCTTATGCGTGCCGTTAACGACCGCTGCAGTATTCCAGCTGGCTGTCACTGTCCTGTTTGCAGGATCTACCGTGCTCGGGATCACGTGCTCGTCCACCATAATCCGTGCTGTTGTCATATCGGAGGAACTGTTACATACCGCCGTTATGGTTACCACTCCGTTCACCGTCGCATTGTTCAACGGCGCAGTGATATGGCATTCAGACATCGGTTCCGTTCCCTCCGCTATGAAGTTATTGCTGCTGTATGTACCAGCCGTTAAATCAGCGTTCTGATAGACTATCAAAGCGAGATTAGGCTCGGCCCAGAAATCTGCCGTTGCCGGAGGCAGACATTCAGCGTAATACATTTTGTCCATGTAGCCGCTCACCTTCTTTATCGTCAGTGCAAGCCTCGGCCCTCCAGGCTGCAGAACATTACATGAGAGATTGTAATTTACGTCGCTCGCATCGGCAGTAAAAATCTGTTCAGCAAGCATGGTCGGATTATCAGGATTAGACCAATCATAAAGTACTGCTTTATAACCGGCATAGGTCCGCGTTATAGTTCCAGTAAATGCTACTGCGATATTATTGTCTTCTGCCGGGCTGTTCACGTCTCCGGGTGTTCCCCGGTCGCCAGCTCCGAATGTGTATGTGGCGGAATGCCAACTGGCGGGATTCGAGTTATCCAGATCAGACGCATTCAATTCGCATGAATGTCCCGCTTCTATGGGCCATCCTTGTGCCTTGTCATAATTGACCCTGTCTATCTCTACTCCTTCCGGACTGACCAGCACGATCTGGTCGGCTGTGTTTGTCATGCTGAATGCTGACCCGTATTTATAGTGAATATAAATGTTTCCGTTCAATGCAGCATCGGTACTTTTACCAAGCACAAAATGCGCTCCCGACGGAATAACCAGCGGCCCGCCGTTATTGATAGTGTGACTGTTCGAACCGTCGTCTTTCAATACACATCCGTTTATGTCTATATCCCCCGCTGTCACATTTTTAAGTTCAATCCATTCCCCGTAGGTATCATTTGACGCCGAAGGATCCGCGATAAATTCATTTATCACTATCTGTCCCGGCTGGATACTGTGCAGCTGGTTGGCCCAGTCTTCTAGACTGATACTGCCATGACCGGCTCTGTAAGAAAGCCAGGCCGCAATCGTGTCGCTGATGTCTTCCTCATAGGTGACGGAAAAATTAAATAGCTGCTGATATGTATACACATACGCATTCGGTGAAGCAATAAGTTCATACGTGTGATTCTGGAGCCAGTTTTCGTTCAAAGGCACCGGAGGAAGATAAACCGTATGATACAGCCCGCTGAAAGCCTGCTCAAGGCTCAAATCTCCGAAATGGCCTCTCATTCTCAGCCATTCGGAAAGCGTGTCTTCTATGCTGTGTTCGTACTGTATCGAAAACGCAAATATCTGATCATACGTATATACATACGTTCCGAAAAACCTGTAGCTGTTGTCCGGCTGGAAAAACTCGCTAAGCGGCACAGGCGGCATCGTGACATCTATAATCTCATTGGCCTGAGGACTGTTCACTGCACCTGGGGTGCCCATATCTCCAAGGCCATATGAAGCTGTAGACTGATGCCAGTTTGAAGAATTGTTATTATCATCACCCGCATTGTTCAGCTCAAGCGACTTCCCTGCCGCTAGAGGCCAGCCGGCACCGTAATTAACCCTGTCTATTTCAGCTCCCTGAGGATTGACTAATACTATCTGGTCGGATGTGTTTCCCAGCGAATAACTTCCATAGACGTGATTGACAGTCAAGCCGCCGTTCACCGCAGGGTCGCTGTTTTTACCCAATACGTAATATCCGCCAGGCTGTATAAATATGGGTTCGGTGCCGTTGGTGATGGTGTGAGTGTTCGATCCGTCATCCTTGATGATGCAGCCGCTTATATCGATGGGATTGGCAGTATTGTTGTATAGTTCCACCCACTCTCCCGCTGTGTCTGCCACCTTCGTCGGATCCTGCATGAATTCCGTGATCACGATCTGTCCCGGCTGGATGCTGTGAAGCTGATTGGCCCAGTCCGAGATACTGATGCTGATGTTCCCGTGATTAGCCCGGTATGCAAGCCACGCCGATATCGTGTCGGAAATATCTTCCTCGTATATGATCGAGAAACTCAGAAGTTCATCGTAGGTGTAATAATAAATATCATAGAATCCCCTGCTGTTCCTGTATCGCACATCCGATATCTTGTAAGTGGTTCCGCTCTGCCAGTATGTGTTCGCAGGAACAGTGGGTACACGGACCAGGGGAACAGTTCTTAACTGGCTGGCCCAGTCTGCCATGCTGATACTGTCATAGTTGGCCCTGTAGCTCAGCCATGCTGAAATGGTGGCGGATATCCCTTCCTCGTAAATTATCGAATAACTGAGAAGCTGATTATAAGTGTACGTATAACTGTCATGCTGGCCTTGTTTGTTCAGAAAACGCGTATCTACAAGTGAGTATTCGTTGCCAGCCTGCCAGAATTCGTCTGCTGGCACAGGGGGAAGATTGACGGTTATGGCCGACCATAGAAGAGAAGCAGGCAGGACGAGTAGCATGAGACTGACCAGGTTTCTTTTTCCGATCCTCATGGCTTGACCTCCTTGAGGCCCATAAAAAAAGGGCCGAATTGCCTTCACTGAGTTTCGGCAACTCGGCCCTTCGATTTTTTTCGAAGCCGGAGTTTTGCGCTCCCCGCCTTTGGCCGCCGGAAAAGCTGGCCCGGGCCTTTCGACCGACGGAGATTGCCTTTTTCGTTCTCCTTCGCTTCATCCTTATCAGATTTTCAATTAGCTTTTCATCTGTAATAATATTTTTTTCCTGTAAATAACTCTTCAACAACTCGTAAATTAAATGTAATATTTTTGCAGCCTCAAAACTCATGATATATACTTAGAAAAGTCATGTTTAAAAAAAGCAAAACAAAATTATCCAACTTATTAATCTCAATTGCACCTAAAAACAAGAACGATTTTTTATACTTTTTTGTAATCGGCATCAGCTTTTTTATATTCGCTTCTATGAATCTGCAAAAACCTACGCCGAACTGGGAAGAAATTATACAAACCCTTCCTGCTGTATCGCTGCTAAAAAATAAACCCCTGCCTCTTCAATATGACACTTGCAAACTCTTCAGCAGGGACTGGCCCATCATGGAGATACAATGGACAGGCGCACTTGAATCATATTCTACAATTCCGTTCTATTGGCTCTTTGGTATTTCTATTTCCACGCTTAGGCTTATTGAGATAACCCTTTGTCTCATTATCGCTCTTCTTTTTTCCCTTCTCGGAAAACTGACTTTTGGGGAACGTACTCAAAAAATCGCGTTTCCTCTTCTTTTATTCAACGCCACATTCTTCATTTATGGACGCATGGGATTCGAAGGCGTCATTTTAACTCAGTGGATTCTTCTTTCCATCTGTCTCATAACGTTCCAAAAATGGATTTCGTTAAAAAAAATTCAATGGGCCTGCGCATGCGCGTTTTTTTTGGGTCTGGGCATGTATGCAAAACTTCATTTTCTCTGGATAACCTCAGGACTGATTACAGGATGGTTTTTAATTCTCAAAAAATCACATACACTACTTTCGTATTGTAAAAAAACAGGAAATCCGTTACCAGACGGCTGCATGAAGGAATATAATCTTACAGCTGGAAAGATTCTCTTACTGGTATCCTTTTGGGCACTTGGTTTTTCTCCTTATATAATCCAGAATATTATCACAGGAGCCGGACCTTTAAAGACACTCTTGCATTTTTTCCTGCATCCTGTAGACGGCACAAACAATTTTCTGGATTATCCTGATAATTTTTTAACGCGTCTAATACAATTCAGACGAGCTTTTACAGACGGTGTAAATTTTCATATTAAATTTGCGTGGGCCCGCTGGATGAAACTTTCCCATCTTATAATTCTGGCTCTGCCGCTGGTTCCGATTATCCGGAAGAAGATAGCTGAAATAAGAACCATTCACTTTTTTTACTACTGCATAATCATATTCCTTCTGGGCACCTCTTTCAAAGGAAGCCCTCTGGGGCCAAATCATATCCTCACTGTCCTCCCTTTAGCCGTACTTGCAAGTGCCGCCATTCTGGACAGCCTGATCGCTGAAAAAACAGCTCTTTTTTTATGCGCATTGATAATTCTGATCCCTGATTTTGCCGCTATTATTAAATACCAGAAGAGCCTTTTGACACGAAGAGCAGATACTACATTGACTTTGACCAGAGATCTTCTTGCTGCCCGGCAATCTGTTATCGTAATTAATGACCGAAAATTAACAGACCTCATCACTTTTCTTTCATCCGGCGATCTCAATATTAATGATTCTTGCCGCATCCCTGATTCAGTAGCTTCTGGAGAAAAACACAATATCTACATTATGACGATATCTTCAACCCCGCAGGATCCTATCAATTCTGATAACCTCAAACAGTTTATTGAATTATCAAAAACAAAAAACATCTCTTTTATCCCTGTCCGGAGCTACATGATCGATTCGAATATGGTTCTGTCAGGGAATATGGGAATAGCCGATTAAACAGCAAGAACAAAACTTCTAAAACAATTTGGACAAACTCTCCGCTATGATTCTGTGCCCTTGGGCATTGGGATGCGTATTCTGACGGCTCACGCGCAGAGCTTCTGTTTTATATCCGGAATTCCTGAAAGAAGACAGCAGATCCAGAACCTGAAAGCCGGCAGACTCCCCCCATGCTCTGACAAAATCATGCTCCTTCTGAAAAGAATAATTCTCTATATCATCCAGCAGCGGACATATGGCCAGAACAGGTTTGATACCATCCTTTCTGCATATATCACCGATCCTTCCGAGAGCTTCCATTGAAACACGGACTGTCTGGCTCCCGTCCTGATAGAGTCCGTGAATATAAGAATGATAGGGATTGACCCTGCCGTTATAAACCTTCATCATATAAAAGTAAAGATGGGATCTTTCAAGAAACTTTTCAAGCCAGGTTATACTGATCAGCGGTTTTAAAAAATAGCCGCCGAATTCCGGATCGTTGAGACAATACAGAATGACCAGAACATCAGGTTTATATAAATACCCTTTCGAAGAACAATACTGATATTCCTTTATCGTGTTCCAACCGGGCTTTGACCTGTTGATCACCTCGATTCTCTTCTCCGGCATTTTCTGACGAAGCATTTTCTTAAGCTGTTCCAGATAAACCTCTTCCTCTCCAACCCCCTGGCCGAATCCGAAAGAATCGCCGAGGCCCATGATCCTGAATGTTTTTCCAATTCTTTCCACCGGAACGTATTTTCCCCTGAAGCCCTCCGCGTTCACATTGTATTTTTTCAGCCCGAAGTCTCTCTGCAGAGGCCCCTGCCCTCCCCCCCATTCCGCAAGACCTGTAAGTCTGATAGAAAATTCTCCCATAAGCAGCACAGCCATCAGGGAGAAATAGATCAGCAGAAATCCGAATCTTTTCTTTAAGAAAACACCAACCTGTTCCGGAATATTTCTTTTTAAATAGAGATAAGTAACCGCTGTAAAAGCAGCAAAGAGTATCAGAAGTGAAAAGAATAACAGCCCCGGCGTGTACGGCCCTTCCCAAGTCGGCCAGAAAAACAAGAAAAGAGGAGTTATCAGCCAAACAGCAAACCAATAGTTCAAGAATAAACGATCTACGGGTGAAATCCTCTCTACGCTTCTTTTATCAACTCTTTTCATCATTTCAGATACGTTTTTTCAGCCAGCTTATAAGCTCTCCGGCTATTTTTTTATCTCCTTCGTCGTTAAAATGTATCTGGTCTTTGGCTTCTTTTCGGAAATCATATATATATTCACCTTCCCTCTGAAAAGAGGGCATCAGATCCAGAAATTCTATACCGGCATTTTTCAGCAATTCAGTCATCATGAAATACTGTTTTTTTTCATCCCTATTATAATTTCCCCACGGTTTCAGATATGGAAAAATAACGGCCGCAACGCGGTATTTTGTTATACTCCTTATCTCGTTGAGCATTTCGGGATAATCCAGCTCCCTGCTATGCATGTTTCGGCTCACCACAAAATGATAAAAAATAAACCGGTATAGGCTCGAATTCGCGAATAAAAAAGGATTCATTTTCAAAAGACATTCTCCATCTCCTTTTGCCAGTGAAAAAAATACCGCGTTTCGCAATTTTTTATCTATTAGCACCGTACGGAGCCCCGCCCCGTCAAAATCATTCAGACACAATCCCAGCAGCAAAAAGTCAGGGGAAAATTCAATTCCTTTCAGCTTCAGATACTTCCAGTAGTGATAAAAACCCCATCCCCCCACGCCGGCGTTCATAACCTCGTATTTCCCTTTTTCAAGAAGCTTCTCTTCCAGATACTCCGTCCATTTTCCCCATTCGGTAATGGAATCCCCCAGCACCAATACTCGAACCGCGCCTTCCGGTTTCTTAAGAGGGTATTCTATATCCCTCATTCCTAAAGAGTTCACCTCTTTTCCAGCGTTTGGAATTAGTTCGTAACCGAATACATTTGAAGGCCTGTACTGTTTTAAAAAAGACTCATTACCTTCTACAGCATGGACATGACTCACCATGCTTGAAAGGCTGTAGGCCGGTATAAGCCGCAGGAGAACCTCACTCAGCAGAAGTCCGTCGAAAATGCCGAGGAATATGGCGGAGCTGAGAAGGAATCTTCTTTTCCCGTGAGTGTGATCCACGAATCCGTTAATTTCCCCAGACAAACCAGAGGATGAGCGAAGCGGCAAATACCGCGGCGAGGGTAAAAGGAAGACCTATCTTCACGAACTCTCCGAATCTAACATTATAGCCCTCTTTTTTGAGGATCCCCATGCTCACGATGTTAGCCGAAGCTCCGATGGGAGTGATGTTTCCGCCCAGACTCGCACCTATCAGAAGACCAAACAAAAATAAGACCGGAGCTATGGCGAGTTTATCCGCAACGCTTATTGAAATGGGAAGCATTGCGGATAGAAACGGGACATTATCGATAAAACCCGAAAGAATCATCGAGATAAAAACAATCGCGCAGAACCCGGTAAAAATATTTTTGCCTATGAGAGCGGAGAGAAAATCGGCCATCACGCTGATCCATCCCGTTACGGCGAGGCTTCCCACAATCACGAAAACGCCCATTAAAAATAACGTCGTTTCCCAATCCAAAGATTTTATTCTCTTTGTGAAATGTCCTTTTTGCACCAGAACATCCCATATCCCTCCTATAAAAGCAAACGCCATGCATATTATCCCTGAAAGATAACCGAATCCGGGATCAAAAAAAGACGAAAGGGCCAGAGAAAATATCAGAACTACAAGCAGTATCGTCGGAAACCAGCTCTTCACTTTTTCTACAGGAATAAATTCGGCTTTCTTTTTTTCACTCTTAAAGAAACGATGCAGGACAAAAAAAGAGGCTATGGCTCCGATCTGGACAAAAAAGAAGATGCTTACTTTGCCTTTGTAAAAAAAGAAATCCATAAAATTGAGTTTCATGAACCCCGCCAGAAGCATGCTCGGCGGATCGCCTATGAGAGTAGCCGTACCCTGAAGGTTTGAGCTTATCGCAATGGCTATAAGAATATTGACCGGACTGATTTTAAGTTTTTTAGCAAGGGAGAGTGCAATCGGGGCAACGATCAGAACCGTCGCCACATTTTCCACAAAAGCAGAGATGAATCCTGTAAGTCCGCATATAAATAAAATCGCCCAGCAGATATTTTTCGAGCGGTCGACGATGATCTCCGCAAGATACGCGGGCATCCGGCTCTCCATAAAAAGATCGGCTATGAGAAGGGTTCCTACGAATATCCCCATCACATTCCAGTTGATCGCCCAGAAGGCCTCTGGTACCGTAAGGGTGCCGGTGACGACAAGAAGGAATGCCGAAATTACGGCAATGTGAGTCCTTCTATGCGGCAGGATAACAAAGAGTAGATAAGCCAGGATAAAAAGAGTGAGTGCGATATAATCCATATAAAATGGATTATACAAATTTTTAAGAAATCAGAAATTGCCGGAACTGAAAATATTTTTTTAGTTCAGATACTCTTCAGGATTGTTCTTGAAAGATTCAGGACACCCGGCGCAGCAGAAATAGTAGCTCTTCCCCTTGTAATCGGCAGCGGAGGTTCCGGAACGCACTCTGAAACTGCTCTTCATGACGGGACAGACCGCTGCCCGTCCGATCTCCGCGGTTTTTATCTTCCTGATCAAAGGGATTTCTCCCGTCTGCTTTATTTCTCCCGCAAACTGAAAAAGCCGTTCGCCCTGGTTCGTTTCGAGATAAAAAACCTTTTGAAACCGGCCGGGATCGAGAATTTCTGAATGAAACTTCACCAGGAGCGGTACGCTCTTCCCGGGAGAGACAAACCGCTTCGTTATTTTCACTTCGAGACAGGGACATGGAATGACAGCCCGTTTTATGTAGAGTTTCCCGGAAGAATCATTCTTGACCGATACTTCCATTTCCTTTATATCGGGTTTCGTAATTATGCCCAGATCGGTTACATCCGAAGCGCCCAGTAACAAAATAAATATCAATAGCAGGAACATTTATTGCCCCCTCTGTTAATGACCGCACCCCGAACAGCCTGATTTATGGGCTCCGCAGCCCGAGCCGCCGGAACTTCCCGAAGAAGCAAAATCTTTTTTCTCCGCACATGAAGAACACCCGCCGGATGAAGGGACGTAAATTTCCCCGAGTCCGGGCACTGAAGTTAACTGATCATATTTAAGAAGACTTCTGTTCTCCCAGAAAAATGAAATATCCGATATTCCAAGCTCCTCTGCCAGATTCCAGTCCGCCTTCAGAAGTTCAAGAGTATACACACTCATCAGTTTTTTTACTTTAGATTCATCAAGTTCCGCATAATAAAGAGCGTCCTTTACGGATTCAGGATCGTTGAAGTTCTGAATTCTGTACCAGCAGTAGATGAAATACTTGCCGGGATAAGCCTCCTGTATCACCTTCTGTCTCAGCGCCTCTTCTACCAGTGAAAAAGAAACATCTTTATCCGGAGGAAGAAACCGCAGTTGAACCGCTATACCTTTAAGATGTCCCCGGCTCCTAAGCTCTATGATACGCCTCAGAATATCCGTTACTTTTTCATAATTCATAGGAAGGAAAATATCCAACCGGTTTTTTTCAACAGGCTTTTTTAAAAACGTTGTCGGCGGCAAAAACAACGGCGCTATTGCATAAGCCGTTCCTGAATGTTTCTTTAAGAACCCCGCCGACAGGAGGTCCTTAAAAAAAGGCTGCGACTCTATATCTCTGCTGATAAGCACAAAAGGAAGCACGGAGGTTTTCTTCCCCTTAAACTCGTTTTCTCTCTCAGAATAATCGATCTCTTCCACCTCGGCTTCGGAAGATCTGGATATGAAATAGATATCCTCATCCGCTTCGTAATTGAGCGGATTGAAAAATATCTTGACTTCATAAGAAAAAAGGGAGGCGTTCAGGAAGAGAAAAAGAGCTGCGGTGCTTAAAAAGATTTTACACGCATAACGGTTCATTTCAGCTTTTCCCTGACGGATGAAATATATCATTTTCGGATCCGGTTAATTTCCGATCTTTTCATGGTCTAAGCAATACCTTTCAGCCTGAGGGCATCGTGAAGCAGGGAATTGCCGTCGCACCTGAAGCAGTGGTTCTCCGTACCCGGAGGGACACCGGACCGGAAAACTATTTCGGCGGCTTCCGATATCGTTTCAACATACCATTTCGAAGACGGCGCTCTGT
>Ga0208373_1004454_pt1 | contig 12563 bp, 14 predicted proteins | sample RifOxyC2_FD_184036 | JGI IMG/M metagenome (GOLD analysis project Ga0208373, IMG submission 184036) | Soil microbial communities from Rifle, Colorado - Rifle Oxygen_injection C2 (SPAdes) | ecosystem: Environmental > Terrestrial > Deep subsurface > Rock core/Sediment | place: Rifle, Colorado...
CGCTGTGAATAGTTCTCATTGATTTTGAGGAGCATATCAAAGATTTTGTGAACACGCTGCTTACTCTGTGCGGAGATGGTAACGATTGGGGCATAGCTCAAGAATTTAAACCGGTCGCGTACTTCGGCGATGATTTTGTCGTAGTCCTCTCGCGGTGCCATATCCCATTTGTTGAGAACGATCAAACACGCGAGACGATTTTTATCGACAAACCCTGCGATTTTCTCATCCAAATCCATAAACGGCTGTGACGCGTCGAGAACAAGGAGGGCGATATCTGCCGTCTCCAACATCTCTTCGGTACGCATAAGGGCGTATTTTTCGATTCCGAGAATTTTTCCCCGTTTGCGAATCCCCGCCGTATCGATAAAGGTAATTTTTTTATCTTGATACTCTACCATCTCATCGATCGGATCGATGGTTGTCCCTGCTACCGAGCTTACAACCGAGCGATCTTCTCCGAGCAATGCGTTAAGCAATGAGCTTTTCCCAACATTGACACGACCGATGATCGCTACTTTCATCTGGTTAACGTCACCCGCTTCATACTCTTTTACGATTCCGCGATACGCCTCTTCGAGTGCTTCAATCGACGTTTCCTCTTCTTCATCTTCTTCTTCGGGGATAAAGAATCCATCGTCCTCATCCTCGTCAAACTCTTCATCATCCGAAGAGGCTTTTAGTGCCGCAGCAAATCCGTCCATCTCATCTTCTTCTACCGTTTCGGCTTCAGGCTTGACGATAGAGGATTCAGGCAATTCCGATGCAATCCAGTTGAGAAGCGGCAAAACCGAACGGTTATGGGAAACGGAAATACCGAAAATACGGTCTGTTCCGAACTCATAATACTCCCACAATTTCTCTTGCATCTTATCATTGTCAATTTTATTGACCACCAAAGCAATCGCTTTTCCCATTTTCTCAAGCTCATAAAAAAGCTTTTTGTCATCCTCTTCAGGGAGACTTTTCCCGTCCACCATAAAGAGGATAATATCGGCTTCATGCGCCGCTTTGAGGGATTTTTCTTTGATTCGGTCGAAGAGTTCACACCCCTCATCCAAACCTCCCGTATCGAGAATTTCTACCTCTTTATCCACCACAACGGCAACCCGTTTTTTGACATCCCGTGTCGTACCTGCCTGCTCGGAGGTGATTGCATCACGCTGTTTGAGCAAACGGTTAAAGAGGGAACTTTTTCCGACGTTCGGACGACCGATAATCGCTAATTTTTTCATAGACTTCCTATTCGTTAATGCCTTTTGAAGATTGAAACCCCATTTGGCTGCGCAAAATAACTGCGCTTTAATTGATGTTTTATTATAGCGTAGTTGCACTTAGGGTATGATTTCAAAATGTTACACTATAAATTTGAACACTTTAAAAACGATCTTCAGCCTCTGAGTGCACTTTGCGAACCCTTCCAAGCCGATACGATTCTCGCTGTTGCGCGCGGCGGTATGAGCCTTGCTCACGCCCTCTCAATGAGTCTGGATATTCGAAATCTCCAAAGCATCCGCGTGGAGAGTTATGACGGCGATACTCAGCGAGACAGCGTCACTATTTCCGGAAAATGTGACTTGAGTCACTCCAAACGGGTTCTTGTGGTTGATGATATTGTTGACAGCGGACAAACACTCGCGGAACTTATGCCGTTTTTACACTCAGGGTATCCGAGTTGCGAATTTAAAATTGTTACTCTCTTTTCCAAATCTTCAGCCCTGCTCCAACCCGACTTTTACTTACATGAAGCGCATGAATGGATTGAGTTTTTTTGGGAAAGAGATTTCTTAAAAAGCAATTTGCTATAATCCGCCCAACCACAAAATTTTAAAAATTTTACCCAAGGATTCTTATGCCAAAAGAGTATATTTTTACTTCCGAATCGGTCACCGAAGGGCATCCGGACAAAATGGCCGATCAAATCAGCGATGCGATTCTCGATTACATTATTGAGCATGATCCCAAAGCACGTGTAGCGTGTGAAACGCTTGTATCTAACGGGTTTTGTGTCATTGCGGGTGAGCTCAAAACGACCGCCTACGCACCGATGCAAGAGATCGCCCGTCAGGTCGTTCGCGAAATCGGCTATACCGACGCGACCTATGGATTTGATTACCGCTCATGCGCCGTCCTTAACGGTATCGGTGAACAATCTCCCGACATTAACCAAGGGGTTGACCAAGAAGACGGTGAAATCGGAGCGGGAGATCAGGGATTGATGTTCGGGTACGCGTGTCGTGAAACCGATGTGTTAATGCCGCTGCCGATTTATCTCTCTCACCGCCTTGCTGAAAGACTGGCACAAGTACGCAAAGAGGGAATTATCCCCTACCTCCGTCCTGATGGTAAAACCCAAGTGAGTATCCGATACGTGGATGACAAGCCGGTCTCTGTGGAAACCGTCGTTGTCTCAACCCAGCATGCTCCCGAAATCTCGCAGGAGAGACTTCACCTCGATGTTATCAACGAAGTGATCAAATACGTTATCCCCGCAGAGCTGATAAGCCCGAACATCGTCTATCATATTAACCCGACCGGTAAATTTGTCATCGGCGGTCCTCAAGGGGATGCGGGACTAACGGGACGCAAAATCATCGTCGATACCTACGGCGGGGCATGTCCTCACGGCGGCGGTGCGTTCAGCGGAAAAGACCCTACCAAAGTGGATCGTTCAGCCGCCTATGCAGCCCGTTATGTTGCTAAAAATCTCGTCGCTTCGGGTGCATGCGAACGTGCTACTATCCAAGTGTCATATGCAATCGGCGTTGTTAAACCGATCTCCATTATGGTGAATGCTCACGGAACTGCTATCGTGAGCGAAGAAAAGTTAGAGAACTGCGTAAAAGCACTCTTTAACCTCACACCGAAAGGGATTATTGAATCGCTTGATTTACTTCGCCCTATTTATCGTAAAACAGCGGCATACGGTCATTTCGGACGTGAACTTCCTGAATTTACATGGGAAAAAACCGACAAAGTTGACGCAATTAAAGCCTATTTAGGGCTATAACTTACAATACTGTAACACTCCTCAAATATTCTTCATTCACCCCACCTATTTTTTAGGTGGGTTTAAAATTCTTCTGTTATAGTTACCCCATATTTATATTAACCAAGGAGAATCCTATGGCAGTAGTCATTAATGATACCTGTATTAACTGCGGCGCTTGCATCGATGAGTGTCCGGTAGAAGCGATCGTAGACGAGGACGATAACCCAACGGGTGAAGAAGTTTATTACGTTTACGCTGACAAATGTGTCGAGTGTGTCGGTCACCACGATGAACCTGCATGTGCAACAGCCTGTCCAACAGAGGGTTGTATCACGTGGGATGAAATCGGTGCAAGTCCATCACACCGTGATGATGTTACTGCTGAGATGCGTTCTTCAAGAGCAAACGTCGTAAATTAATACGTTTTGTAACCAAAGAGATTTATTTCCCTTTGGTTACGCACTTTTCCCCCATTTTTCTTATTTTCCTCATCTTTAATATTACTTAAATTATTGTTTCGCTATAATCCCGCTCTATTTTATACACACAAAACAGGAGCATTGATGGAACAAACATTGTCAATCATCAAGCCAGATGCTGTAGCAAAAGGCGTCATCGGTAAAATTTTGGATCGTTTTGAGACTGATGGTCTTAAGATCGCAGCTACCAAAAAAGTTCAGCTTAGTCGTCAAGACGCAGAAGCGTTTTACGCAGTGCATGCTGCACGCCCTTTCTTCAACGATCTCGTTGATTTCATGGTAAGCGGCCCAGTTGTTATCACTGTTCTTGAGGGCGAAAACGCTGTTCTTAGAAACCGTGATTTAATGGGTGCTACAAACCCTAAAGAAGCAGAAGCGGGAACTATCCGTGCTGATTTTGCTGAAAACATTGATGCGAATGCCGTTCATGGAAGCGATTCAGTTGAGAACGCTAAAAATGAAATCGCATTTTTCTTTTCAGGACGCGAAATTTCGTAATTGTCATGAAAATAACATTTAGAAAATTGGGATCACAGCCGCTTCACTTTGAGGTAAATAGTGACAATGCTCTTTTTTCAGGTGATTTAATCCTGAAAAAAAGCAATCTTGCCCAATTAAACGGTACAATTACAGGGAGTATTTCGATCCCTTGTGATCTATGTGCCGAAGAGGTCGAAAAGTCTCTGAACGAAGAGATAACTTTTTGCCTTAGCGATGGATTATACGAAGGCAACGACGAAGAGTTGGATGTCGTCGAAATCGACAAATCGATGATTGATTTAGAAGAGCTTTTTAAATCTGAAATCGAACTAATCAAAAGCGACTATTTTTGTTGCGAAAACTGCGAAGGAACCTCGTTAGATCGAGAGTTCTAAAACCAAATAGAAAGGACTATAAAAGATGGCAGTACCAAAAAGAAGAGTGAGTCATTCTCGCGCCGCAAAACGCAGAACTCACTATAAAATTTCTCTTGCTCGTCCCGTAAAAGATAAAGACGGCACGTACAAATTGTCTCACTATGTCAACCCGACAACCGGTGAGTATAAATAATCGATGATTAGAATTGCAATTGATGCAATGGGCGGGGACTTCGGTCCCGAACCGATTGTTAAAGGGACACTTGAAGCACTCAAAGAAATGAGTTTTCAACCGATTCTAGTTGGTAAAAAAGATGAGATTTTATCTTTATTACCTAAGGGCTATAAAGATAAGATTTTAATTGTCGAAGCAGATGATGTTATCGATATGGGTGATGCGGCTACCGATGCGTTGAAGCGTCAAGAGAGCTCTATCTATAAAGCGATAGAACTCGTCCGTAACGGTGAAGCAGACGGCGTTGTCAGTGCAGGCCATAGCGGTGCGACGATGACATTAGCGACACTCCGACTCGGACGACTCAAAAATGTTTTGCGTCCTGCGTTGGTTACTTCAATGCCGACAAAAAGCGGCAAACGCAGTATCCTGATGGATGCCGGTGCCAATGTTGATTGTAAAGCCGAACACCTTTTTCAATTCGGAATTATGGGATACTACTACGCTCAGGATATGTTTAAACTGGATAATCCGCGTGTCGGACTTCTTGCCAACGGCGAAGAAGATTCCAAAGGAAACGAAGTTACTAAAGAAACATTCAAATTGCTCGAAGGGCAACAAGGGTTTATCGGTAATGTCGAGGGGAACAATATTTTTGACGGCAGTTGTGACGTCATCGTATGTGACGGATTTATCGGGAACCTTGTACTCAAGGCTTCTGAGGGGGTAGCATCGACGATCAGCTACTTCATCAAAGAATATATCCGTAAATCACCGGTGGCTATTACCGGTGCACTCTTGATGCGTAAAGTATTTAAATTACTCAAAAAACAGATCGATTACGCTGAAATTGGCGGTGCTCCTTTGGTCGGTATCAAAGGGTGTGCTATCGTCAGTCACGGCAAAAGTAATCCAAAAGCAATTAAGAACGCAATTTTTCAAGCGATTCGCTACGTTAATACCGGCGTAAACGATCATATTGAAAAGCGTCTCGAAGAGCTTAAAAAATAACGTCGATTCTTCATAAAGGCTAATTATGTACGCTGCGTTTCGTTCTATCGGAGCTTATGTTCCCTCTAAAATCCTTACCAATGCTGAGCTTGAAGTAATGGTGGACACCACGGATGAGTGGATTACAAAACGTACCGGAATTAAAGAGCGTCATATTGCTGCGGAAAACGAAACCACCAGTGATATGGGTGTAAAAGCAGCCGAAAAAGCGATTGAGCGTGCCGGAATCGATAAAAATCAAATCGATATGCTCATTTGTGCTACCATCTCTCCCGATTATTTCTGTATGCCTTCCACCGCAACCATTATCGCTACCAAACTGGGTTTAGAAAAAGTGACCGCTTTTGACATATCGGCTGCGTGTACCGGATTTGTTTATGCCCTGAGTATTGCAAAAGCGTTTATTGAATCGGGAATGAAAAAAAATGTACTCGTCGTCGGAGCGGAGCGACTCAGCAGTATTACCGATTACACCGATCGAGGAACCTGCATTCTCTTCGGTGACGGTGCCGGAGCGGCTGTAATCAGCGCTACAGAGAATAAATCCGAAGCCATAATTGACATACACACCGGTTCTGACGGCTCATTCGCTGATTTACTTATGACACCAAACGGCGGAAGCGGCTCAGCGCACGATGAACTGGATCGTGAAGCGGCAGGGTGTTTTATGCGTATGAAAGGGAATGAAACCTTTAAAGTGGCGGTTCGTACCCTCACCAGCGATGTAATCGATATCTTAGAGCAAAATAATATTGCTTCTACAGAAATCAAACATTTCGTACCGCATCAAGCCAATTACCGCATTATTAAAGCAGTCGGTGACGCCCTTGATCTCAAAGAGGAGCAAGTAGTATTAACGGTAGAAAAATACGGTAATACCTCCGGTGCATCTATCCCTATGGCGATCAATGATATCTATGAGTCAGGACGCTTACAAGAGGGAGATTTGATGCTTCTTGATGCGTTTGGCGGCGGTTTAACATGGGGAAGTGCACTCGTTCCGTTTGCCGGAAAAGGTAAATAACCACCCTCTTTCGCTACAATAAATGACTTTTTTCAAAGGTCATTTATGCTTTATTCCAATTCTCTTATCACTATAGAACTTCACGAATCCGAAATCCCTTGGCTCAAAATTTTTACCCATATACCTCATAAAGAGTTCTCGCAATGCAGTGTTGAAGAAAAAAAGGCGATATGGGAAGCACTCGATATCATCGAAAAAGAGATGCTGGAGTATTTCAAACCTCACAAAATCAACATTGCATCCTTTGGAAATATGTTACCGAGAGTCCATTGGCATATTATGGCACGCTTTGAAAACGACAGCTATTTTCCGGAGCCGATGTGGGGGATGAAACAAAGAGAGGGATTTGCATTAGAGGCTCCAATGGAGCCTTTTTTGGAGAAAGTAAGACGAGAGTTAGACTCCCGCTTAAATTAATAACGAGGTTTTGGTTTTTGTCCGCTGAAACTGCGTGAACGATCACTACGATCGTTTCCGCCGCGTTCGCCGCCGGCACTGCTGCGCTCACCGCCGCCACTACGCTCGCCGCTGCCTGCATTGCGATCGTTGTTACCGCGATATCCGCCTCCGCCGCTACGGTTTCCGCCATTACGGTTGCGGTTGAACCCGCCGCTGCGTTGTCCGCCGCGATCACCTCGGCTTGATAAATTACTTAGAATTTTTTCCAAACGTTCCGCTGCGATACCGATGTTATTCGGTCCTGCAACGGTATTGCGTTCCATCAATACAGAGATCAATTTATAGGCAATTTGTTCTTGATCGTAATCTTGTTTCAACAAATCAAGCACTTTATGCGCTTCATCATAGACGTGTTGTTTTTCAATTTCACGAACCAAACGGGTTACTTGCGCCTCTTTAACATCCAATTTACTTGGAATATACGCGTGTTCCATTGTGGTACCGACTTTTGCACGGATACGTTGAAGTTCTTTAAACTCCATTGGAGTAACAAGGGTAATTGCAACCCCTTTTTTACCCGCACGTCCTGTACGTCCGATACGGTGAACATAACTCTCAGGATCAAACGGGATATGGTAGTTGAAAACGTGGGTAACGTCATCAATGTGCAATCCGCGCGCCGCAACGTCAGTCGCGATCAATACATCAACTGCATCGGTTTTAAGCCCTTTGATAACACTTTCACGCTGACGCTGCTCCATATCACCATGAAGCCCTTTTGCCATATATCCGGCAGCAGAGAGAACATTTGAGAGACGATCAACCTCTTTTTTCGTTCGGCAGAAGACTACGGTTTTTTTCGCATCTTCCGAATCCATCAAACGGATAATCGCATCATCACGCTCTGATTCTTCGATAACATAGTATTGTTGAGCAATGTCAGTATTCGTCGTTTCCGATTTTGTGATAGAAGCAAAAAACGGATTGACCAAAATACGCTCAGCAAGCTGCTTGATCGGAGCCGGCATAGTTGCTGAGAAAAGCAACGTTTGGCGCTCTGTCGGCAAATAGGTGAAAATCTCATTGATATCATCCAAAAAGCCCATATCGAGCATTTCGTCCGCTTCGTCCAAGATGACGGTTGAAGGGGTGAAACCTTTGAGCATGTTACGGCTCAACATATCAAGCAAACGCCCCGGAGTAGCGATGATCACTTGCGCGCCGCGCTCGATGAGATCCATTTGACGGTTATATGAACTTCCGCCGTAAATCGTTACGGTACGAACACCGAGGTGCTTACCGTATTTGAAAATTTCATCACCGACTTGGTTCGCTAACTCGCGTGTCGGAGTGATGATAAGGGCTTCGATTCCCCCTTTTAAATGCATTTTATTCAATGCCGGAAGACCGAATGCCGCTGTTTTACCCGTACCGGTATGGGCTTGTCCTACAACATCACGCCCCTCCATAATAACCGGGATAACCATTTGTTGGATTGGACTTGGAGTTTTAAAACCGGCAAGATTGATACTTTGCATAATCTCTTTTCTGAGACCGAAAGATTCAAATGTTACCAAGTTTTCGTCTGTGATTGCTTCTTCTATTACGTTCATAATAACCCTTTGTATATACGCCACCGGAAAACCTATTTCCGGCCAGTTACGCTTGCCCACTCATGGGGGAGAGAAATTTTAGTGAGGATAAGTTGGATTCTCATCCGCGAGGGCACCTTAGAAAAAGATTCGTCAATCTCTTTAGAAGGTACCCAAAATTCAAATGGAATGATAGCTGAATAATTTATAAAGTACGCTGATAGTAATACGTTAACAAAAGATAAAGATAACCTTTAGTTTCAAATCGTCTCTATTTTAATTGTTTTTTTTAATATTTTGAAACTATACTTCCAAAAATGTATACTTAAATAGGAGTCATTAATGTTCAATGTAAAAATGGAAAAAGAGTGCGGCTGTTTTAAACGAAGCGGTATGGAAAGCGTTAAGACATTCGAAAACAAAGACGATGCGATGATTGAAGCTGCACAGTGGGCGGAAGAGATGAATCAAACTTTTTGTCAAAAACACAATTTTTCAATTATTGAAGAGGGGAATGACCTCATCATTAAAGTTGAGATGAATTAAGGGGCAATGCCCCTTATAACTTGAGATTTAACTTTTTAATCACCATCTTCTTCGACCAAATCGGATTTTTCAATTCCAACATCTCCCGCACCTCATCATTTACCAATCGATATGAAACACTTATACTAACGCTGTCTGCACCTGCAGCCATAGGCACACTCACTGTTTTTGACCCATAAGGTGCAATCGAGACACTATTGATTGTTTTTGCCGCCAAATGAGGGATAGTAGCTTTTCCCCGTTTATTGACATAATGCGATGTGAGAGAAAGCGCTTCTGTTTTAATCATTTTCTTGCCGCTCATATAGTGTGCTTCAATCACAATTTCCCGTGATCCAAAACCGCTAGGAAGCGCATGGGGCTGAGGATTACTCAAGGTGACAACTATTGCATTAGCACTTTTTCTCGCCTCTACGTTTAATGAGCCTTGCCACATTGACTCCGTATGAGCCCCTTTAAAGCCATGATCGCGGATAAGCCGGTTATGTACTTTGCCGTTGACATCACGCAACGTGGAGGCTACCCCCACTTTACGCGGTCCCATATGACAATCGACACATTGCTTAGCATCACTATCAAACTCTGTTTGCATGGATGTAAAGCGATGTCCCTCTTCTGATGTATCGTTCGCATGACAAACGAAACAGAGCTGATTGGGGTTAGAATCCATAAAAGAACGTTGTTCTACTTTATGATAAGGGGACTTGGCATCGGCATAAGGCCCACTCATAATTCCCGATTTCATCCAGCTTACCCGATGGATACCCCGTTTGCTATCGGGGAGTTCATCATGAATTTGATCAATATTGTGACAGACGACGCAGTTAATCCCCTCGGAGATTTGATCACTTTTGAGGGCTTTAGTCGCGGCAGAATCTTTATCAAGGTTTAATGAGGCTATTGCTTCATATTCAGCCGTGGTAGAGGTAACAGAGATGCGGGGGTTATGGCAAGCAGCACACTCTATTTTAATCGTATTGAGCGATTTTCGATTATTTTTACGGGCAACATAATCGATGGTTTTTTGAAAATATTCATCGTTGTCGTAATGGGATTTGGCGTGCCACGACTCTTCCCACTGCTTTACAATATGGCTATGACAGGCTTTACATTTGCCTGAATCTTTAAACTTGTCTCCGACTTGAACCGCCACAGCGGCATAAAGACTCATACTAATAATACTTAATAGCCATAATGAACGCATTTGTACCCCTTAACGATGTTTATCTAACCAAACCATTAACCCTTTTTGCGCGTGAAGACGATTTTCCGCTTCTTCAAAAATCAAACTCTGTTCACCCTCTAACACTGCCTCACTCACTTCAACTCCGCGATATGCAGGAAGACAATGCAAAAAGATAGCATCGTGAGAAGCGAGTGCCATAAGGGCTTCATCAACGATATAACCTTCAAATGCACGTATCCGCTGTGCTTTTTCTTCTTCCTGTCCCATGGAGATCCATGTATCGGTCGTAACGACGGTTGCCCCTTCTACCGCAACTTTCGGGTCATTCGTAATCGTAATTTTGGCACCGCTTTGTTCAGCAAATTTCATTGCATCCGCAATCACTATCGGATCACATTCGTACCCTTTAGGGGTTGCTATGCGGAGTTCAAAACCGAGTTTACTAGCGAGCATCAGCCATGAGTGGGTCATATTGTTACCGTCACCCACATAGGCTACAATCGGATTTTTATCTTTGCCGCACTCCATCATACTCATGAAATCCGCCAATAGCTGTACGGGATGATAGCTGTCACTGAGACCGTTGATCACCGGAACTTTGGAATGAAGAGCAAACTCTTCCAGCATCGATTGCTCATAGGTACGGATCATCACCATATCACTCATTGAAGAGATAACGCGCGCGGTATCTTTAACCGGTTCACCGCGTCCGAGATGGATATCACGATTGGAAAGAAACAGGGCATGACCTCCGAGCTGATACATCCCTACCTCGAAACTGACGCGGGTACGGGTAGAGCTTTTTTCAAAGATCATTGCCAATGTCTGTCCCGCAAGACGGGGTTTGAGTACTTTGGCTTTGACCTCTTTTTTAATCTCTAAACCAAGCTCTAAAATCTCTAAAATCTCTTCTTTGGTGTAATCTTTTAACGTTAAAAAGTGTCTCACGGTGTTCCTTCGATACAAAAAACAATCATATCATAAAATTATTTCATTAATTTAAAAGTGTGGCGACTTCTTTAGCGTGATAGCTGATGATGATATCAGCACCCGCGCGTTTAAAACTCACCATCGTCTCCATCATCACACGGTTATAATCGATCAATCCTGCATTACCGGCGAATTTGAGCATCGCATACTCACCGCTGACGTTATACACCGCAAGGGGAAGGGATGAAGCTTCACGAATATCGCGGATGATATCAAGGTACGCCAAAGCCGGTTTCACCATCAAGATATCGGCACCTTGTGCCTCATCAACAAGGCTTTCGCGAATCGCTTCACGACGGTTTGCCGGATCCATCTGATACGTCGATCGATCTCCGAAACTCGGAACCGACTCAGCAACATCACGAAACGGCCCGTAATACCCGCTGGCGAACTTAGTCGAATAGCTCATAATGGGGAGATTGACGTATCCGCCTCCATCGAGTGCATCGCGCAATGTCGTAATGATCCCGTCCATCATCCCTGATGGTGCGATCATATCAGCCCCTGCACGTGCATGCACCAATGCTTGCTGCGCCGAAATTCCAAGGGTTAAATCATTATCAACCGTCTCATGTACGTGATCGAGAATACCGCAGTGACCGTGATCAGTGTATTCGCAAAAGCACAAATCGGTCACCACAAACATTTTCGGATATGCGCGCTTAATAGCACGTACCGCCGTTGCAATAATGCCGTGATCGCACAGAGCATCCGAACCTACTGAGTCTTTCACCGCTGGGATACCGAAAAGGATAATCGAATGTATCCCTAATTTTTGTAACAGTTCACACTCTTTTAAAATCTCATCGAGAGACATTTGAAAGACACCCGGCATTGAGGAAACTTCGGTTTTAATCCCCTCTCCTGGACGAACGAACAGCGGATAGATAAAATCATTGACCCCTACATGGGTTTCGCGAACCAATGAACGCAGTTGGGAATTGAGACGGGTGCGACGAAAACGCTCCATAAATTTGCTCCGATATAAATAGTTGAAGCAAGTGTAGCAAGTGTTAGATTAAGAAAAGAAAATTATAATTGCCACATGAATATACAAATCAAATTTGAAAAATCATCTATTGCTAACATGCCCAGCAAATACGGTAAATTTAAAATCCGTGCTTATAAAGAAGGGTGTCAAGAACACCTCGCGATTTTCACTGAAAATTTTGAGCAACAAGAATCGCCGTTGGTTCGTATCCACTCCGAGTGTCTGACCGGTGATACTTTCGGCAGTATTAAATGCGATTGTAACAATCAGTTACATAAAGGGCTCGAACTAATCGCCAAGGAGGGGGGATTGATCATTTAT